>ERZ808051.1557-NODE-1557-length-14591-cov-4.027766_pt1 | contig 14591 bp, 16 predicted proteins | sample MGYA00380199_ERZ808051 | MGnify/ENA primary metagenome ERZ808051 (study PRJEB31490, sample SAMN06133391) | mouse gut metagenome | isolation source: J11 | host: mice | place: China: Chengdu | collected 2015-05 ...
ATAGAAGTTTCTTAATCATCGTATATGTAACTCCTAATGGCTTTAACATTGTTATAATGTCTGAAATCAGATAATTATTGATGATTTTATCCTTAATTCTGTTCCAGGTAAGTTCCCTAACCCCTTTTACTAAATCATAATCAATTTCTTTTAACGTGCCATTTGCCACATCATTTACTACATTTGGGTACACACTTATTAAATTCTCCGCAATCCAAGGTGAAATAATGGATTGCAGAAACATTAACTGTGACTCTTTTGTTTGTGGTATTAGCGCATATATGGCTATTGGTGTATACTGATGACCATATGTTTTGTCATACTTATACTTCGCCTTTATCATATATTCTCCACCAACGACCAATTCCTGCATTTTGCCAGCTAAAGAACTGAACTTTTTATTTGGATCGACATCTTTACTATCTTTAAATGGTAAATCCACTTTTGTTTCTTTTGTATACTGAGGAATATCATCGTTTGTGTAAAAGCCATATACGCCCCAAGTGGTATCTGAGTTGTAGTAGCGTTCATAAGTTATGACTGCTCTAAATTTCAAAATATCTTCATCGTTTTCAAACAAAGTTATACTGCCACTCCTTTCTTCCTCATCTGATCCAACCAAGTATTGTATGGTTTTATTTTCTCTACAAAAAAATGTTCTTCCCTCTTTCTTCCGAGTATTGCAAGACAATTTCCTTTCTTAATGTCATCGCTATATTGTTTTAACTGACTTGACCATATAGTTGCTTCAACAATACCAAATGGCGTATATAGGTCTAAATATGCAAATTGATTCCCGTTTTTATCTTTCTTCCTTTTAATATCAACTATGACACAAAATAATGTAGTCTTATCTCCGTCCTCTACCATATCCCAATCTGTCTTTGTATATTTGTAGGCATCTTTCAAAGGATCATTCGTCAGGAACATAGACAATGTATCAAATTCCCACATATATTCATCTTTTGCATATTTTTCTTGGAACTCTGTCATGTGATTTTTATATTTTTGATTCTGTTCCTCTATAAATAATTTCTCTTTTGCTTTGTTATAATCTATAAGCAACGCTTCTCTATTTACTTTTTTGCCGTCTCTGTAATCATCAACATTCAATCCAAAATGTATAAGTTTTGAATATGGGGATGGTAATGTGGTTACAGATTTATAATCTTTTCTTTCAAAAAGTCTGTTTGCATATTTCTTCAAAGAGAGCATTTTATCTTTTGTTGGAATAGCACCAGCTTTAATCAGTGTAATGATTGCTGTCTTATCAGCCACTTTCTCAATAAAATCATTCATACTTTGATATGGTCTATTCTCAATAATCTTGTCAACAATAGACTCACCAAGACCTTTTACAGCCAATAATCCAAACAAAATCTCATTATTTTCTGGTAAGGCAGTAAACTCAATGTCTGATTTATTAACATTTGGTGGAGATACTTTGATGCCCAATCTCTTGCAGTCGTTGATTACAATACTAATTTTCTGTATCTTGTCGCTTTTAGATGTAAGTAGAGCTGCCATAAAATAAATCGTGTAGTGAGTTTTCAAATATGCAGTCAGATAAGATAACAAACCATATGCAACAGCGTGACCACGATTAAAACAATATTCTGCCTGTTTTAGCATTAACTGCCAAACATCAATCAACTGTTCATTGCTCCATCCTTTTTGAGTAAGACCAGCTCTGAAATCTGCTTCAAGCTGTTCCATTACTTCTTTCTTTTTCTTACCGATAGCCCTCCTTGCATTATCAACCTGTTCTTCTGGGAAACCTGCGTGTCTGAATAATTGCAATGCTTGTTCCTGATACAGCAATATATAATGTGTTTTTCCAAACAACGCTCTTAAATCTTCATGCAAAACGCTTACATTTTCTGGATTTAGTTTATTTTGACAATATGTTGGGAAACTCTCTTTTGTTCCTGGACGATTGGCTGCATTGACAACAATAACGTCCTCTACGTTATCTGCTTTCGCTTCAATACACATTCGTCTTCCTTCTGCCGATTCCATCTGAAAGATACCAACTGTATTGCCATTCTTATATACTTTTTCAAAAACTTCTTTATCTTCTAAATTCAAATGGTTAATATCAACATCATTCCATGTAATACCAGCCATTTTTAGCGTGTCATCAACAATATCAAGAGTCTCCAGACCAAGATAGTCCATCTTGACAAGTCCCAAATCATCCATAGCATTATGCATCTCTAACTCGATCATAATATTTTTTTCAGAGTCATAACATAATGGACAATAATCTGTGACTGGTGTAGGAGTTATAAGTGTCCCTGCTGCGTGTCTTCCCATTGATTTAGGTAAACCCTCAACATCCATTACATACTTAAACCAAAGAGGGAATTTTTCATATACTTCTTTCAATTTCTCATTCTTATTGAGAATCTCTTTGAGCAGAACATCTTTCTCTTCCTCTTCTCCTAAATCATTTAGTGTCTTGATTGTAGGGATCATCTTTGCAACTTCGTCACGTAATTTATACGGAATCTGCTTGTAGTATGGGGAATAATCTTTCTCATCCAATACCTTTCCAATATCACGAATTGCAACTTTTGTACTTAGTGTGTTGAATGTAGCAATAGGAGCCACGTTTTCTTTCCCAAATAACTCTTCGGATATTTCAACCATTTCTTTTCTTCTTCGTTTTGATATATCCCAATCGAAATCTGCCATAGATTTTCTGCCAAGATTTGCAAAACGTGAAAAGTCTAAATCCCATCTAACACTATCTATCTGTGTGACATTCAACATAAATAGGCATAAACAGTTTGCTCCTGAACCTCTGGAATACCCCAATGGTATTTTTCTTTTTCTTGCCTCTTTTGCAAGCATATACAGCATAATGAAATAATCCGTATAGTCAACTGCATATAATACTGGCAGTTCTGTTTCAAGCCTTTGTCTTCTTATCTCCTGATCTTCCTTGGACATATGACCAAATTTTTCATCAAAGGTTTTGAATACCAAATATCTCAAATATTCTTCGTGATTCTCATAGCCATTTTCAATATTTATTTTTGGCATGATATTTCCTTTGTTCAGTCCAATATCAATATTCTCAATAATATCTGTTATGTTGACAGATTCTTCAATGCCTTTTCTTATAACATCTTCAGAAAATTGGACAGATAACTTTTCATAGATTTCACTCTCAGTCTGTAAATAGCAATCTGTATAACTTTCTCCAACTTCTCTACCTTCACCTATTTCAACAAACATTGCGTGTGATTCTTTCAAAGAATCACTTAACATATGTGCATCTGTTGTAATTGTATATGGTAGATTATGTTTCTGTGAAAAATCATAAATCAGTTGATTTGCATTTGCCTGATCTTCTGTATTGTGTGATTGAAGTTCACATACCACATAATCAAATGTATTTTTCAGTTTATCAATATGCTCTTCTGCTTCTTTATATTTTCCATTTACAAGGTATCTGCTTAGTCTTCCAGCTTGACAAGCTGTTAGGCAGATGATACCTTTTCCAAGACCTTTTTCTTGTATGTACTTAATATCAACCCTTGGTTTCTTATAAAGCCCTTCTGTTCTTGATACAGATGTGATTTTAATAAGGTTTTTATATCCCTCTTGAGTTCTTGCAAGTAAAACCAAATGATAACGTGGCTGAGTGTATTCTTTTGTGTCTGCCTTTTCCCACATATCATCTACTTCATAAATCTCATTTCCGATTATGGGTTTGATATTATATTTATTGCACTCTTTAACAAAATCTACAAATGAAGCCATACTTCCATGATCCGTCAAAGCCATAGCTTTCATCCCATTTTCACTTGCAAATTTAACAGACTCTTCAACAGTCAATATGGAATCCAGCAAAGAGCCTTTAGTCGTATGTATATGTAAATGTGTAAACAATTAATCACCTACCATTCATCATCATCTGAATTATTCGTACTTACCACAACAACATCTTCTATAATTATTTGTGGTGTTCTAACTCCGTTATATTCATTAATTGATGGCTTTCCTACAATGTTAAAGACAACACTATCATTTTCATCCCAAGCATTTTGTAACCAATCATATAGTTGATTTCCTTCTTTACATTTGAACTGAATATATTTAATCTCATCAATCATAAAACTGATAGTATCTTCATTCTTTCCAAATATCTCAAACTGTTCTTTTGTAAGACTGATATTTTCAATAGCAAGCATCGGCTCCTCAATACCTTGTCCAATAATATCTTCAAGTCTTGCTAAGTCTGTTACTATTTTTACTGTAACATCATCAATGTCCATAATGAAATCAACTCGGTATGTGGAATCATACTCAACATCTCGCAAAATATCATTCAACCTACTCAATGCGTCATCTTTCTTATCTATTTCTAAACCAACAATACCAAATGCATTTGCATGTCCTCTACCGTCTAATATATTTGTGCTGTTTACAATATCCTTGAAACTATCAATAGGACTATTATCAATATTTCTTGCACTGCCTCCATATGTAATCTTTCCTGTTTTCTTATCTAAGAATTTGTTTAGTAAGATACAAGGTTTATTAAACATTTCAGCAATCTTAATGGCTACAACTCCAGTCAATCCTTTGTCCAAAATATCAGAAGTATCAATCATAACCACTTTATCTTCCTGTGGAATATGTTGTGCAATCTCTGCAATTTGAAATACACATTTTTCTTTCTGTTTATCTTGTCTACTTTTTGCATTTTTACATAATCTAGCCACTCTATCATATATACTTTCCTGAATTGTTTCAGCAGGTTTATCTTTAGTAGCACGTTTCTTATATTCAAAGAATTCATCTTGCTCAATAAATGCCCTAAATAATAATTCTTTTTCTTCTGGTGCGCCAATTCTTATCATTCCATTTAAAATAGGTGTAATATACCATTGCATGTTATGTATATTAACTTTGCCTCCCATACTATAATCCTGTGCATCTACAAGAGCTTTAAAGCATTTATTTTGGATATTTAATAATCCAATATCCGTCAAATATCGTGTCTCAAAAGAACGCATATCCATTACATCACTGATATTAGCTAATGCACATAAATCTAAATAGTCATCTGCATATTCATTCCAATTTTCTTCATCTAATGCCTGTAAAAAACGATATACTACACCAGCACCACAAAGATTTTTATTGGAATAGTTACTACTTATTTGATTATTGACGATAATTGCATATGGATTTTCTTCTTCTTTTTCGTGGTGATCCAAAATTAAAATATCCACATGGCTTTCTGATAACTTTTTGCATTCTACAATATCATTTGTTCCTGCGTCTGGAATAATCAATAATTGTATATCTTTTGGTATAACTACATCATCTGATATGCCATGCGCCTTTGCTCTTCCATGTAATATATAATCAATAGGATAGTCGTAATCCATTTGTTTTATATATAAATACATCATTGCTGCAGAACAAAATCCATCTGGATCTTCGTCAACCAATATCCCAATCTTACTTTTTTGATTAAAATGCTTCATGAATAGACTGACTGCATCTTCAATGTTATCTAAATTACGATATGGTTCAACAGCACTCTCATCTAAATTTAAATACCTGTAATAATCATCAATTCCTCTATTTTTAAGAACTTCTACCAATACATTAGAAGTATCATTATTTCCATTTTCATATAATTTATATTGCAAATCTGCACCTCTCTATCTCAATTTGTAAATATTATGTTCTACCATATACTGCCATTTTGTAGGATTATCTGAAGGAGACTCATGATCATTCAAGACATTATCTTCATCAAACATATAGAAAAGAGGAACACCATCTGGGAACCTATCAGCTAATTTTTCTAATTCTTCTTTTATAACGTCTTTGTCAAAACAAAGTACGATGTCAACACCTAACCTAACAAGCATATCTATCTGATGTTGCGATAATTCCTTTCCTCCGGTTCCCCCGCTATTTCTATATCCATAACTCCATAGTTGTTGTGAGAATTTCTCACTTTCTCCTACAAATATTTTTCCAGATGATTTTATGTAATCAATAGTTTTGTATAGTCCATATATTATCTTCGATCTTGCACATGGTTCTAAATAAATATATTTGTTTTCTCCATCAGGGACTTCTCTATAAAAATATCTGCCTTTGATACCAACTAAATCACCTAATTCTGAGCGAATAGGAATTGTATATCTGTTGCTTTCTTCATCAAAGCCAATTTCAAATTCTTTTTGGGTAGAATAATCTATATTATCCTCACAAAACAAATCATTGACATATCCCTTATAATAAGAAAGTACATTCTCATTAATTGGTTTTAATGGTTTTTCTTTCTCTATACTTGTATTAGAACACATGTCATCAATCATCTTTAAGATTTTAAAACTTTCTGGAATATCTTCTTCAAAATCATGATAATAAGACATTCCAATTTCGTCACATATAAACTGTAGTCCTTTAGGAAAGGTTAAATCCTTCGTATAGCAAACCAAATCAATAATATCCGTTTTTCTATTGGTTCTAACCATTTGCCTTGTGTAGTTTTGACACATTAAATATTCGCTATTATATAGAACAACTGCTCCATTGTTATCTCCTGTTGCGTTTGCACAAGTCCAATAACCATTTGAAGCATGATATTTGATATGGTGGCAACCAATGGATTCTAGGATTTGCTCAACATATCGGTTTTCATATATGTAATTCTTTAATTCTTTTACATCCAAGTGCCACCCTCCAAATTATTCTGTACTTTTCGGTTTTTTAATGATATAACCTATATTTCTCCAAATATTAAAATTGAGATCTATTTCAAATAACATGACTTTATCTTTGCTGCCAGCCCTGTTTTTATCAGGTTTAATGCAAAAGTATTGCTTTTTTAAGTCTAAATCTTCTGTAACAGGCTCACCCCAGCTATCATTTTCTGCAACCATTTGATATTTGTGATATTCGTCTTTATTCAGCTTTTTGCCAATATTTAAGATATCAGCAACGTGCTTTATTTGCTTTGCATTTGCAATATTGTTACTACTCAGACTAAAAATATCTGTAAACACGGTGTCATCACTTAACTGGAATACTGCATAACCACTCATTCTTAATTCTTTTGTCAATTCTTTCAGTCTAGTAGCAAACTGTTTTATTTGTGACCAATCATCTGTGTTATATCCTTTTAATGTGTCATATCCATAATATTTGATGTTTTGAACCATCTTTGCTTTACGCAATTCAAACTCAATCTGCTCTGGACTGTAATCATTACCAACATCTTTAAACAGCACCTTACCCTTGCGTTCAGAACTGTCTATCCATTCTGTTACGGTTTTTACTTGCCAATATTCTTCTGATTCTGCCTGGACTCTTTTTATATATTCTTCATTTGTTTCTGTATAGATACCAAAATCATCTATTTTTCTTCTGATGATTTCTCCATTTTTATTGTGATATACACCAAGAACAATTTCCTTTTCTGGCTTTTCAAGCACTACACCATGTAAATCCTGAAATTCCTTATTGTTGATAACAGTAGTAATCAAACAGCTACGCAAGTCTTCCTCATCCATTTCATTACTCATAAGGAAAAAGTTTTCGTTCTGCACAAGTGCAACATATGCTGCCAATAATACCAGTTTTCTTGTTTTACCTTCATTTGATAAGAATCCCTCAAATAATAGCTTTGTATCTCTCATACCAAGAAAATACTCATTATACATATACCAAGGAAATGGCAAACCAAAGTTAGGCTTTTCAAGATACTTATCAATCTGTGCTGTATTATTATCTGTAAGTTCTACTGCCTCCTCTCCTGCGTTTATAACTGTATGAATCTTGTCTGCTTTTGTGCGGATAATCCTATATATATCATTTGGTGACATCTTATCGAAGTTTTTATGAGCTAATATCTTTTCGACAGGAAAACCATTTCTTCCATATTCCCTTACAAGAGAATACTTTTTAACTGTATCAAAATAGTTTTTGCAGTCATTTTCATCAGCCAAATTCATATATTGCTGTATAGTTTTCCAGCCTTTATATTGCTTATATGTACTTAATCTTTCTGGATTTTGGCTCATAAAGACATTCATCTTTGTCTCATCTACTGTCTGTGAAAAAGTCAGATAATACGTTTCAAAGCAATCATAAAAGAACTTTACTGCCGCATCAGAGAAATCGTACTTGCTTCTCATAAAATTACCATAATTAACAAATGAATCAGGATCTTTTAGTAGTGCGCCCACGAAGCATATTTCTGCTTGCACATTGGATGCACCATGTTCTTCTGCCAATCAATTATCACCACCAATCATCCAAAAATATCATCAACTAAAGCAGATATATCATCTGGATCATTTTTTTCTGGTTTATTTGATGTATATCCAATACTTTTACCAACAATATTTTCGCTTTTTTCTATTTCTTTTTCTGCCTCTATAATTCTTTGCTTTTCAAGCCATCTTAAATAGCTATCATATTTATTAACCAAAATTGACAAGTCATAATTGATACGTTTATCAGAACTCATTACAAATCCTTTTGTTTTGTTCCTATCTGCAATACCATTTAACATATCAATCTTTCTTTTCCACATATCAAGTAAATGCTCTGGTGGTATTCCAACAGACATGCTTTTAAATGTACCATTATATATATCACTTAACTTTTGCCACACTGTTGTTGGTACAATCGTCACATCATACGAATCCTTTATAAACTCAAAAACATTTTCTTTTGTAATAGCTAAACTTAAATGTTTATAAGATTCTTTTTTTATTTGATCTAAATGATTTAGAACCCATGTCCATTTCTGCGAAACATCTTCTCTCTTCATTTGTGAACGTTTGTTGCACATATTGATAAAGCAACTACTATGATATGTTTTTTTATCATAGTAGATTGCATCGTCAATATCATTATGGCTTATGTAAAAGTATTCCTCGCAACATCCGCATTTTCTTCTTATTCCAACATATTGATTATCTTTTATATACCGCATTAGTCCACCTTTACATAAGAAAATTGATTACTGAAACATATCGAGAACTTTCTGCAAAACAACAGCATCCGTAACGTTCTTAAATGCCGTAGGAAGTCCTGCCCCTTTCAACTTATCTCCCATTTCTTTCTTATCAACAGGCGACAGCGCATTTTTCTTTGCAATGATTTCTTTCTTCATTGCTTCAATATCTACACCAGAATTATTTTCTTCAGCAGACTCCTCATTTGCAGGTTCGCCAACCTTACCAAGAATCTCCTTGCTATAAATGCTCTGTTCAACATCAACAGCCTTGGTCAAGTCATTCTTAACAACAAACGCTTTTTTATCTGCTGTCTTATCAATAACTGCTTGCCAATCAACCAAAGTAGGGTCTTCGATTATAATGTTGTCTTCATGTGTATGTGTCCTATCCTTCTTAACATGAGCGCATACAACACCATCTTCATTTCTGAACATACGAACTTCTGTTTTAACATTATATGTCATACCCTTGAATCCATCAGGAATCTTTCTGCCCGTTGTAACACTCATGGTAGAACCATCTGCCTGTTTAATTGTTTCTTTCTCATCCGTTTCTCTTGCGGTCACAATATAGTGAACACCAGATGCCATCAAATCAAGAATCAAGTCCTGTCCTTTAAAGTTGATAGTCTGATAATCCTTCAGTTCCATACCAGCTCCCTCGATCTTTACAAGCCTAGCATCACCTACCAAACCATCTTTATCAGCTTTTACCTTATTTCTCTTCTTAGAAAACTCAATCAATCCCTGTTTTGTTGTCAGATTCAAAATGCTTGTACCATCAACAACAATCGCATCTGCTCTAAAAGGCTCACCATCTGCATCTAACAGAACTTCATCGGTTTCATTACCAGTCTCTTCATCGAGAACATATAAATCTTCACCATTTTTAACCTTGGCAATATACTCTCTTACTTCTCCGAGAGACTGTGTATATACGATATAAATATTTTCAAGGTCTACACCGTTTGCTTCCAATTCACCTAAATAATCATCAATAGAACCAGTCTCAGGATCAAGATATAACACCCTAAATGGCTTTCCGTCTGGACGCTTGAAATATGCTAATTGCATAGCCATTGTGGATTTACCTGTAAACTGTTCACCATACAAAATCATACCTAACTTACTCTGTGTTACTGACGCTTTGCGTGCTTTTGCCATTAAATTACCTCCGAAATCATATTATTTTTAAGAGTTGTGGAACGCCATTTCTGACGTTCCTTAGTCCAAGAATTACTCCCAGGCTTCATCATCGTCTGTATCAAGATTGGCTTCTCCCCAATCATCACTATCAGCATCTCCACCAAAATCATTTTCAGCTTTGTTTGCCTGTGCAATCTTCGACATAGCTTCTGTAACATTCGCTTCTGTGTAAAGTTCTTTATCAACAGTAGAACCTTTTGCGTTGGTAATGATAAATTCTCTCTTGGTAGGTGCAAGAACCTTCTCCATAGATACTTCTTCACCCCAGTTGTCATCATCATCTTCAACTGTTTCTGTCTGCGTAGACGCTACCATATGACCGCTGACCTGAATCGCATTATATGGCTTTAATGATTTCTTGAACTTATTTGCCAAATCTTTATTCTCGATAATGAACTCAACATCTTCAATGTTGCTGTATGTAATAACCTTTGCAGATACAACAAATCTTCCAGTCGGCTTATCATTTTCCCTTTCCTGATCAATACCCATAAATACAATTACCTGAATAAAGTCATTCTGCTGAGTGAAGTTTTCATCATTGAAATCAATTTCTGAACAAAGTGAAATCTGATTAGGAACCAGCTTAGTAGATGTCTTCTTATTGCCGTTGTTATCCAAGAAACTACTATAATCAAGACTACCTCTGATAAATACGCTTGCACCATCCTTGAGGTTCTCATTAATTTCCTTGCAAGCATCAAAATCAGTTAAAACCTTTTTGTCATTCACAGTCTTGCCATTCTCATCAACCTTCTTCTTTACACCGATATTCTTACCAATCAGCCTAAAATCTTCACGGTTATAAGAGAATCTGTCTGCCCAAGGAACCTTTGCAGTTTCAGTCTTATCACCTTTCTTTTCTGCTTTCTTTGAGAAGTAAACATTGTCCTGCTCCATACCCTGTAAATTAACATATAGTGTGTTACCATCTGCATATCCAACACCGAAGTTAATCATTCTCATATCCTTGTTGCTCTTGGTCTTAATTTCCTTATAGAAGTTTTCCTTCTCTACACCACTAACAACACCCTTCAACTGGAATGATCCTTTTGTCTCAGGTAAATCAAATAATCTTCCTTTTTTCTTTGTTTCTGCCATTAAATAAATGTCCTCCTATAAAATAAAATTCTATAAATATTTTCAAATCATATATAACATCAACAGTCCGCTAAGACTGGAACATAGAGATTAAATCTATATAAAATCTATGCTAATCAGTGGTCTATGGCTAAATTTGGCGTAATTTAAGCCAAGGGTATGCTGTTCACCACCCAAAACGGATATAACTGTTCAGTTGTAATTATTGGAATCGTCTACGGATAATCGTGCGAATTGTTTACTTGTTACTTGTGAATGTGTCTGATTTATTATTCTCTGTTTGAACTTAAATTACTTGTTATTTTTCTTACTTTTCTTCTCTTTCTGTAACTTTGCTTCCTCTGCTAACTGATTCTCTAACCTTCTTGTGATGCTTCTCATCTTACCTGCTTGCTTTTTACAATTTAGTCCCATAATATTATTCTCCTTTTCTTTATCAATCTACATAATCAGTAAATTCTTCATTACAACACATACATTTGACTGTTTGACACTCTACAATGCCACTTGGTAAAAATTCATATACAAACTGTTCACCTGCCGTTGCATGAGATACACAACCTTGTTTTATGTGTTTCTCTACCCATTTATCTATTCTTTTGCTTGTTTCAAATTTTATGTATATCACCTCACATTCCATGAACTGCATTATGCTGCCATTCCAATTCTTCTTTACTCAAATATTTATGCCTTACCATATATCTTTCTATTTCTGACTCATCATATTCTCTAATTCCCTGAGCCAATCTTATATAAACTTCATATGTATGAGAATTGTCTTTCATATTGATCCAACTTTTCACAACTACACCAATATTTTCTCCATCAACTACTACAATATCTCCGAAACAAAATTTCATATATTTTTATTCTCCATCTAATAATTAGAAATTATCACATTTCTGCCCTGTTACTGGACTGATCCCATTACATTTATAATTGTCTACACAATCTCTACAAACACATAATTTACAATTCATATCACAATCTTTTCTAAGTATTTGACTACATCCAAAATATTCTTGCTCAATGATCGGTGTTTTCCTTCTATTACCACGAGGTATTTTCTTTTTCTCTCTTTCTTCAAACAAACTACCTTCCTGACAATAACAACAAGCTAACTGTTCTTCTTCATTGTTATATTTGCAATCTTCACAGATTTTTCTTCTTATCTCTTCTTTTTTACCATCAGGAACATATTGCATAGCCATATATAATACTTTCCAAACTATTTTATATCACCTCCAAACTCACCCAATAAAATAAGAATTTCAACCGATTATTCAATCAATATATAGTGCTTTATGTAGTTCCAGCGCACTATATATTGTATAATATTTTTGTGAATTTTAAATAGCTTTCAAAACACTTCCTACAAAAACACCTATGTAAGCAATAACGGAACCAACTGCAGTTGCAAAAATGCATTTCAATATAGTTACACCAACAATCAAACCAGTAAGTGTTCCAACATCAAATGCCTTACATGCTTCAATAATTGGCTGAATAAACATGAGCCAGCCACCAACATATAAACCACCAACTACACCTGCAGCAATTAGCAAATTTCCAATAACATTCTTCATATAAAATATTCTCCTTTTGAATTCTTATTTTCTACTTTCTATAATAGTTACAGCTCCTTCAAACACACCCCATTCAGACGATTGCTGAAAAGTATGCGTTTCTACAATATCATCATCTGTCATTGGTCTTGTAAGATACCATAAAGAACCATCTTTCCATGTAATTTCTTCAAGTTTTTGATTTGGCTCAAGATTTAGCGTCATTGATCCACCAAACGATTTTGTTGCACCCTGACATCCTGTTAATGTGCTTACAACTAAAACTCCTGTTACTAACAAACCTAAAATTTTCTTTCTCAATATTTTCTTCTCCTTCTCTTCATATTTTTGCTCTTGAAAGAACGCTTTCAAGTATAAAACACCCATTCTGGGTTTACTTCAATATTTTTTATATTTAACTTTCTTCTTACTCTCTTATGTTTCTTTACATTCTTTGATATATATTCTCCAAATGGATTCTTAAAACCTTTTTTAATATCTAAAAATCCTTCCATAACAGGCGAATATGATTGTTCAACCGTATATCCACATCTATAACAATATCCATGTTGCTCTACTGTTCCCCATCCAAATTCAGAATAAGAACGATAATCAAAAGTTTTTGATTTACATATAAGGCAAGTGATAAAATCATACCCATATCTTAATTTACACTTTTCCATTATTCATCCTAATCACTAACTTCCATAAAGCAAATAGTTGGAATTACTTTTTTCTTTTCTCCACTTATCCCATATTCAACTTCAATAGGACTATGAAATGTACAAACATCTTTTTTATAAAATGCCATATACTTTACAGCATCAATTACAGCATTTCTAAAATCTTGTCCATCCATATTTTATAAAATCACCTCCAATTTTCTCGATAAAATTTCGGTTTCAAGTAGATTTTCAAGCGCAATTTCCCAAGATGTCTAACACCTTTACTTCACAATCATCTGGTGATATACCAGCAACTAATGCAACCTGCTTCATCATTTCCTTAAAATTTGCCAAAATAAACTGATAATCAAATATATCTAAATTCGCATCTATATCATTCCTGAGCTTATTCTTGTTGAGGATGCTTCTATCCACATAAACTTTGTCATTCAATTCATCCTTCAATACAACAATATTTGATTCGATCATTTCTTCTTCAACACCGATAGATTCCACAGATACAGATTTTGTTACCATTAAATCACCAATGGCAAATACATTATGATCAAAACCTAAAATTCTGCTAATCATGTCAAATATCATCAATGCTCTGCTTTCTTTAGTAGACAACTTTGTATTTGATAAATATCCTCTAACTGTTATTTCTTCTTTGAGTTCAGAAATATGCAGTACATTGTCAGATTCTTTCATAGATTTTAAGATAGAAGTTTCTACCTCATTGCGACTCACAATAATTTTCAAATCATAATGTTTCGCAATATTTAACTTATACTCATACTGCTCTACTTCATTAAATCCTATAAAGAATGTTGGTTCCACTGAATCAATAATCAAAGATCCTCTCTTTTCCATTAAATCTTCTTGTTATATTTCTGGAACTTCTACATACCCATCGCTGTGAGAATATGATGCCTTATGATAAACTCGTCCACTGGCTTCCTCTGGTGCTGTTTGTAATTTAGGATTTACAGTAACTTCATTTACAATTTGCTCATTTTGTTTGGCTGCATCTTTTTTCAGATATAT
>ERZ808051.1558-NODE-1558-length-14585-cov-5.497519_pt1 | contig 14585 bp, 10 predicted proteins | sample MGYA00380199_ERZ808051 | MGnify/ENA primary metagenome ERZ808051 (study PRJEB31490, sample SAMN06133391) | mouse gut metagenome | isolation source: J11 | host: mice | place: China: Chengdu | collected 2015-05 ...
CCACAGGTAGACCGTAATCAACTCCTCATCTGTAAATTGGGGACAATTGTTGTTGCTTTGGCGTTGTAATTCTTCTCTAAATCTGCTATCATTGCATTGGCAAATGGTGCAGTATAATTCGATGAGTTTGTTTTTCACAAATCCACTCTCATCCTTTTTGTACCATTTGTCTTTATTTTGCTTCGAGTTCTACTATTGATTCGCACGTATAAGGGGGAACGGGAGAAATACTGGTATCTCTCCTGTACTCACCAGCGCCAGGACATCCCAGAGCCCTGCGAGGGGGTGCGTATCCGCTACGCTGATCTGATGGAGCTGGTGCGGCGAGATTTGAACAGCCTGCTGGCCCTCAGCGACAGCGAGATTAAACAGATGGTACAGGAAGCCGTCCAGATACGCCTTGGCAAAGCCGCAGCACGCGCCGGGCTTGTCCGCCACACTAAAGTTGGAAATGGATGTATGGAGAGCAATCAGCACCAGGCCGCTGTCCCCAATGGGCCGGATAATTTCTTTGATGCCCTCCGGGATGGTCACATCCCCGTCGAAGCCGGTGTACTTCTGCAAAACCAGCTTGACGGCCCAGGGGGGCACATCGGGGTTATTGTACGCGTCTTCCACGAAGACGAAGGCGGCGGCGTAGTCCGGCTTTTTCTCCGGGAAGTCGCCGTAGCCGTCGGTGAAGTAGATCAGGCCCTTCAGATTCTGGAACTCCTTCCCCCGCCGCAGCTCGTCTACATAGACGAACACGGGCCGGAAGTCGGTACCCCCCAGGCCCTTGATGGTCATGGTTTTTATGTATGCGTCAAATTCCTCCTGGCTGGTGATCTTCACATCCTCCTGAATGTCCGCGTCGCACTGGAGGATGTGGAGATTGATTTTGCTGAAAAAACTCTCAGTGGATTTCAGCACATTATAGGTCTTCTGGACAAATTTTTGCACCAGCTTCCCGGCCACGGACCCGGAGGTGTCGATGGCAATCACAAATTCCCGGATGCGCTTGACCTCCCGGTATTCCAGGGGCTCGATGAGGGGCATATTTTGGTAGAGCTTCAGCCCGTAGGTGTAGTAGACATAGTCGAACTCGTCCGGGTCCAGCCGCATGACCTCCCCGCGGACGGCAAATTTTTTCAAAAAGGCGGTGTAGTCGTACGTCTCCCGGTTGACCGCTTGCAGGTTCTGGGTCAGCGCCCCGGCCCGGTCGCCCTGCCGCTTGGCGGCGGTACTGGGGAGCAACAGGCCGTTGATGACCTCCTCCACCGCAATGTCGCAGGACAGGTCCCACAGCGTCCACTCCACCAGCGTGCGGATGTACATATGCCGGAAAACGCAGTGGAACACCAGATGCAGATAGTCCCGGACAGCCTGCTCCTTTTCCTCCTTGTAGCGGAGAAGGACGTGCCGGGGATCGTAATACAGCCGCTGGCCGTCGGTGGCAAAGGGCGGGGGCGAGGGGGTGAGGGCGAATTGGCTCAGGGCGACATCCAGGAACCGCAGGTTGACCAAAAGGGTGTTCCGGGACAGCAGTACCTCCTCCCGGGCCAGGGGTTCCGCTTGCATCATGGCGGGTCTCCTCCTGTTGTAAGAAATTCCAAAAACAGCGTACCATCTTGCGAGAAATCGCGCAACTATGCTGGCCGCATATGGTTTTTGCGCTTCGGATGTGGTATGATGGAAGAAATTCTTTCAGGGCGGTATTCCCCAGCCAGATACAAAGGAGGAACATAGTATGAGCTGCGAGCAGGATTTTGTCATTAAGAACGGCGTTTTGATCAACTACACCGGCCCCGGCGGGGATGTGACCATCCCTACGGGCGTCACGGTAATCGGGACGTGTGCCTTCAAGCGCTGCGAGAGCTTGACCAGTGTAACCATCCCGACGGGCGTTATCGAAATCAGAGGGCATGCCTTTTAGTCCTGCACGAACCTGACCAGCGTCACCATCCCGGTGGGCGTCACGAAAATCGAGGGGAGGGCCTTCTCTAGCTGCACGAGCTTGACCAGCGTGACCATCCTGGAGGGCGTCACGATAATCGAGGACTATACATTCAATGGCTGTAAGAACCTGACTAGCGTGACCATCCCGGAGGGTGTTACAAAGTTTGGCTGGTGGGTCTTTGGGCGCTGCGCCAACCTGCAAAGCGTCATCATTCCGGAGAGCGTCAAAAAAATCATCAAGCCCATTGGGGACGGCGGCCCGCCGCTGATTGCTCTCCACATACCCATTTCCAACTTTAGTGCGGAGAACAAGCCTGGTGCGTGTGCGGGCTTTGCCAAGGCGTATCTGGACGGCTGGGAGATGGATGAGGAGATCAAAGCGGGCTATCTCAAGTACATCAAACGCCAGAGGAAGTGGCTTTCCCCTGAGGCCGTTCAGTACAAGGAGCTTTTACAGCTCATGTTAGCCGAGAAGATGCTGGTTCGCAAGGACATCGACCCCCTGCTGAAGGAATGCGACCGGCAGAACAATATTGCCGCCAAGGCGGCGGTGCTGGACTATGCGGGCAGAATTTGAAGCCCATGGCTCCAACCAAGGAATTTAAGCTGAAGGGACTGTGAAACCAAATCTTATTTTGACAGGAGGAACACACCATGTATAACGACACGGAATCCCTGCGCCGGGAGCTTATGGACGAGGCCTATGCAGGGGCTTTCTCCGGCCTGGGAGCCATGATCCTGGATGTGGACGCAATTCGGAACGCAGACGCCGAGGAGTTGGAGGAGATCGCCCGGCGGTACGGGAAAAAATAACACGACAGGGTGGTGAGCACATTGGCAATGACAGAAAACGAGGTCCTGGAGCGGCTGAAAACGGCCTTTCCGGACGGAATCATTTACAATGAGGAATATCTGAAAAAGCTAGGTATCCCGCTGACCCGGGAGATACACCGGCTCTTTCGGGCAGCGGGACAGACCCGGCTCCAATGGCTGGCCGCCCACGGCTATATCTGGAAGGAGACCGGCTATATCGAGTCGGACATGCGGGCGCGGAACGTGGAAATTCCCGCTGAACCTGCCGATGCCTTTGCCCTGGCAGATGGGGTGCTTAAAAAATATCCCCTGGCCGGGGAGTACGTCCTCTCCGACGGCGAGGCCGACCTGCTGTACCAGTCGGCCAGCCGGACGGTGCAGAAGGTTCTGAGAAAGGACACCCGCATCACCGTGCGGGAGAACGTGGTCCTGGTGCTGGAGACCATCGAGCTGCTGAAATACTGGTCCAACGATCTGGCTGAGGAGGGGGAGGAGCCTGTCCGCTTCTGGGACTACATCTTTTTGCAGTACGGCTTCCAGGCGGGGCGCTCCGACGCGGCCCGGAGTCGGCTGTACGACCACTTCTGTAAGGCGGTCCGGGACACCTTGGGCCGCTACAAGCGGTTTTTCGCCCCTGCGGGAAAGACCCAGCGGTACTATACCACCCTCCTCCTCCATGCCCTGGCCCCCCGGCGGAGCATCGAGGGGCTGTTCAACATCCTGTTCAGCTTCTATGTGGAGAATCTGGACTTTCAGTATGTCCCGGAGGATACCAGCTATAAGCAGTTTACCAAGGGGATGCGGGCCCGGTGGAACAGCAGCGTGGCGGTTCAGGACGATTTGCAGCTGCGGTCCGACGCGGTGTTTTCCGGCTTGCAGACCCTCTTTAACGAGCGGCCCGGCTACATGGCGGTGCTGTGTGACTCCCTGGTGGAGAAGATGGATGCCCTGCTCCGGGGTAAGGAGCACCGGCTGGACCCCGCCCGGAACGGATGGGACAGCCTGCTGGTCCAGTGGTACCAAAATAAGAGCAGTACCGAGCGCAGCCGGGTTCAGGGGGAGCGCCGGGAGAAGAAGACGGAGTTCGTGGCCACCACGGCAGAGCGCATTTTCGTCCGCTTTGCCCTGGAGAGCGATCTGGTGGGCCTGCAGGTCCCCTGCATCCGCCTTCAGGAGGTGGGTGACCGTCGGCCTCTGTTCCGGGTGCGTCAAAACGGCGCTGTCATCCATCAGGAGGAGCTGCGGGTCACTGGCAACGATCTGTGCCTGACTACCAAAAGCTGCTTTCTCCCCCTGCGGGAAATGAATTTTGACTTTACTGCTCTGCCCCGCCTCCAGGTGGAGATTCTGTACCAGGACAAAACCCTCTACGACTCCGGCCAGAAGCTGGAGCGGGACTTTCTGTTGTTCGATTCCTCGGGAAATGACCGGCCTGCGAAGACCGGGCGGGTCTTCCTGTTCGCGGGGGGCGCTTCCAGTGTGGAGTTCTCCCGGGAGGAGGAGGTTCGCCAGCTGTCCCACCCCGGCCAGCTCTACTGGCTGGAGCTGGGGGAGACTTCCTCTGTGGCGGTGGACGGCCGTGAGGTCTTTGCCGGGGCGGAGACCTCCGCCCAGTTCCGGCGGCACGCCGTCCCCGGTCCTGTGCGGGACCTGCGGGGGCTGGACGGCGGCAGACCGCTGGATCTGTTCCGGGGACCTTTCACCCTGTCCCTGGTGCTGCCCCAGGGAGAGAACCCCCTGCTGTACCGGCTGTCCCTGGACGGGGAGAGCCGAGCTCTGAAGGACTTCCAGAGGGAGGACGGGGCACTGTCCATCCCTTCTGCGCCAGAGGCGGGAAGGGTCCACAGTGTGCGGCTGGTGGATATCCGGGCCGGGCTGGTGCGGTACGAGTACCGCTACGCCCTTCTTCCCGGCTGTACCTGCCGCCTGGACAAAACCCTCTACCGCTCCGGGGTGGACGAGGCGGACATCAATCTCACCTGGGAGGGGCGGGAAATCAAGCTCACTCTGCCCGTCCCCGAGGGGGAGAGCGCCGTCAGTTTCTCGGTCCCGGAGCTGGATTTTACCCTGGAGCTGGATGTGCCCGCCTTGCACTGCATCCTGCTGGGGAAGAACGCCTTCCAGGCCCCGGAGGCCCTGTGGCACAAGGATATCCCTGCCGGGGAGTTTGTTCAGATACGTGCCCCGGAGGGCTGGAGCGTCCGGCTGCTGCTGGGGACCCGGCCCATTCCCGCCCCGGACGGGCTGCACTACGAGCTGGGCAACGAGCTGCGGGCGGGCCGGGACTTCCGGGAGACGGAGCCCCTGGGGCTGATTTTGTCCAGGGGCCAGGAGCGGGTCCAGTTCAAGCTGACGGATATCGCCTTTGTCCCCCGGTTCCTCCAGGCGCCCCTGGAGGTGGAGGGCGACGCCCTCCTGTGGCGCGGGGCGGGCACCTTCCTGGGGGACGCGTCGGGGCGGTTCACCCTGGAGCTGGACCTGCCCGAGGGGACGCGCACCTTCCAGACCTCCGCCGGAGAAGACAAAACCCTGGAGGAGCCCTTTTCCTGCCCCGACGGGCGGTATTCCTATCGGGTGCTGCAAAAGAGCGGAAGCGTCTTTGCCCCCGGCCCGGTAAAAACACTCTATCGGGGCGACCTGCTGGTAGGGGATGCCAATGCGTTCCGTTTTCGGGATCGGGAGGTCCATGTACACACCGCCCTGTGCTGGGACTACGACCAGAAGGCGCTGAAAAGCGTAGAGATGCGGGACGGCTGCGGCATCCTGTGCGGCCTGACCTATGTGGAGATCAGCGCCCCTTCCGAGGAGGAGGTCCCCATGCCCCATTACACCGCCACCCTCTATTTCGAGGACGCCCGGGGACAGCGGCACCCCTTCAACAGCAACCCCAATTCCAAGGGCTTCGAGCTGGTCAACCCGGTCCAGGTCTGGCTGGTCAACGACCGGCTGCTGGTTCTAAAGTGCTTTACCGATGACCTTGTGTATATCGACACCCGCTACAACACCATCGTCAACCAGAGCTTGGACGGGACTGTCCCCCGGAAGGTGCAGCAGCGGATTCTGGACACGCCGGACTATTTTGAATACATTGTGGCAGAGACGGCGGTGGAAATTTTTTCGTAACCCTATGCAGCGGGCATATTGTTTTGCTACATCAATTGTGATATAATGTCGGCATTGCAAGCTACTTTACAATCAATTTTTATGCAAATATGACAAAGAAAGGGGCTTTTTACCATGAATAAACACGAAGCCGAAACCTTTTTCGAGGAAAACTTTAGCACTTATCATGAAAGCGGAACCTTCAGCATAGCGATCCACGGACCGCTGAGTATGCTGAAGGATGCACAGAAAGAATCCGTCATTCCGCAATATCGTAACAAGATCAGTGCTGACTCGAATCAAAAAACGGGGACGCTGTTGATTGATCCCGCCATGGAGTACGCCGCTTCTATTATGGAGTGGATGGACTTCGCTGCGAAATATCCAGAACTGGAAATCGCGGTTACTGGTGCGGTAAGGTACTGTGATTACGGTGAAACAAGCATGTTTGCCTGGTATTCTCCCGCCGGGTCTCCGGAACTGGAGGGCACGGAAGACAGCGATCCCATTGGCGGTCGCTGCTCCGAGCGGGTCTTCTTTCCCATGGAAGGTTCCCTTCCACTTCCCGTCTTTATCCGCACCTGCCGGTTTTCCACCCCCCTTGGTTCCTGGCAGGAGGAAGATCATGACAGCGGCTGGGTCGCTGTTTGGAAAAACGCGCAAGGCGAACTGGGAAACTTGGATTTGTTGAACCGGGAGTGTTTGGAGCGGTATGACGCGGAAGATAAAAGTTCCATTCCACCCGAAGTTGCGGCTGCGGTGGACCTTGTGTCGAAGCTGGACGGCCTGGAAGACGGGCCGGAAGGGGAACAAGTCATTCTGCAGCTCTGGAAAATCCTGTTTCCGGAAGCAAATGTCCGTATCCAGCGTGAGGATGGCAAATGCCGCTACTTGGATAATGCGGGCGGCGAGTATTTCCTTGTCAAAGGCTATACAATTCAGACCATGGACGACGGCGCATTCTTTGGGGAATACGAGGAGACCTACTGTGATCGCAGTGGGGGAACGGATCCTCTTGATTGGGGCTTTCCCCCTACGGCTACCTGGATTCCCAAGGAACTTTTCGAGTATGATGACATATGGCCCGAAGACACAGACGAGGAAGACTGGTGACGCTGGGCAACGGAAAACTAAGTGCAGGAGGCGCCCCCTATGTTTGACCCCATCAAGGCATCCCGAGAGATCAAGGCCAGCTACATCGACTACATCACCACCACCTTTGACCTGGCGGACCCGGACTATGCCCAGGCCCTGCGCTCGGAGCTCCAGCGGGAGGGGATGGTGGCCAAGGGGCCCTATCTGGACATCGGCGGGTCCTACGAGACGGGGGCGGCCCTGTCCCGGCTGATGGAGGAGGGCAAGGCCTGCCCCCTGTTCAGCGCCCTGGAGCCCGTGCCCGAAAAAGACCGGGAACTGAAGCTGAATCGGCCCCTGTACAGCCACCAGGAGCGGGCTCTGGCTCTGGCCTCGGCGGGGGAGAATCTGGTGGTGACCACCGGCACCGGCTCGGGCAAGACCGAGAGCTTCCTGCTGCCCATTTTGGAGCACCTGCTCCGGGAGGAGGAGCAGGGGGAACTGGGCCCCGGCGTCCGGGCCATCATCATCTACCCCATGAACGCCCTGGCCAACGACCAGATGAAGCGGATGCGTGCCCTGCTCAAGGGCCATCCCGCCATCACCTTCGGCCTGTATAACGGCAACACGGAGCACATCCAGACCAGGGCTCTGGAGGCCTACCGCCGCACCCTCCAGGCCGACCCCTGGCCCAACGAGATTATCTCCCGGGAGGCCATGCAGGCCGCCCCGCCCCATATCCTTATCACCAACTACTCCATGCTGGAGTACATGATGCTCCGCCCCAAGGACGACGCGGTGTTCCGGGGGGCCAAGCTCCGCTATATTGTCCTGGACGAGGCCCACATCTACAAGGGGGCCACCGGCATGGAGACCTCCCTGCTCATGCGCCGCCTCCGGGCCCGGATCAGCCAGCCGGACAGTGTGCAGTACATCCTCACCAGCGCCACCCTGGGCGGGCCGGAGGCCGACGGGGACATTCTGGCTTTCGCCAACAGCCTGTGCGACGTAGACTTCAAGCCCGGCGGAATCATCCGCTCCAAAGAAAAGCGCCCCCCCATGGAGGAGGAGCGGGACTTTCCCCCGGAGCTGTTCCGGGCGCTGAACCGGTCCCCGGAGCGGGCCGGGGAGATTTTGACGGAATATGGGGCGGACTTCGCTCCTCAGGGAGATCTGGGGGAGAAGCTGTACGCCCTGTTCCTCCACAGCCGCCTGTTTGCCCAGCTGCGCAAGGCGGCTTCTCAGCCGGTCACGATGGTCCAGCTGAGCCAGGCCCTGCATGTGACGGAGGAGGAAGTGGTGGACCTGGTGGCCCTGTGCGCCCGGGCGGAGCGGGACGGGGCCAGTCTCATCAAGCCCCGATATCACTTCTTTGTCCGGGCGCTGGAGGGGGCCTATGTCACCTTGAATGCCCCCAAGCGGCTCTACCTCCAGCGGAAGCTGGCCGACCCGGAGACGGGGCGGGCCGTCTTCGAGGGAGCGGTGTGTACCGACTGCGGCCGGCTGGCCGTGGTGGGCCGGGAGGAGGGCGGCTATCTCAAACAGACCGCCCGGAAGGGGGGCGAAAAGGACGCTGAGTTCTACTATCTCCGCCAGACTGAGGACGGCGAACTGCTGGAGGACCCGGAGGATGAGGACGAGAAGTTCCGGGACGGGACGGAGGACTATGTCCTCTGCCCGGAGTGCGGGGCTATTGCGCCCCAGGCGGACAGCAAATTCCAAAAGCCCTGCGAGCACGATCCGGCGGGGTATGTGAAGGTGCGCAATGTGGTCCGAAAGGCGCGGGGCGAGGCCCAGTGTCCCGCCTGCGGCTTTGGCAGCCTGCGCCGGTTCTACCTGGGGGCGGAGGCGGCCACCTCCGTGCTGGGCACCCAGCTGTTCGAGCAGCTGCCCAGCGAGGAGATCGTTGTCATCGAAACCGCCTCCGCTCCGGCCCGGCGCAGCGTCTTCGCCGCCGCGCCCAAGCCGCGGCAAATTCGGAAAAAGACCACCCGGCAGTTCCTGTGCTTCTCCGACAGCCGCAGCGAGGCCGCCTTTTTCGCCACCTACATGGAGCGGTCCTACCGGGAATTTCTCCGCCGCCGGGGGCTGTGGCATGTTGCGGAACAGTTCCGGACAGCGGGCCGGTCCTCGGTGGGGATGGCGGAGTTCGTGTACGAACTGACCCGTTGGTATGAGGACAAGCGGTGCTTTGTGGAGTGGGACGAGGAGGGCCGGGAGACCGGCCTCCTCACCGCCGTCAGCCGCCAGAACGCCTGGATTGCCGTTTTAAATGAGATGTTCAGCGCCCGGCGGAGCACCAGCCTGGTGTCCATGGGGGTGCTGTACTTTGAATACATCCTCAACGATGTCGCCGCCCAGTTCTTTCAGACGGAATACAATCTGAAGCCGGGGGACGCCCGAGCCCTGCTGGAGCTGCTGGTTCAGGATGGGGTGTTCACCGGGGCGGTGGACACGAAGGTGGTTATGCTCAACGAGGCGGAGCGGGAGTACATCTTCTATACGCCTAAGCCCAAAAGGCTGGTGAAGGTGCGCACAGCCCAGAACGCAAAAAACAGCCTGCTGTCCGGCTGGCAGGGGCGCACCCGGCCTAACGGGAGCTACTACTCCAACAGCCGCATGACCCGCCTCACCCGGGCCCTGGACCTGACCGATAAGGAGGCGGACGAGCTGCTGGAGGGCTACTGGCATGACGTCTTCCAGCCGGACACCCAGCAGTTCGCCCTGGACGCCAGCGATTTCCGGGTCCGCATCGGCGGCACGGAGGGGACGGTATTTTACCGCTGTAAGAAGTGCGGACGGGTTACCCCGTTCAATGTAAAGGGTCAGTGCGCCAGCGTGAAGTGTACCGGACGGCTGGAGCTCTTTGACCCCCTGGAGGCCAACCGGGACAACCACTACGCCCATCTGTACAGCAGCGATCAGGCCGACCCGCTGTTCATCAAGGAGCACACCGCCCAGCTGGCCAAGGACCAGCAGACCCGCTACCAGGAGGCCTTTGTCCACAAGAAGATCAACGCCCTCAGCTGCTCCACCACCTTCGAGATGGGGGTGGATGTGGGCAGCCTGGAGACCGTGTACCTCCGGGACGTGCCCCCCAGTCCCGCCAACTATGTCCAGCGGGCTGGCCGGGCCGGCCGGGCCCGGCACTCTGCTGCCTTTGTCCTCACCTATGCCAAGCTGTCCTCCCACGACTTCACTTACTATCAGGACCCCGCTGCCATGATCTCTGGAGCAATCAAGGTACCGGTCTTTGAGCTGGAAAATGAGAAAATTCTGAACCGACACGTCTTCGCTGTGGCCCTCAGCGCATTTTTCGCCCGGTTCCCGGAGGTGTACGCCGGGGATGACCAGACTGTGCTCCTCAACGAGGAAGGCTATGAAAAGCTGAAGGACTATCTGGACAGCCGTCCGGCAGACTTGGAAGAACTGCTGCTGCACTCTATCCCTGCTCGAATGCATCGCAGGATGGGGCTGGAGGACTGGAGCTGGGTCCAGCGGCTGTGCGGCCCCGATGGGGTGTTGGAGCTGGCGGTCCAGGACTTCCGGGGAACCGTTGCAGAAATGGAGAAAACCATCACCGCTTGCATGCGAAGCGGCGACCTGGAGGAGGCCGGGAAATGGAGCCGGAGCCTTCGGAACTTCCGCTGTGCCAGAGATGACAAGAGTGGCAAAAAAAGCCTGATCGGATTCCTGGTGCGCAACAACGTGCTGCCCAAATACGGCTTTCCTGTGGATACGGTAGAGTTAATACCGGACCTCTCCGCAGTGGGCCGGGACAAGGCCCTCCAGCTGGCTCGGGACCTGCAAATGGCCATCGCCGAATATGCCCCCGGTGCCCAGGTGATTGCTGACGGAAAGATGTACACCAGCCGGTACATCCGTCGTATGCCCGGCAAAAATGGGGATTCCTCCTGGGAGAAGGGCTATTACTGCTATCAATGTCCCCACTGCGGCCAGCCCAACTTTACCAAGGAGCTCGTCACATGGGAGGGCCGGGAATGTGTGTCCTGCCATCAGGTCATCAAAAAGTTTTTCTGGCAGAGGACGCTGGAGCCGCGCTTCGGCTTTTGTGCGGAGAGCGATGCGCTGGACGCCCCCCTGCACCGTCCACAGCGCGACTATAAAACTGATGATTACTACATCGGAGACCCGCAGCGGAACCTGATCTGCAAGCTGGTTTTCCAGGTGAATGGACAAAGCCTGGAGGTGGAGTCCACCTCCAACGACTCCCTGGTGGTCATCGGACAGAACGAGTACAAGGTGTGCGCCGTCTGCGGCTACGCCGAGGACAGCAAAAAGGGGGAACTCCCCCTTAAACACAAGAATATGCGGGGCTACCCCTGTCTCAATAAGGAGGGGAAGGGCATAAGCTACCACCTGTCCCACGATTTCAAGACTGACGTGGCAAAGCTCACCTTTGCGGCGGCCGAGGCGGCGGACGATGACACCATGCTGTCCGTCCTCTATGCCCTGCTGGAGGGCCTGTCCCGGGAAATGGGCATTGAACGTACCGACATCAAGGGTTGTCTGTTCCGCACCGCGGCGGAAGGGACGATGGTCCACTCCGTGATCCTCTACGACGCCGTGGCCGGCGGCGCGGGCCACGTCCGCCGCATCGCCACCGAGAACGGCGCGGCCCTCCAGGCCGTACTGAAGCGGGCGCTGTCTATCGTGAACAGCTGCGGATGCGACAGCTCCTGCTACCACTGTCTGCGCAACTACTACAATCAGAAGATGCACGACAATCTGGACCGGAAAAAGGCTGCCGCATTCCTGGAGCAGTGGATTGGGCGGATGGAACGCAGCGAGGAGCGAGAAGATGTTTTTGTAGAGGTATAGTATAAGCCCTGCCTGAAAGACAGGGCCTATACCTTAAACGGTTATTTCGTGGTATACCTCTAAAATTTGTTCTATTCTCTGACATAGAAACCCTTAAAGTGGATTCTTCTGGCTGGTTTTCTATGGACTGGTACTCGGTCCACCGCCAAGGCGCAATATGCCCTTGGCGGTGGATTTGTTTTAGTCAGCGCAGTTCATACAGATTAGAGGAAAGGCTCCCGTTTTCTCTCCACCGGGATTCCTTGGAGGCAAACTCCGCCTTAGCTCTTGCCACCAGATTGGATGGCTGCTCCCGGCTGATATCCATGTATCGGTTTTTGGACTTGATGTTGTCCAGATTTCCACTACCCGAAAAGTGCATACTTGTTCCTGTTTCTGTTGTTGCTTCAAAACGTCCTCCTCATACTCGACGGACACCTTGGTGCAGGATACCGCCCCAGTTTCTATAAAGAAAGAACTCATATAGTTGTTGACTATATGAGTTCCTGGTTGTGGTGGAGATAAGCGGGATCGAACCGCTGACCTCTTGAATGCCATTCAAGCGCTCTCACGCATCATCCGGTGAACACCCCCAGAGATGCAGGAGAGCGCTTGTTTATGCGCCCGGCCTTGTTTCTCCGAATATGTTCATTATTACGCAGGAAAGTATGCTTCAGCTGAAAGAGCATATGCTATTATTCTGCCATTTCCAGTTCACAGATTCCTGTCTGTGTCATACTGTCTATCCCGTTCAGGAACTGCTCCACACTGATGTTGAACTTCACTGACAACTGGTAATTGCGGCGGACTGTGACCTTCTTGATGATATAGCCGCAGATCATCTTCTGCGTTGCGATGTCGCTGCTGTCGAAGATCTCCGACCATGTAGCGATTCGCTCAAACTCCGCCTGCATCTCTGCTGCCTTGGCATTCCTGTTTTCCAGTTCTGTTGTCAGCTCACTGACCTTGCGGCTGGTATCCAGCACCCGCTGGCGGGTCTCATCCAAGAGCTCGTTGAGTACATCCGTCGGCAGGGAGCTTTTACCTTGGACAGCTTTCAACACTTCAGCCTTCAGGGATTCATATTCCACATTCGCTTTGGTGTTTTCAGCCTTGGCCCGCTTCAGATCGCCTTGGAGAAGTGCCATTTGCTTCTGATGGGCGGTTCCAACAATCATGTCGCTGGTAGCGCTTTTCATCTTGTCGAAGACCTGATGCAGGATGTCCGCAATGATATCATCCAGAATGTGCATTGTGTATCCGGTCTGGCCATCGCACTCCGCGCGATGGCGGGTTTTGTCGTAGCAGATGTAGCGGATGCGCTTCTTTTTTGCACAGGTCCCGTCTGCCTGGCGGTACACTTTACCGTTGGTGGTCAGCGTCAGTCTTCCGACACAGTGTCCGCAGAATACGTTACCAGAGAGCAGGGACTGGCCAGTAGTGTTCAGTGGCATGGTTCGATAGTTCTTCTGTTCGTTGCTTCGTGCGCTCATCAGGGCTTGAGCCATATCAAAAAACTCCGGTTTGATGATCTGGAGTTCCTCAAAGGGTTCGGAGTAAGTTTCGCCGCTGCGCAGGATACCCTTGTAGAGCGGATTGTGGAGAATGGCCCCGATGGTGGCGTCGTGCCAATTTTCACCCTTATGCTTGCTACGATAGCACTCCCACCATATCGTGAACCCCAAAGCTCAAAAATTTACTGTCATTTCATACCCATTCCACATTCCGGTGCTATACTACCCTGAAAAAGGGGGGAACTACAATGGCAACACTACTAATTGTCGAGGACAATCACAAAACTAACGATGCGATCTGCGAATATCTCAAGCCCACAGGCCACTCGCTCATTCCGGCCTATGATGGCAGCGAAGCCCTTCAGCTTTTCCGTGAGAACGGCATCGACCTTGTTGTGTTGGATATTATGCTGCCCCATGTCAGCGGCCTGTCCATTCTGCATGAGATACGGCGGACAAGCACAACGCCCATTCTGATGCTTACGGCCATTGAGGACGAGTATACCCAGGTTATGAGTTTTGACGAACAGGCGGATGATTATATGACAAAGCCCTTCTCCATGGTGCTGCTGGGGAAACGGATTACCGCCCTCCTGCGGCGGAGCAGGCAGGCCCCGTTACCTCAAACGATAACCTTTGGCGACGTGACCGTCGATTTCTCCGGCTACACCGCCAGCGACAGCGCCGGGAAAATCGACATCATGCCCAAGGAAATTGATTTGCTCCGGCTGCTGGTGGAACATAGGGGGCTGGTGCTGACCCGTTCGCAGATTTTGGACAAGCTGTGGGGCGCTGACTATCCGATCATCGACCGAACCGTGGACACCTACATCAAAAATCTGCGGAAGAAGCTGCGGCTTGACTGTATTGTGACAGTCAAGGGCATCGGCTACAAATACGAGGTACAGCCATGAAACGATTAAAACTGTTCCCGAAAATATTTCTCTATACCATGAGCATCATGCTCCTTGTCGTTGTTGTCACGCATGGGTTAATCTATTTGCTTACCCCACGGATGCAGCTTGCGGTGAGTACGCAGGAGGATGTTGTTGTCAGCATCAGACAGGAGCAATTTGTGACCGAGGCAGTAGAAAAGGCCCTGCCGATTTCTTTAAGCTGTTCCCTGCTGATCTCCGTTGTTTGCTCTCTCCTGTTTTCCAAAGCGATTGCCGACCCCATCAAGAAAATTTCCACGTCAACCGAGCAGATGATGAAATTAGACCACGGAGCAAGCTGCCCTATCCATACAAAGGATGAAATTGGTACACTGGCGCAGAACGTCAATGATCTGTACTCTAATCTGCTGTCTACCATTGAACATTTAGA
>ERZ808051.1559-NODE-1559-length-14571-cov-3.948116_pt1 | contig 14571 bp, 14 predicted proteins | sample MGYA00380199_ERZ808051 | MGnify/ENA primary metagenome ERZ808051 (study PRJEB31490, sample SAMN06133391) | mouse gut metagenome | isolation source: J11 | host: mice | place: China: Chengdu | collected 2015-05 ...
TCTGGTCGTCGCTGTCATAGATGGTGAAGCTGTTGCCGTATCCCAGCCTGTCGATGTGCCGGCGCAGAATGCGCACGCAGGCGGAGTGGAAAGTGGAGACCCAGATCTGGTCCGCGCCAAAGCCCACCAGCCTGTCCACCCGCTCCCGCATCTCCCCGGCCGCCTTGTTGGTAAAGGTGATGGCGAGAATATTCCACGGTTTTACACCCATCTCCTCGATGAGATAGGCGATTCTGTGAGTCAGCACCCTGGTCTTGCCGCTCCCCGCCCCGGCGATCACCAACAGCGGCCCGTCCACCGTGGAAGCCGCCTGCCTCTGCTCCTTGTTCAGTGTATCCAGTAAACCCATTTTCACTCCCTCGTTTCCATTCCGTGCTTTGTCGTATTTTCAGCCTGCCCTCAGGCCGGGAACGGCCCCGGCCTTTCCGGTCATTGGCATGAAAAGGGAACGCCGCCCAAAAGCAGCGTTCCCGAAGCCTTTTGAGACTGATCCCTCTTATGGATTCATCCTGTCGTCCTCGTTGAAGACATCTCCGCATTCCGGACAGAATTTCGGCGGATGCGCAGGGTCCTCCGGCTCCCATCCGCATTTGTCGCACCGATACAGCGGAGCCCCCTGGGGCTTCCTGGCACCGCAGTTGGTACAGAAATTCCCCTGGTTCACGGCTCCGCAGCCGCAGGTCCAGCCGGCGTCCGAGGGCTTGGGACTTCCGCATTCCATGCAGAACTTGCCCCTGTTGTCCCTGTGGCCGCATCTGCAGGTCCAGCCCGGCACAGGCGCCGAGCCGCCTCCCGCCGCCCGGTTCTGGGCTGCCTGGTTCCGGTTCTGGGCCGCCTGATTCTGTGCCGCTCCCATGGCAAACAAAGAGGAGGCGTCCATGCCGCCTGCCGCACCGGCCATGTTCATGCCGGCGAATGCCATCATAGGCCCTGTGGCCGTGTTGGCCGCGGCGGCTCTCATGGCGTCCGCCTGGGCTCCTACCAGTGTGGCTGCTGCCATATTGGGATTGCGCATCACAGCGCTGCTCTGGAGATCGCTGATCCGCTTGGCAGTCTCCTCTGGCATGGAGGGCGGATTCATCGTCATGCTGACCACCACAATGCCCCGGGTCTTCGCCCACTTTCCGGACAATTCCGCGTTCACCGCATCCACAAGCTCCATCACATGGTTCGGAATATCGGATACCCGCACCCGCAGGCTGCTGACTTTGCCCAGGGCCGGCTGCATGGCAGTCATCAGCTCCGCTTTCATCTGGTTCAAGATCTCGTCGCGGTTATAGACATCGGATACATTGCCGCATACGTTCTGGTAAAAAAGCAGCGGATCCGCAATCCGGAACGAATAGGAGCCGTTGCACCGGATGGTCACGTCCATGTCCAGGCCGATGTTGTCGTCTATGTACCGAAACGGGATGGGTGTCACCGTGCCGTACCGATTGTCCATGATTTCCTTTGTATTGAAGAAATAGACTCTCTGGTCCTTGCCCGAGCCGCCGCCGAAGCTGAAGCGCTTGCCGATGGCCTTAAAAGTATTCTTGATATTCTCCCCCAGATCCCCGTAGAACAGGCTGGGCTCCGTGGAATTGTCATAGACAAACTCCCCGGCCTCCGCGCAGAATTCCGCGATGCCGCCCTGCTCCACAATCATCATACACTGTCCCTCGTTGACAGCAATGATGGAGCCGTTGGAAATGATATTGTCCGTTCCCTTATTGCTGTTGCGACCTCCGGTGGGGCGTCTCCTGCCCTTTGCCACCAATATGTCATTGGAGAGGGAATCGCAGTAGAAATATTCCCTCCACTGATCCGCCAGCATAGAACTGACGGCATCCTTTGCCGCTTTTATCAAACCCATTGTATCATCCTCCGCTTCCTTTTGATTTTGTTCCCTGATGTCCGATTCTCTTTCCATTTTAGCAAATTTTCCGCTTTCTCTCAACCGCTTTTGAGAAATAATCTTTACAAAAAGCGATTTTTCGAATAAACTATAGGAATATCTATCTATCATATAACAGAAAGAAGTGAATTGACATGGGTAAAAAAGCGACGAAAGCCGCCGATAACATCTATTACCTGGCACGTTCCGAGGCAGCGGAGGGAAATTCCGATTTCTCCAGCCGGGAAAAAGCGGCCGAAATCGTAGGCATTGACCGCACCAGGCTGGCCCGTATCGAGCTGGACACCATCCCTCCTTATCCGGAGGAGGTCAAGGCCATGGCGGACGCCTACAACATGCCGGAACTGTGCAACTCCTACTGCGCCAGGGAATGTCCCATCGGGCGGGACAATGTACCGCAGGTCACCATCGACGATTTCGACAGACTGGCTTTAAAAGTACTGGGCTCCTTAAAGGATATCGATTCCCTGCGGGCCTCCCTGATCGCCATCTCCGAGGACGGCGTCATCGAGGACAGCGAACGCCCTGCCTTTCAGGAGATTCTGGATTCCCTGCAGAAGATCAGCAATAATGCCAATGCTCTGCGGATCTGGGCCATGAAAAATATCCGGCTGAAATAAACGAAAGCTGTCCCGCGGAGGAATCCTTTGGGCGGACAGATTTCCCTGCGGAAAAATGCCTTTCCCCGGTGCAATCCTCCCGGAACAGCCTGAACTTCTCTTCCCTGCGAATCCGCCGGCCGCCAGATAGCGGGCTGCTTTAACGCTTTCCGGTCTTATTGGGCTGCTTTTTTGGCAAATTCCTTTGTCACCAAATCTTCGTATGGCACCTGCTCCTCCAGCACGCCCGCGTCCTTTAAAATATTCTGCAGCAGTGAAAACGCATCCTCCTCAAAAATCAGGTTCTCTTTCCATGTATCCTGTTGGTAATAGCGCTTCACGATGGTGGTGAGAGTCTCCATGTCCGTCTCGGCGAACTGGGGCGCGATCACCTGCGCAATCTCCTCCGGCGTGTGGCTCTGCACATAGTCCATGCCTTTCTGTAAAGCATCCGTGAAAGCCTGAACCGTGTCCTTATTATTTTCCAGATAGCTCTTCTTTGCGGAGAAAGAAGTGTAAGGCACATAGCCGGAGTCCTCGCCCAGGGAGGCGACTACATATCCCTCGCCTTTCTCCTCCAGGGATGTTGCGTGGGGTTCGAATTCTACAGAGTTTTATATGTTACTACATGCACAGTCTGCAGAGATTACCATACTTTTGGAAATATCCTACTCTGCGAAATAATACTCCTCCATCCCCTTCAGCACAGGCGTCTTCTTCCCGCATTCCGGGCAGACATAGGTTCCGAAATAATAGCGGAGACATTCCTCACCCTCCTGATCCTCCAGCAGATTCAGCAGGTTTGGCAGCCACAGCCTGACATCCTCCAGGCTCCTGCCGTCCCACTTATCAGAAGACGCTTTCATCTTCTTCATCCGCTCGGAAAGCGCAAAGTAGCCCACTTCCATATCCTCATCGCAGTTTTCGCAATTCGGGCAGACAATATAATAAGATTGAAAAGCGGAAAGGGAAAGCATATACGCAAGCCTCTGTTCCCCCAGAATCGCTGCCACGGCAACGGCAAACTCCCGTCTCCAATAGACTTGCTTCTCCCGAATATAGTCCAAATTCCCTGCCAGGAAATCAATGGTCATGGCGCGGATCTGCAGGCCTGCATTCCGGTAGCTCTCATAGATGTCCTCCTCGCCCGGCCTGTCCCCGTATACGTCAGTGGAGAGAAAGCTTCCTGCCGCCTGAATGCCCCGGAACATCCATTCCAGATCTTTCTCCCTTTCCCACCCCTCCATGAGCCTGGCCAGATACGGCAGCGCCAGCCAGGTGGCCGGGTAAAAGCTCATCTGGTGCCACAGGTTCTCGCAGAGGTTGTCAAAGGCAAGCTCATAGTTTGTTTTCGGAACGTTTTCCAGACGGCGCAGCTTGAATGTCTCCGGAGCCTTGTCCCTCTCCCCCATCAGGATGACGAGGTAGTCTTCTATATTCCCGTATGCCCCTCTGTAGATTTCCCACAGCGGGGAGTTGAAGTCATGCAGCGCATAGAGATGCTGGTCCTGCTTCCGTTCTGTCGGTTGAAAAGGCACAGCCGGGCCGGACTTTTTCCTGGTTTTCTTTATACCGAAAGCCGCTCTCCTTGCATGGCCCGCGGCCTGCTTCTCCTGCGCTGCCTGCCTTTCCATTTCTGCCTGTCTCTCCTGATTAGCCCGCCTCTCCTGCTTTTCCTGCTTTTCCAGTTCCGCCTGCTTTTCCAGCTCTGCCTGCTTTGCTCTCGCGATGTGTTCCGGCAGGCGGACTTCTTTGATTCTGCAGTTCATGAAGCAGTCCGCATTTGAAATCTGACTGCCCTCCAGGGAAAGCCTTTCCAGACGGAAGAGCTTCAGGATTTCCTCCATATGTTCCAGCCCGGAGCAGCCAAGCAGACTCAGGCTCCTCAAAGTATACAGGTTCCCCAGGAAAGCGCAGTCAACCACGCCGCAGGCTGAAATCTCCAGACTCTCCAGAGCCATGCAGGCGGACAAAAAAGAAAAATCTTTCACCGGCATCGCCGATATGGTCAGCTTCTTCAGTCTTGACATCTTTCCGATTACACTGAAATCTCCCCTTGCGATTTCGAGCCTCTCCGGCAAGGCATCCTTAAGGGGATCTATCAACTTCTGGTAGACCGGTCTGCCGCCGCAGGACAGGGTCTTGATTTTCTGAAGATCATAAAGGTTCTCCGGCACCCTGCCAAGGGCCTGGGCCACATAGGTAAGCAGGACAGGGTCTATTTTGATTTTTTCCGGTTCCATGTTGCATTCCTCCTTGATACGTCTTAATCCCGTTGATTCCTGTCAAAAATACTCCGGATTCATGAAAAGCGCCACCAGGCAGGCGATCTCTCCCTCTGCGTCCAGCCCCCAGTAGCCGCTGTAGACGCCGTCCCCCATGCCGCTGGAAAACAGGACCGTCCTTAAGCCGCTCCCCGGCAGCCGCCACTCCAGAAAGCTCCCGTCCCGGTTCTGGAACTCCGGATTCGCCTGGAAGCTTTCCTGGAAAAGGGCTGCGAAATAGTCTGTATACTTGTTCTTTCCCGGATTCTCTTTTTCCCACTTTTCAAAGAACAGCCGGTTCTCCTGGGAGACTTTCCCGTCCGCAATACAGGCAAGCCCCGTATCCACGCCGAAAAAGGTAAAGACACCCGGCTGTCCCAAATCTTCCGGTTCCTTTCCTTTGGGCATGGCAATCACATAGCGAACGGCCTCCTTAGGGCTGACCGGAAGCCTTGCGGCAGCAATCCTGAGGCCCGCAATCCGGGAAAGGCAGACCGACAGCTCCACGGGGTAGCTCCCGGCAGGAATCTTCCTGTCCAGAACTGTTTCATACTGGCTGCCCAGATAGGCAATAGGGTCTGCCAGCACCACCTCCCCTGTGGGGAAGTCCGCTTCTCCCGCCTGTACTACCTTGATTTTAGAGCTATCCGTAAACAGATTCCGGAAAAACGCTGGCTGGTAGGTATCCTGGTTCAGGAATTTCAGGTTCTTCTCAAAGGCAATCTGCGCCGGATGCTTCACCGGCTCCCGGATCTCCTTTCCAGTCCTTGTGTCCACGAAATATTTCCCCGTTTTGTCGCAGCGAAATTCCAGGTCGCTGCCCATGGGCATGTAGAACACATTCACCACTGTGGGCTCTATGTTTGCCAGGGTATTGAAATCCACAATCGCCATGTTGTTGGCGTCATTCACGTATTCCTGGCTGTCCCTGTCCCCGAACGCCACCCAGCCGTTCCCCTGTCCGCCATCCTGGCGGAACAGCCACTTCAGCTTTGATGTGCCGTCCAGGATGGACTTCGTGACAATGGTCCCTCCGGCGCCCCGGATGTACACTTTCATTTCTTTTTGGCTCTCCTGCGGTTGTTTTTCTGCCGGCTGTTGTTCCGTTTTCTGTTCTGATTTGCCTTGCGCTGATTTGCCTTGCGCTGATTTCTCTTCTTTCTTCCTGCCGAATAATCCCATATGCTTTGCTCCTCCTTATCTGGTTCCTCCCATATCATGAAAATATGCTATTGTCGAAAGCACAACTCTAAATTAGGACCCGACAGCCGCTGAAAGCTGTCGGGCCCAGATGCTGTTGTCTGTGGTTATTTCGTAAGTTCTTCCAATTCCTCTATCACCTGTCCGAATACGTCCAGGGCGTCCTGGATAGGCTGGGCGCCGGTCAGGTCCACACCGGCGATCTTCAGCAGTTCTACCGGAGGCATGGAGCATCCGCCGGAAAGGAACTTCTTGTATCGCTCTACGGCAGGCGCGCCCTCTTTCAGGATGTTGTGGGCCACGGCCACGGCAGCCGAGAAAGAGGTGGCGTACTGGTACACATAGAAATCGTAGTAGAAATGCGGGATCCTCGCCCATTCCACGCCTATCTCCGGATCGGACACCATATCCGGCCCATAATACTTGCAGTTTAAGTCATAGTAGACTTTCGTCAGGGCTTCTGCCGTCAGGCTCTGCCCCTCCTCGGCCATCCTGTTGGTGATCATCTCATATTCCGCGAACATGGTCTGGCGGTACACGGTTCCCTTGAAGCTGTCCAGGTAATGGTTCAGCAGGAACGCCCGCTCTTTCTTATCCGTGGTGTGGGCCAGCAGATACTCCATCAGCAGGATCTCGTTGCAGGTGGAAGCCACTTCCGCCACGAAAATCCGGTAGCCGGCATACATGGGCGGCTGGCCATGGTTGGAATGCCAGGTGTGCATGGAATGGCCCAGCTCATGGATCAGGGTGAACAGATTGTCCATATTGCCCGTATAGTTCAGCAGGATATAGGGATAGCTGTCATAGGATCCGGTGGAGTAGGCGCCGCTGCGCTTGCCCTTGTTCTCGTACACGTCAATCCAGCGGTCGGCAAAGCCTTTTCTGACTACTTCAAGATAGTCCTCTCCCAGGGGAGCCAGGGCTTTCAGGACCGTCTCTTTGGCTTCGGCAAAGGGAATCTCCTTGGACACGCCTGCGATAATGGGGGTGTAGATGTCGTACATATGCAGCTCGTCCACACCCAGCAGGCGTTTGCGCAGACGCACATAGCGGTGCATCTTGTCCAGATTCTGATTGACCGTATCGATCAGATTCCGGTACACCTGGGAAGATACATTCACCCCGCTTACGGCTGCCTCCAGCGTATTTTCATAATGGCGGGCCCGGGCGTTGAAGATCAGCTGCTTCACATGGCCGCTGTAGATGCTGGCCAGGGTGTGGGAGTACTGTCTGTATACGCTGTAGAACTTTTCAAAGGTCTCCCTGCGGACGCGGCGGTCTGTCGATTCCTCCAGAGGCACGAACCGCCCCTGGGTGATCTGTACCATCTCGCCCTTTTCATCCTCCACCTCCGGAAACGTCAGATCCGCGTTGTTGAAGATGGAGTAGGTCTGGTCGGGATTGTTGCAGATTTCGGAGGCATCGGCCAGCAGTTTTTCCATCTCCTTGGACAGGGTATGGGGCTTCAGGCGCAGGGTATCCTCCAAATCGATTCGGTACTCCTCCAGCTCCGGGCACTGGCGATAGTAATCCTCCAAATGGGCGGGCTCCAGCTCCAGAATCTCGGGGACGATGAAAGAGATGTCGCTCCCGATGCCGGCCGTGATGGCGCTGAAGCGCTGGTTCATCTCTTGATGGGCGTCATTGCCGGTATCCTGATCGCTGAGGCAGGATACGTATACGCCCAGATGGTGCAGTTTGCGGTACAGGTCCGTCTGCTGGCGCAGGGTGTCAAGGAGGCTCCGGGCGCTTTCGCACACATGTCCTTCCTGGTCCGCCAGCTTTCTGCCCATCTCCCGGGCCTGTTTCAGGTCCGCTTCCCAGCTTTCACGGTCAGCGTACATCCTGCTTAAATCCCAGGTGTCCTCCGGGGCTACCTGCTCTCTTGTGGGTAATGTTTTTGCCATGACAATATCCTCTCTTCCATAAAATATTCTGAAACAGTATATCAGTGATAGGATAACATACTTTGGTAAAATAAGCTATATTATCCTGTATTTTCTCCATGTACAAATACTGCAGAGTCACTTTTCACAGGTAATTCTGCGGAGTGTTTTCCTGCGCATTTTGCACGAAAAACCCGAGACTGCGTGCACCGTTTAGCCTGTCCCACGTCCCGGGCCGGATCCGGATTCCGGATCGTCCGGCCGGAGGCGTCACGCGTCCTCCGCCGATACGACCACGGCTTCATCGTTGATGATCTTCACAGTCAGGATCTGCCCATTGATCTCTTCTTTCCATCCGTCGATCTCCAGTCCGTGCTGGTCCGCGTACTGCCTGACCAGCGCCCGCTTGACCGCCAGCACCCTCTTTGGAGTCAGCTCCATGTCCGGCCGCGGCCCCGCTGCCATCGTTTCTGCCATATGCATGCCTCCCTCCCAATCCATTCCTATGATGCATGGGTTGTACTTGTTTCCGGATTCCTTTGGATGAATGAAAAAAGTTTTTCAATCCGTTATATTGGGCGCTGCATTTGTCATTATATTGTAAAAGGGGGATTCATTGACTCCATAGAAAGATATCCTTATAGAAACGGACAATCATAATCTGATAACCGGTAAAAAGCCGCTCCCCGCCTCCCAATCGCTGTAGCCTGAATGATCATGATGACGCTGCAGTGTTCTAATATGAATCCGGAGAAAGCAAGGAATTGCCTGAGACTCAAGGACGGAGCCGCAATCAGAAAGAGAGGAGATATATGCCTAAAATCAGATGCGCCATATACGACCGCGTCAGCACGGAGCTGCAGGCAAAGGAGGGGCTCTCCCTGGACGCCCAGAAGCAGGCCCTCACGGACTATGCCCTCGCCCACGGCTACGAGATCGTGGACTACTACGCCGACGAGGGCCTGACCGCCCGCAAGAAGATGCAGAACCGAAAGGACCTGATGCGCCTGCTGCGGGACGTGGAGGCCGACCGGATAGATCTGATCCTGGTCACGAAGCTGGACCGGTGGTTCCGCAACATCAAGGACTACCACAACACCCAGGCCATCCTGGAGGCCCATCACTGCAACTGGAAGACTGTCTTCGAGGAATACGATACCTCCACGGCCAACGGCCGCTTCGCCATTAATATCATGCTCTCTGTCAATGAGAACGAATGCGACCGAACCTCCGACCGCATCAGCTCCGTCTTCCGGTACAAGAAAAGCCGGAAAGAACATCTGAACGGGAAACCTGCCTACGGATATACTGCGGACAAGGACAAGAAGCTGGTCAAGGATCCCGCCAGGGAGCATATCGTCAATGACATCTTCGATCAGTACTTCACCACCTACTCCAAGAAAGCCACTGTGCAGTACATACTCGCCAAGTATGCCGGATCCCCCGTCTGTCCCACCATGTACCAGGTGAACCGCATATTGAAGAGCCAGACCTATACCGGCCGGATGTACGGCATCGAGGATTACTGCCCGGCCTACATCACCGCGCAGCAGTACCAAAGGATCCAGTCCGTCAGCGACTCCAAGACCATCCCGCGCCAGACAGAGCCTTTCCTCTTCTCTTCCATGGTAAGGTGCCCGGTCTGCGGGAAGAACATGAGCGGCTTCGTGAAGCGCCGGCAGCGAAAGTCCGGCGAAGTATCCGAGTACAAGCGGTACCGCTGCGGCGCAAAGTTCACGGAGTACCACAGCGGCGCATGCCTGTCCGAGTCCGTCATAGAGGAGTACCTTTTGACCCATGTGGAGGAGGATGCAAGCGCAGAGATAAAGGAGCTTTCCGGAAAACGAAAAGACCTGCTGCAGAAGCCGGACATGTCCGCCGCTGTCCGAGCGGAGCTGGACCGCCTTAATATCATGTACCAGAAAGGGAGAATCAAAGAAGCGTATTATGACGAACAGTACGCCCGCCTGTCCAGGAAGCTGGAAGATTGCAGTCCGCCGGAGGAGATAACAGCATCCCCGGATGCCTGCAAGGCCATCTCCGGAAATTTTACGGGGGAATGGCAGCAAATGTACCGGAACCTGGATCCGGACCATAAAAAGTCCTATTGGAAAGAGATCATCCGACAGATTGAAGTGGATCCGGATACCCGCAGAGTATGCGGGTTCGGCTTTCGGATTTAGGGGTGCAGTAACATATAGTTTACTACCGTGAAATCCCCCTGCCCGCCGGAAAACGCCGCTGCCGTAGAGCCGAAGTCAATGCTCTGGTCAATGTTCACATCCGCCCGCGGGTCAATCCCGTTCTTTTCCAGGATATACTCAAACACCATCTGGGGCATCCCGCCGGCTCTGCCGCCCAGCACATCCTTGCCTTTGATCATATCCCAGGAGAAGTCCTCAATGGGTTCTCTGGACACCAAAAAGTTGCCTGCACGCTGGGTCAGCTGAGCGAAATTCACCACATAGTCCTCGGTCCCTCCCACATAAGTATAGATGGTGCTCTCGCTTCCCATGAAGCCGATGTCCGCTTCGCCCGTCAGCACCGCTGTCATGGTCTTGTCGGCGCCGAAACCGGTCACCAGCGTCAGTTCGATTCCTGCCTCCTCAAAATAGCCCTCCTCTATGGCCACATACATGGGCGCATAAAAAATGGAGTGGGCCACCTCGTTGAGCACCACCTTTGTCTTGCTGCCTTTGGCCGCCTCTGTGCCGCCTGCACCGCAGCCGGTCACGGCCGCTGCCGCCGTCAGAAGCGCCAGGCAGAGAACGCCTGCCTTTTTTATGGATAACTTTCTCATAGCTACCTCCATATGATTTGATAGAGTATCATATGAAGAAATGCCTGTCTTTGTTACACCGTTCCCGGAAATGGCACTGCGCGGCGCTTTTTGCCGTTATGCCTCTCCGCCTTCGTTTTTGGGAGCCTTTTTTCTCCCCTGCGTCTCGGCCGCCAGCTCGTCTATCATCTTCTCGATCATGAGTTTCTTCAGATATACGTCAAAGCCAAGCAGGCAGATGAACGCGAACATATGGAGGAAATCCGTGTCCTCCTGGGGCGCCCCCTGAAAGGCTTCCTGGGCAACCTTGAATTTCTCCTCAATGTCCGCTTTCATGGACTGGAGCATCTTATCCTCCATGCCGAAAGCTTCCCTGTAAATCGCCTCCATGTCGTACGCCTGGCCGTTCTGGAAATAGCGTTCCGTGATGGGCTTTAAGAGCGTCTGTATGTCGTTGATGGACAGAATTCCCTTATAATAATAGATAAATACCAGAAGCATCACATGTTCTCTGGAATATTTCTTTTTCATGGGCGGAGGCAGCAGATCGTTCTTCGCATAATTGTTGATCATGGTCTTGGTCAGTATCTTGTCCTCTCCGGGGTATCTGGCAGATGACTGCAGGCGGCTGTCAATAAAGGTAGTGACCTGGTCCATGTACAGATCGATATTCGGTATGTCCTCGGGGCTGATGTATTTCACTCTGTCCAGACTTGCCAAGATACTGTTCAATATATCGTCATTGTCTATTGTCATATCTGTCCCCTTTCTCTGTGCTCCAGCGGCTGACAGTTTGGAATGGATACAGCTTTCTATTGTCTAAGTTTCTATTGTCTAAGTTCCATTATATAGTATTCATTACTACATGACAACATCTTCTTTCAAAATATTTTCTTAAGCTTTTCTGCCTTTACTTTAAGACTTTAATATGATAAAATATTGAGACAGAGAGACATTATGTCGGAATCATCAGAAAGCAGCCAAGAGGTGCCTAATCATGAACAAAAAAGTAAAAAGCGATGCCGTGGATTTCCTGTTCGACGCCATTCTCTGTCTGGAAAGCAGGGACGAATGCTACAGCTTCTTCGAAGATTTGTGTACGGTCAATGAGCTGATATCCATCTCCCAGAGATTCGAGGTGGCCGCCATGCTCAAAAATCACAACACTTATCTGGAGATTGCAGAGAAGACAGGAGCCTCCACCGCCACCATCAGCCGTGTGAACAGATCGCTGAATTACGGAAATGACGGCTACGAGACCGTATTCGGACGCATGGGCAGAAAGACGCCCTCGGACAATCCCGAATCTCCCTCCTCATAAAACGCCGCATTTTACGTGTAGCGAAAAAGCAGGCATGCTCAAAGGGCATCCCTGCTTTTTTCGTCTATGTGAATCGTATGTATTGTCGGCTAAGCCTGTGCGCCGTCCTCCGAAGAAGCTGTCTCTACCCCCTGAAGCGCATCCGCCACGGCCGCTTTGGCTTCCTTTTGCATCACTTTTATCTCCCGGCGGTTGGGCTTAGGCCTCTTGCTGGCATCCTGATTCATATTGCATCTGCCCTGGAAGATAGCCTGCTCGTCGATCACCAGGCCGTTTGTGGTAATGTCCCCGATGACCCTGGCCGTGGATGTCAGCTCCACTTTCTCCGGCACGTTCAGGTTGCCGTAGACCTCTCCGCCGATGATGACTTTCTTCGCATTGATGTCCCCATTGATGCAGCCGGATGCTCCGACGATCACGGTGTCCGATACTGTCACGTTCCCGTTCACCGTTCCGTCGATGCGGATCGCACCCTCGGCCATAAAGTCGCCGGCGCACTCCGCGTTCATTCCGATAATAGTCGAAATCTGTGTCTCGTTCTTCCTCATTTTCCCTTTCCTCCGCTTTTCATCAGCCGCTGATGGCCAACACTTCCATGGGACTGATATAGACACCGTCCCGCGTCATCTGGTAGCCCAGCTTGCTGTCATCGCCGGTGATCACGAACAAGGTGGCTCCCTGGGTGACTGTCTCTCCCTGCCTTACCTTGACCTCGCCCGCGCATCTGTAGATTGTGGTATATCCATTGCCGTGATCCACCCAGACATTATTCCCGTACTCAGGGTCCTCATTGACTACCACCACAGAGCCGCCGGCTGCCGCCACCACCATGGAACCGTTTGAAGCCGTAAAGATACAGATAGGATTGCCGTTCTCCTCCGTCTTCTCCTCCATGCTTGTCTTCCCTGTCAGCGGGAACTCCGTGGGCATGGTCTGCTTTTGCAGCTGTTCGGACAGTTGCGTCTCGCTCTGGGTCTTCTGATTCACTGTCTCGCTGAGAATCCCTATCGTCTCGTTCAGGTCGTCTATCTCGCCGTTGAGCCCCGCTACCTGACCCTCCAGTTCGGCTTTCTCCTGCTCCAGCCTCGCAATCGCTTCATTCTCTGCTTCCGTCCGCTGCGTCTCTCCGGCCCACGCGTCCTTTTCATACAAAAAGAACCCTATCAGCGCGCCGATAATGACGCACTGAACAAGGATAACTGTCTGCAGTATCCAGGGGCGAACCTTAAACTGCATCACCTTTCCGTCCGTAGCATCGGATGTCACAATCACCACATGGTTATTCTTGCGCTTATGTCCCTTACGTACCATAAAAGTCACCTCCAAATAACCTTTTAGTATTTTACCATAAATGTGGTCACACTTCAACGACAACAGAAGCATTTTGTTATGTTTTCACAAACAAAAAAGTCTATTTTATGCACTAAATCATAATTATCAGCTTTTTTATACACATTTTCAACAATTATTACCGGCTTTTTTGCACATATCCGACACTTTCCTCCAGGAAAGATTTCCTCCAAACAAGTCCAGCGCGCTCCCGATGGTGACGTTCAGACGGTTCTTTCCCAGCTTTGCGAGCAGCTCCAGATCCTCGTAGCTGTGCACGCCGCCTGCGTATGTCACAGTCTTCCCGCCCCAGGCACCCAGGAAAGCCGCCAATTCCTCTTCAATGCCCTCTGCCTTTCCCTCCACATCCACAGCATGGATCAAAAATTCGTCGCAATATCCCGAAAGCCGCTCCAACAGCGCCTCATCCACCTTTTCTTCCGTCACCCTCTGCCACCTGTCCGTGACAATACAGTACGTCTCTCCTGTCTTCCTGCAGCTCAAATCCAGCACCAATCTCTTGCTTCCCACCGCGTCCCGCATCCGCTCCAGCCTGTCATAACAGATCTGTCCTTTCTGAAACACATAGGAAGTAACGATTACATGGGAGGCGCCCGCCTCCAGAAACTCAGACGCGGACTCCGGCGTGATACCGCCGCCTGCCTGCAGTCCGCCCGGATAAGCCCTCAGAGCCGAGAGGGCCTGTTCTTTTGTGGCAGCGTACTGCGCGCTGTCCCTGGCATTGAGCAGGATCACATGGCCGCCGCGTATGCCGGCATCCCGGTAGAGTCCTGCGTAATAGTCCGCTCCGTGCTCTGCCACAAAGTTCTCCTGGGCTGCACTGTCCGCATCCCGCAGGCTGCCGCCCACGATCTGCTTGACGCGGCCGTTATGAATATCGATACATGGTCTGAATTCCATCTTCTGTCCGAATTTCCCTTTCTTTTTCTTTTTCATGTATAAAAAAAATCATTTGTCACATACTATTGGCATGTCAGCCATTCTGCGCTCACGGTGGAGAGCACGCAGAGCGGATTTTCCACTGTCCTGTAGGATTGCGCAGAATCGTCTGACTTATCCCGATTACCACAGTGAAAAGTACCAGGCAGTAGAATGGAGGAAACTATGAAAAAAGCGAAGAATTTCTCAGGAGCCAGGAAACTTTTGGCATTGGGGCTTGTGCTGGCCTATGTGTGCATGGCTACCGCCTGCACCAACAATGACAAAAAGGACAACAACTCTGACAGCATGGCCGGAACCAGCACACAGGATTCCGGCTCCAGCTCTGTCGGAAGC
>ERZ808051.1560-NODE-1560-length-14564-cov-4.417754_pt1 | contig 14564 bp, 7 predicted proteins | sample MGYA00380199_ERZ808051 | MGnify/ENA primary metagenome ERZ808051 (study PRJEB31490, sample SAMN06133391) | mouse gut metagenome | isolation source: J11 | host: mice | place: China: Chengdu | collected 2015-05 ...
CTGCTTTGTGGAAGACGCGGCGGATATACATAAGTTTTTCCGCTTTATTTCTTCCTGTACCATTCAGAGGGGCCGGAGCAGCAATCCGAATCAGGTGGCAGACGACGTGATTGCCCAGGATATTTTAAATTATGATTTTGACATGATGGGTTAGAGGGGTTATGAAAGGCGAGAGTATTGGCTATTCCTCTGTTGCGGGCAGTCTGCACGCGGAGAGAAAACTGTCCAATCAGGACGCGTATTTGGTGAAACAGTACTCTTTTGGAACTTTGCTGGTGGTTTCAGACGGGATGGGATCCCATAAGCACTCGGATGTGGGGTCCCGTTCTGTGTGCAGGGCAGTGTCAAAGGCCGTGCAGATATGGGAGGCATCAGGATGCAAAGAGATACGGCTGATAATTCCGGTCATTCATTCTCTTTGGGGATTGGAGATATATCCTTATCCCAGGAACGAATGCGGCGCTACCTGTCTGTTCGCATTTGTCTCAAAGGTTCGAAAAAGGCTTTATATGGGACAATTGGGCGACGGGGCCGTCTATTTTAGGATAGACGGCGCAATGCGTCTGCTGAAATCCAAGGAGGATGCGTTTGCGAATCTGACAACCGGTATCAATAGTATCAGATCCTTTGAGGACTGGAGCCTGGCAGAGTATGATATCTGCCATAAGAGAGTGGCGCTATTGCTTATGACGGACGGAGTCTCGGAGACACTGGTGGAAAGCCGTAAAGAGGAGTTTGTGGAGCTTATATGGAAGAGACTGTCAGAGAAAAGGAATCTGGCGGAACGGAATATGACAGTCTGCAGCATACTGAGTAAATGGAACAAGGTAAGCGCCGGTGATGACAGAACACTGGTAAGCTATGAGAGAGTATAAGGCGGTGCAGAATGGAAGACAGAGAAAAGAGGCCTGTGGTAGATGAAGACGGTTATATTTACTATCTTGGGGAAGAAATCGGCCGCGGCGGTCAGGGAGTCACATGGCGTACCCAGGATCCCAATATTCTGGTGAAAATCAGGATAAATCCCAGTACCGGAGAGCCGATTTCCGATGAGGCCGTGTATGAAAAATTTAAGAGGGAAATCGATGAAGTCAGAAGTCTGGATATTCCGACGGATATGCATATCGCAATGCCGGTGAGCCTTTTGCAGAAGCCCTGCTGCGGATACACCATGAAGCTTCTTCCGGATATGAAGTCCATCAAGTATTGGATCAGACCCTTTGAAAGGGTTGACAAGCCGGGATTATTTTTCTATAAGACAGGCGGCCTGAGGCACAGATACCGGCTTCTTATGAATGTGGCTGAGATCTTTACCAGATTGTACGCCCATCGGGCAGTTTACGCCGATTTGTCGCCGGAAAATATTCTCGTGTCGGGCACTCTGGATTCAAGTGAAGTATGGCTCATTGACGCAGACAATATGAGATACCGCTTTGATATCGAAAAGGAGATTGGGACTCCCGGGTATAGAGCGCCGGAAATTGAAAACGGGGGACTGAACAGCCTGGCCGCGGATGCCTATTCGTTCGCGGTTATCGCCCATGAGGTGCTCACGATGAATTCTCCTTTCAACGGCGCTCTGCTGACAGAGGGGGAATCCGGCGGATGGGATGACGATGAGGCTGATTATGCGCAGCTGGCCCAAAAGGGAGAGGTTCCATGGATTTACGATCCGGAGGATACTTCCAATTCCACCAAAGTCGGACTCAGGCCGGAGATTTCCATGACAGAGCCTGTCAGGGCTTTGTTTGAGAGGACATTCAGCGAAGAGGGGAGAAAGAACCCGGCCTGCAGACCGAGGATGCAGGAATGGTATACTGCCTTGAGACAGGCGGCAGGCCTGACAGCAGAGTGTATTCACTGCCACAGTACCTATTTGTTCAGGAATCCCGACTCTAAATGCCCTTTCTGTAAACAGGGCAGGACAATTGACCGGGGAAAGATGATAGCAGCAGGAATCATTGACAGATACAATGTGGAAAGCATTGTTAAGAAAGTAAACGAAGACATTGCGTCATTCAATGGACAGGATGAGGGAGACGGCTATTTCATTGAGGGCATCACTGCGGAAGAGATCAGGAGCAAAAAGAATATCGGGACTGTGGTAATGGATAATCTGCCGGGAACCTACTATCTCTATAATTATCATACCTATATGACATCAGTGTCGGAAAAGGCTGAGCCCACAATTGCAATTGAGGTAAGCGATCATGAGTATATCATCAGGAACAAGATGAAAAAGGCCATTCGGATGTGTACATCCGAAAGGGATCTTGGGAAGATACAGCCAGGCGGAACGCAGAAAGTATCAAACATCCATAATATTATACTGAAGATGTCTGTTCTTCGGGACGATGAAGACAGCCATATGGAAGAGGATGAATTTGAGACGGATCATATTGCAGAATTGTGCGAACGGAACATAATCTTCCAGGTGATCTAGAAGAGTGAGGAGAAGAAAATGGAGCTTTATGACCTCAGACATTTTGTAAAAGAGGAGACAATTGAATTTGAAGTGAAAGCCCTGCTGGCAGAGAAGAAGAAAATCCACTTTAAGAACGGCGAACCGGTGGCCTTTTCCGAAGCGGCAGGTTATTATGTCATAGGCTCAGAAGCGGACACGGAAAAGGTTGCGGAGGTAATGCCCGCAAATGAACACTATAAGCTGGTACTCAGGGATATTCTGGCAACGGGCAAAATTTACCTGGCAAATGTGCTGAAGCATTCCTCCAGGCTGCTCCAGGCTGCTTTCAAGATTTATGCTGACTGTAAGACAATCAATTATTCAGTTTATGTGTCAGAAGCCTTTTTGGGATCGGTGCGAAATACCATCAATCTCAGAGATCCGCGCAATCCGAAACAGGGCATAGAGGAAGGGACTCTGTATGCCTCCGGCGGCTATACCTATGCCGTGATCGGCAGGCATATCCGGGAGGATAAAAAGGGAGATAAGCATTTCATTATTGCAGGGCGGGACTTTTATATCAGGGTGGCAAAGAAACAGGATGCCCAGGGAAAGGAATACTATTCTGCGGAGCAGCTTCTCAAAGGAATTCGGGCAAGGGATTACAGGTTTTTCCTTGCAAAGGGGAAGCTGAAATATACGGATGATCGGGAAATCATTGCCGTAGAAACAAAGGAACTGATGGAAAGCCTTTCGGATGATACCTATATAAAAGTATGGGATCGATATGGGAAAATAGAACAGCAGATGATCTTGAAAGACGCAAGAGATCTGGGAGCGCTCAGATACATCAATTATGAGCGGGAGGGGTATCTGGTGCGATTCGATATAAAAGGGGACCAGAGAGACCGCCTGAAAAAGTATGCAAAAAGCTTCCGGAAAAATGCGGTGCTGTCAGCGGGCATTTCGAATCCCTATGAGATTCACAGGGAAGACGATGAAATGGTTCGCTTCTTCAGGGAGACGAGAGGCATATTTGCAAAAATAACCCTTGCCGAATCCATTGTTGCAGAGAATGAATTTATTCGCTGCAGGATCAGCGAAGAGGATGTAAAAAAGCTTGACCATGGAAGAGAGGGATACATTTTCTTCTCCATTGACGGAGACATGCAGCGCATTAACAGGAGGCGGGAAGCCAGGGAGAAGATTGAGAGCGCATCCTGTCCGATGCCGAATCTGGCTCTCATTCTGGAAGGACAGAATGTAGCCGCCGCGGACGCAAAGAGCCGTAAATTTACGCTTTCCAACAAGGTGAAAGAAGAAATCTTTCCGGAATACGGTCCGTATGCCGCCCAGGAGATGGCCATTGAGAAAGCATTGAATACGCCGGACATTATGCTGATTCAGGGACCGCCCGGAACGGGAAAGACTACAGTTATCACTGCGATTTTAAAGAGCCTGAATGAGATTACGGATCCCACCGGAGGTATTTTCGGACGGGATCTCGTGACAGCTTTCCAGCACGACGCAGTACAGAACGCCACGGATCGCATTGAGATTTTAGGGCTCCCGGCCATCAAGTTCGGACACAAGTACGACGAATCCGAAGACGACATTGTGGAAATCAATGCCAGCGTACAGGGATGGATCAATAACAGACTAAGCGACCTGTATGCCCAGCATACCGGGATAGAGGAACATAAGAAATTAGGCGCTTTTAATAAGCTGTATCTGGATTACATGTACTCCACCAACTCCATTGACCAGACGCTGGATATCCTTGAACGGATCAGGGATTTGGTGGCGGAGAGCGTCTCCTCCGGTATTTTGATCCGGCTGAACCAAAAGATCAGTGAACTGGAGTTTATGACGGGAGGCACGTACGGCAATGCGACGAAAAGCCTTGTCCGCGCTATCCGCAGAATCCCGGCCTCTGTGGCTGCGTTTGAGGATAACGGCTGGTTTGAACTAGAGAATGCGATCCGTTTGCTGAGAAAACAGAATCATCCGATCTTTGCGGAGGAATTAGAGGCTCTGGACAAAATGCAGAGCCAGGAGAAGTATGACTTTGCGCGTATGAAAGAGATCCGTAAGCGCCTTTTGGTCAAGACTCTTCCCAAGAAGAACATTTTTACCACCGCTCAGAAACAGGAAAGCATCAAGGAAATCCTGGGTTGTATTTCGGATGATCTGATGCGGCAGGAGGAGACCGGAAAGAATGGGTCGGATCTGACTGTGGCGCAGTATATACAGGAACTGGAGGAGAATCCGCTTGCGGTAAAGGAGGCAATTCTTCACTATACATCCGTGAACGGCGCAACCAATCAGCAGGTCATGAGACGTGAGATCAGGGATCTGAAAGGCGGCGAAATCATGTATGAGAATGTGCTTGTGGATGAGGCCGCGCGGAGCAATCCGCTGGATCTGTTTATCCCCCTCTCCATTGCCAGGGACCGGATCATTCTGGTGGGGGACCACAGGCAGCTTCCCCATATCATTGACGACAGAATCGCCAGGGCCGTGGAAGAGGGAGACGCGGGCGATATCAGGGCAGAGACGGAAAGGCAGCTCAGCGAGAGTATGTTCGGGATTCTCTTTCGGCGCCTGCAGCAGCTGGAAGCCAGGGACGGTATTAAGAGAACCATTACGCTGAATCAGCAGTTTCGGATGCATCCTGTGCTGGGGACATTTGTGGATAAGAATTTCTATTCAAAATATAGTGAGAGCGAGCAGGTTACAAACGGCGATCCGAATCCGGAGCATTTCGCCCAGTATCTGCCGGGTATTGAGGAAAAGGCATGTATCTGGATGGATGTGCCCTATGCCGGTGAAAACCCCGGCGAAAACTCCCGGAGTAAATACAGAGATGCGGAAGCGGAGAAAATTGCCAGGCATCTGAAGCGGATGCTGGAGGCTGACAGAAAGGCCTGGAAAGAGAACCCGGCCGGAAAGCAGTTGACATTTGGGATCATTACTTTTTACAGGGAACAGGTCAGCCATATCAATGAGGCTTTGCTGCGGGAAGAGATTTTGGCAAGGGATGATTCCGAGCATTTATATCTGAATCCGGAATACAGACAAAATACCAGAGATGTGAGGGAAATTGTCAGAGTAGGAACAGTGGATGCCTTTCAGGGAATGGAATTCGACATTGTATATCTTTCCATGGTTCGTTCCAATGACATGGCTGTGGATGTCACGGACTATGGCAGTCTGGAAAATGAGAAAAAGGCTGCTGTGGATAAAGAACTGCAGGGAAAGTATGGATTTTTGATGTTTGAAAACAGGCTTTGCGTGGCAATGAGCAGACAGAAAAAAGCCTTGATTTGCGTAGGGGACAGCAAAATGCTGAAAGGCGCTTGGGCGGTTATCGCAGTAGAGCCGTTAGTTGCCTATTATAAATTGTGCAGGGAGGATGCGTATGGAAAAGTCATTTAATGCAAGGACGCCGGTATTGTTTCAGAATCCAACCCATCCGATGAACTACAGAAATCCCAAAAAAAGATGGATCCTTGTGCCAATGTGCGCATATAAAGTGTCAGTGCCCTATCCCAGGGACAATGCGCTGAATATTTTTCAGGAAACGATTTTGAAGCTTTTGAAAAGCGGTTCCAGAACGGCTTCCAAGGGATATGATCCCATGAGCCTGAATGAGACCCAGTGGATGGCCGGCGCGCTGTGCCTCAGGGAGGAGCTGGTGAACTTTATCCTGAAAGAGCTTCAGGACAGGAACCTGATAGATAAGAGGAGACGTGTTACGGATTTGGGGAATAAAATGCTCCAGGAGGGCGCTGCGGCATATGAAATGGCCACAGGCTATGTCTTTTATAATTATGCAACCAAAACGTATATGGATGCGTTTATACCGGATGACAAGTACAATGAAGTGGACACCCTGAGCAGAAGAGAGGGAAAGATAAAATTTTGCACGAATCATTCTGCAGCAGACCCGAAACCAAAGACAGGAATCGTTATCAATACAGATACGACTGAAGACGTGGAGCCAAATGTATATGAAATCCTGAATATATGCAAGAGGCACAGCAAGAGGAGCAGGAGAATCGGGTTTCGCTATGAAGAAAGCGAAGAAGTTGTGACATTGGCAGATAAGGAAAGAATGGAAGCCGAACTGCCCGGTGAAGTAAAGAGCGTGCGCCTGCTGGGGAGCAAGAGAGATATTTATGTGGCGACGTATCTGTTCATGGATGCCGGCGACATTCTGAATCTGAGCAAGATGCAGGTGTGCTATCCCTTTGGGGAGGGCGTTTCGCCGAGTATTCTGGAAGCCGTGGAAAAACTGACGCGCACGTCAGAAAATGAAGTTCTCAAGGCGGAGATCATTGGACTGAAGCAGGAGGTAAACAGCCTGAATGACACCGAACTGGAAGAAATCCGCAAAAACCACAGCAATGCGGAGAGTGCCATAAAATCGCTCCTTTCGGAGGAAATCCATAAGTATCCGGCAGTCCTGGATATGCTTTTGGCAGTAGAGGAATCGTACCAGTTGGTGGGCGGGCTGATCAGAAAAAATAAGGGCGGCAATATAGAGATAATAAAAGAGAAGATGAAAGAGTATATTCGGAATAATTATAATCTGATATCCAGCATCCTGATTTATACCATTCGGGCCAATGATTCTTTTAGGGAAAGCGAGGTTCATCGGCATAACGGGCAGAATGCCGTTATGCTGTCAGAGTATGCAAAACGTATCGGCTTTGAAAATGAGGTGAATGTATTTGAAAGCTTTTTCAGGCTGAAAAAGGGGACGATTACAAATAGCGTAAGGGAGCAGCACATGAGCGGCTTGTTTGCCTATAACATTATATGCGCGAAAAATTCCGTAAATCACCCTTTCTACAGACTGGCGGAAGAACTGCCGGATTTCATCAGCTATCTTTTTCGCTTGCGGAACTTAAGGAATGAGAGCAGTCATGCAAATGATGTCATGCGCGATTTTGATACACTGCGAGAATACCGTAAGAAGAATATGTACATAGCATATCTTTTGCTGGACGGTCTTACATTTCGAGAGGAGAAGCGCCAAGAGAATGAGGACAATCTTGATAAAATCAATTTTGTGAAAGTTCAGCGGGAAGCCGAGAGGCTGTGCGATGAGAAGTACACTGAGAACATGCGCCGCAATTCCAATATTGTCCGGCAGCTGAGGAATCTTCAAAGCGAGATTTATATACAGGGGGATGGCTATCCGAGATGCGCCTCGGAAGTATTTGAGAGTATTTTTAAGGCCATAGGAGCTAAGAGGATTGACTTGAACTACGCGGATTCATTCGGGGATTACATGGACGAGGAGGAGAATAAGAGGATTCTGGCGCAGATGCAGGGGCTTGGATTTTGCATAAGCAAACTTCCGTTCTACAGGAAAAGCGACGTCACGGCGACCATGAGAATGTATGCAAACGGAACTTTGATGACATTATTCTATGCATTCTATTTCTCGGAAATGGCAAGAGGCAGCGATATTTTCGGAAAGCTGGCAGCAGGGTGCCCGGAATTTATAACATTGCTTTCCGAAATACATGAGAACAGGGGACACATCGGAAAGATGGCATTCTCGGACGCGAAGCTGGACTATACGAAGAAACATATAGATCATGCGGTAAATACGCTGCTTGATGTGCTGGCGGAAGCGGAGTTTTTGTAGGTTTTTTGAAAGGCCGGGATCCTGATATATGATACAATGTATCCATATTCAGGACAGGAAATGCTGAAAGATATAAGCGCCATGTGCGCTGAAGCACAGGAAATTATGGTACTGTGAGGCTATAGAGGAGGAGCAGCCAGATGGCAAAGAAAAAAGACAGACCGGTATTTGGAAACAACAATTCCGGAAGCAAAAAGGAACAGCTGCTTGAGCAGATGAAAGAACAGCAGAAAGAGGCAAAAGCAAAGAATGCAGAAGAAAAATGGCAGGAACTGCTGAGAGAAATGGGGGAGGAGGAAGCGAGGCGTTTTGTGCAGCAGGTGGACATGCTGGCCCTGGAGGACAGTATCAAAGCCAGAGAGCAGGAAGTGGGGGAAAAAGCTTCCGAGCTGGACAAAAAGGAGGAAGCTTTAGACGAGAGAGACAGGAAACAGAACGAGGCCCAGGAAAGGCTTGACGGGCGGAGAAAGGAGCTGGATGAGAGAGAGGCCGGGCTTGACGGGCGTGAGCGGGCTGTCAAAAAGCAGGAATCAGAGACAGACAGGCGAAGCGTGGGACTGAACCAAAGGGAACAGTCCATCCTTGAGAGAGAAATGAACGCGGAGAACGGCTTTGCAAGGCAGAGCAGCAAGGCATTGGAAGCTTTGCGCGGGCGCAAGGAAGAACTGGACGCAGAGCTCCTTGATCTGGAAAAGGAGAAGATACGCCGGGAAAATGAATTGGATCAGCAGATAATCACGCTCCGCGCAGAGAGACTGAACGCCCTGAATCAGGAGATTGAGCGCATGGGCGGGCAGCGCAGGAAAGAGATTGAGGAAGAGATTGCACAGCTGCGCAAAATGGCAGAAGACATCATTGCCGGCCAGAAAGAGGCCTTAAAGGAGCAAAAAGCGCAGATAGACGCTGACCGGGAAGCGGTGGAGAAACAGCGGGTCTGGCAGGAGCAGAGGGAACGTGACCTAAAGAGAGCGCGGGCGGATCTGCAGTTTGAGCAGAGAGATGTGGAAGAGGAAAGGGCGCGGATCGACGAGACAGTGAGAGAGCGTATTGAGGTAGAGGACGGAGAAATCAAGAGAGCTCTCAAACAGGCCAAAAGCGACGCGGACAGCTACTTAAAGCGTCTGAAAGACCGTGAGGAAAGGCTGGAGGTATATGAGGCCCAGGACAGGGAAGCCGGCGGGCTCACAAGAGGGGAGCTGATCGACAAGCTTGCCCTGGCGGAAGCCGAGATTAAGGCATTGAAAGAGCAGAGGCATCCGGACGCAGCGCTCCACGCCCAGTATAAGGCAAAGGCGGAGGATTATGACAGGCTGCTCAAAGAGTATGAGGAAAAACAGAATAAACTGAGTGACCTTGAACTTGAAAAATCGCGCTGGCTGCTGACAGTAAGGCAGTATGACCTGGCGGAGCAAAGACTCCGGGCGGCAGAGATAGAGAGGGCTGCCCTGGAGGCATCTATCACACGATGCCAGTCAGAAGTGGAACGACTTACAAGCCTGTATGAGAAAGCGAAGAATACGGATACCAGGAAAGCGCCTATTGAGCAGCCCCATTTTGAACCGCCGGAGAATATTTTATCCAAAGAGCTGACAGAGGCAGAGTGGCTGGACGAAATCTTTGAGAAGTGTGCTGCTTCCGGCATAAAGTTTAATAAGAGATTACTGTATTCATTCCACACGGCACTGAAGACATCCGGATGGTCACCCGTCACGGTGCTGGCCGGCGTCAGCGGTACCGGAAAGTCGCTGCTTCCGCTTTTATACAGCCGCTTTGGCGGGATTTATTTTATATCCATGGCCGTACAGCCGGACTGGGACAGCCCCCAGGCGCTGTTTGGATATTTTAATTCCGTGGATAACAAGTACAATCCCACAACCCTGATCCAATCCATGGTACAGTTCGGAACATCGGAATCTGCCAGGGAAAAGGAGACAAATCTGTCTGATTATATGATGATCGTCCTTTTGGATGAGATGAATCTGGCCCATGTGGAATTGTATTTCAGCGATATGCTCAGCAAGCTGGAGCAGCGCCGCAACAGCGGTGAAAATGTAATGATTGATATTGACCTTGGGGCGGATGCACCGAAGTATCAGTTGGAACTCAATGACAATATCCTCTGGGTGGGCACCATGAATGAAGACGAGACCACCAAATCATTGTCGGATAAGGTTCTCGACCGGGGAAATCTCATCAGCTTCCCCAGGCCGAAGTCATTTGTCAGCAAGTCGCAGAATGTCCTGGAGGAAGCGTCGCCTATGCTTCCGAAGTCTGTCTGGGATAACTGGGTGGAAGCAAATGTCATTGACCATCCCGCATTCAAAGAACGGATTGACGAGTACCGTACCGGGTTGGAGGCTATCAATGAATGTATGGGCATTGCCGGACGTTCCTTAGGGCACCGCGTATGACAGGCAATCGAGAATTACATGGGAAACCATCCCGAAGTCATAGAGGCGGTCAATGGGGATCCCCTGGACGATAGGGCATGCAGGACCGCCATGGGGAAAGCCTTTGAGGAAGCGCTGGTTCATAAGGTGATGCCAAAGCTTCGGGGGATTGAGACGGAAGGCATTACCAGGACGAGATGCATAGAGCCTATGAAAGATATTTTGTTTGGCTCCAAGGGACTGGCGAAAGGGATTGAAAATGATTTCAGGAATGCCCTTAAGAATGCATATGAGACTTTTCTCTGGAACAGCGCGGAATATCTTGAATTAGAGGAGTGATGAACATGGTTCCCGGTCTCGGTGAAATCAGACAAATGGAACAATTGGCCGCAAGCGAAGATCCCACAGCCCGGGGGGCGTGGTGGATCATGCTCCAGACAGCCGAAAGTATATGCAATTATGCCAGCCTCAGAGATCCCATAAACAATGCCTGTATACCGGAATTCTGGAGCCAGGCGGCAGCCGGCGTGGAGACCGTTCTCGGTCAGGAGAGCGCGCGCCCGCTCCCCTATGATGATCTGATGCAGATGGTTTCCTTTTGCGGGGACCATCTGCAGGCTATCGCCAAAAGCCCCAGGCATAATCTGGTGAAAACGGACAAAATGGTTCGGCCGGAGAAAGCCCGGGAAATCGGTTACAAAACCATAAACTGGCTGGGAAAGCAGCCCGGGAAAACGGTCCGGGAGAAAATGGCCGGCAGGCAGAAGCTCTTGACCCAGGTCAAAGAGTACAGCTATGATATCAGGGAAAACCAGGTTGCGATGATGCTGTATCGTCAGATTATGCGCAGGGTTGCGGACCGTATCAATCATGGGACCAAGACTGGTGCATACGACGAATGCAGCTGCCCGCAGATAGAACAGATGCTCAGGATCAAGAAGCTGCTCCGGGAATCGCCATTGGGTTCTGTAGCGCCTAAGAACCATACGCAGGCCAACAATGCCCTCTTATCCGATAAGCATTATTCCGTGATATGGCGGGCTTACATGGATATGTACCGGTTTGACATGAGACAGGAAAGCCGATGGAAGCAGGGGCTTGCTCTTTACGTAAGGGCTGTCTTCCTGGCTATCAATGCAAAACTGCTTTCTTTTAACGATGTATATGTAGTAGAAGACCGTGTGAAACTGAATGACGCCGAAGATTGGAAAGCGTCATATGTGGTGGGGTATCATTCCGATATTCCATATATTGCGGAAGTTTTTCTTTCCCCCAAACGCATCACAATCCGCATATATAATGCCCCGATGAATGGCATGTTTGAACCAAAACACAGGAAAGAACTTCAGATTACATTTACGGATGCAGTATCGAAAGAGAAGCTGAAAGCGCATCGCGGCACGCCCATATCCGTGGAGTTTAGGGAGGACGGACAGAGGAGATCAGACCTGTATTACGCAGATTTTTCCTGCATAAGAGCTTTATCGGTTCTGTGTGCGGAGAAAATATTTTCTTTCGCGGACATAGAGCGGACAGAGCGCACAGAGGATGACTTTGTCCGGAAAGGGTTTGCGGCATCAGCGGCCTTTGATATTGTGGGGGATGGGATCCGGCTTGGACTCTCGGATCATGAGATGGGCAGTCTGGACAGATTCTATTCCGGGAGCGCTGTGGTATACAAAAATAAGGACAATACGGCTGCGGTATATCCCGGGGGATGCAAAAGCGTCCATCTGCAGGCGGAAGAACAGATTGCGGTCAGAGATGCGGTTCTGTCAGAGGATAGCAGGGGATTAAAGGCTGCGCTGGATGAAATTTACGGGAAGCTGACTTTGAACCAGGATGATTATTTCTTTTATCTGGTTCCGGACGCTTTGGAGGAACTGCGGCAGAGAGACTTGAAGCAATGTGTGAAAGGCTGTTTTGCCAGGACATTTCCGGTATGGAGAAGCGTAGCTGCTCTGGTTCCCTGGCTGACGGATCCGGAATATGAGTTTGCTGAAGACAGCGTTTTCGTATATATGGATCTGGTGGGGGATACTGCGACTGCAGGCATGATGACGATTCATTATGAAGATGCTCTTGGGAATTATACCTGCAATCATTTCCCGCCCTTTCCCCAGATTGAAGAAGGGGATGCCATTACGGAGGACGCATTCTGCGCTTCCTATGTGAGGGAATATGCGAAGAAGCGTAAAATCAGCATTCAGGATGAGGAGGTGGAGCGTCTCGTAAGAGAGCATGCGGTTCGGGAATTGATGCTGAAAAAATCTTGTGCAAACGCTTTTTTTCACAGGGATGGCAGGATTGTTCTCTTTCAGATCACTTATGACCAGGAAGTGGTAAACAGATGTGCTTTGCAATGGCAGGAGGGAATTCGGAAATTTTGGAATAAGATGCAAAGCCGACTGGGGAGAAATCAGGTGAATTATGTCTGTTTTATTTCGGATTTACTGACAGAGGCGGATATGCGGTCTGTGAACATAGGGTGGAATAAACTCAGCGGAATTTTTCGGAGCACCTCAGAGGTACTGCTGAAAGGCGCATTGATTTACAGGGACCGTCTGAATAACCACCTGCCGATCTGGACCGAGTACCTGCCGAAGCTTTGCCTGAAGATCCCCATCGAGGGAAGATATGTGGACTGGGATCTGATCGATGAGAATACAGCGATTGATGTCATGGAGGAAGACACTGAATTTCCGGTAAAAGAGCCCAGGCCTCTGCGGCTTCATGCAGGGGCAGCAGAGTATCATTTCGACCTGAAAAAGGAGGATATCAGCAGGAGACCGTCGCTTATGGAAGCGTATATTCCGCTGAGAGAGGAACTGACACAGGATGTGGACGTCAATCTGTTCGTCAGATATAAGTATGGGTATGACAACAGCTATGAACTGATCCTGAGGCCGGTAAATGCCAAGGACGCCCCCTTTGAGGAGATTGTTGCGCAGTGGCGCAGCGGATACCGGGAGATCAAAGGCATAGGCGGACCGAAATTCCCGCCGCTGAAGAGCAGCGAGGAGATCCAAAATGAGGTTAAGAGAATCGGGAATAGTTTCATGAAAACGGGCAATTTTCTATATCGTTATCTGGGATACCAATATGCATTTGAAACGGTATCCGAGAAATCCGTGATTGAGAATGCCTGCAAGTTTCTTACAATCAATACATTTAAGCTGAGGGAAATGCTCAGATATTATGAGCGGAACAAGGAGGTCGAAGAATTCGCAGACTGGTTTTTCAACAGCGATCTGTATGAAATTTGTCTGGATCTCATGTACCTTGAGGGACTGAAATTTGTTTCGGAGGAGTTCCTGGAGGACTATGAAGACAAAGATGAAATGAAAAATCTGCGAAGCAGTGCGATGCAGCTGATATATTCCTTTGGAGCCTATGTGCCGGATGAACTGCAGCAGTATATGGTGGAAAACTATCATGATTTGGATATCAAATACAAGGAAAGCATTCTGTTTAATCTGCTGTATATGAACACGGAGCATGATGCTGTATGGAATCTGCTGTTGGAGCTTTTCCGGAATAACCTTTCCGGGGTGATACGCTACAATGTAAGAAACTTATCAAATCTATGCTGGTGTGACGAGGCTATGATTTTTAAGCTTGGACGGTATCCGGCGCTTGTGAGAGAAATTGTCAATGCTTCTGTCAATGAGATGAAAAGGCTGGGGACAATTACGCCAAAGAACGAATCTTACGCGAAATTTAGAAAGCGGTATCTGGCGGTCATAGAGGTGATCCTGGCAATTTTAAGGCTGCGGGAAGATCCTGATTTCAACATCCTGACAGCCGGAACAAAAGAGGCGAAAGATCTGGCGGAACTCATCCGTAAGGTTGATGTCATTATGGAGTCTCCGGAGTCAAGGATTAAGCTTCTGGTGGACAAACCGGAAGCGCTGCGGAACATGAGCGATATTGCCTATGCAATAGACATGTATTTAACAGGTAACGAAGGAGTGGACTCAATAGAGGTACTTAGCGTAGAGTCCGATGAGTGATATATGATAAGAATTCCAAAGGAAGCAATGACGCATGGGGGACGTTTCCATGCGGATGATGTCTTTTCTGCGGCATTGCTTCAAATTATGAATCC
>ERZ808051.1562-NODE-1562-length-14553-cov-12.300152_pt1 | contig 14553 bp, 8 predicted proteins | sample MGYA00380199_ERZ808051 | MGnify/ENA primary metagenome ERZ808051 (study PRJEB31490, sample SAMN06133391) | mouse gut metagenome | isolation source: J11 | host: mice | place: China: Chengdu | collected 2015-05 ...
TTGCCGGAAATGACAAAATTCTTTGTGATACTTGAAGTTGCCATAATAAACACCTCCTTTGTTAGTATGGTTCTTCCGTTTTAATTAATACTTTTCTATCTCTATTTTATTATTTTATATCGGTTAACGCAACAAATCTTTTATGAATTTTTATAACTGCTTGCTTAACAGATTGTACGTTCTACCCATCTTTTTGCAACCTTTTTCCGTAATTTTTTCATGCCGCGGATATGCTGTGCATCCACAGCCATGCTTTATTTTACACCATTTCTTCCGTTAAATCCACTCGCCAAACGGATAGTCCGATGCACTTTTTCGGTTTTTTCAAATTTTTTTGACTGGTGAACTGGAACAATACCGATCCCAAAGAATCCTTATAGTATGGTCTTAAAATATGCAGGGATTTGGTAGAAGACATTTCAGGGATGTGAAGAAGATTCCCGGGGGCGGCTGGCCTGGGTGTCTTTTTTTACTTCTATTTAATATTCGACTTGGGTAAAATGTTAATTTGGGAAATTTCTATTGATCAATAAATCCGTTGGCATAGTATTTTAATGCATTCTTCCAGAAATAGTACTAGTTGCCTTGATAGCTTACCCTGTCAACGTATAGTTCCGCTTTCTATTCTAGCCCCAGCAAACACTGTCATTGTTACTAGACTCATCAGGAAATCTGACGTGTATTCCAACAGATTGGAAGATATGAAACTGCCAAAAGAAGTCCGGCTGTTGGTTGACGGCTACATCAACTAGCAGAACGCGCTTGACTCCCGATATGGGATACCCGTCTGCCTGCTTGAGTTTTCCTCCTGCAAAGCCATGTTTTGGGGAAAATGCCTGTTTACAGAATCGCAACAGACGTCCTAAAGAAGTAAATCCAAATACCAAATCGCCAAATTTATGTGGTTTATGTAAGCAATCCCCCCTTTCCCGGTTTTACCCGTAGTCAGAGGGGCAGTCCCCTCTGCGTTTGCATCGAAAGACTGACCGCATATCCTTTGCACTGCGGATATGCTCCCCTGTCAAAATGGAGCCTATGCCGTCAAATACGTTTCTTTCGGATTTTTATCACAACTGCCGCCCCATCATAGAACTTATGGGCCAAAGACAAAAGCGGACAGAGACTGGTGCTTACCATCACCCACACCGTAGTTTTAGAGCATGTCGGCAAAATAAACGCCGTTTCCAAAGAGAACCAGGAAACGACGTTTACAAATCGCAATCTCTTTCAGTGCCCGGACGCCTGCCGTCTCTTCTTCCCGCACAGTACAAGAATCATAATCAGGATCACCGCTGCGATGACCGCCAGCCAGATAAAGCAACAAATCCCCAGGAATGTCGGACAGATATGGCAGAGTCCGCATTTTGGCATGCCTCCTGTTGCCGCTTCCTCCCCTTCCACATACGCAATCGCATAGCTGGAGAACCTCTCCGTATGGATCGTGATCTTGTCTGGCGCATCATCCAAATCGTTCAAAAGAGTATGTTCGCCGTCATGCGCCCTTATGATTACATATGTCCTGTCTTTTCCCTGCATGTGTTTAGGAATCCCGATGACGATCTCTACCGCTTCCTTCGTCTCGGTAATAGGGTTCCAGTCTCCATCTCCACTCTTCATAAACATGGAGATGTCGAGATACATTCCGTGCGTCAGTCCCGGCACGTCTTTTTGATATTCCTCAATGCCTCTTTCTATGGTCTCCCTGTCCTGTGCCGGTACCTTATCGGAAATATCCTTTACGTCGATCCTGATCTCCACTTGCCCGCCATTATTTACATATGCAAGATGCTCTTGCGTTAAAACAGCATTTGCCACCGCTATCGTGTCTGCCACACCCGCTGTGCATTCCTGTTTGGCACAGACTACTTTTACAACAACTGCACCATTTCCCGCTTCTAAAACTGTGCTTGTACCTGTCATTCCTTCCACATTTCCTGTGGCAACAAGGTCTCCGGATATCGTAATCTTTCCGTTATCTATGGATGCCGGGACAGTCTGCTCTGTGCCGCTCTCCGAAGACTGTCCTGTCTGTGTTTCGGACGTTTTCTCTGCCGGCTCCGACTTCCCAGTGTTCTCCAGTTCCTGCTTATCCTCCGGACGGCTGTCCTGCACTTCTGCCACCTGTGACTGCCTGAGTGTATCAACCGGAGTTGGCGTCATCGGCTGCTTGGGTGAATGAGCCTGGTCTGGCGTCGTCGGCTGCTTGGATGAATGAGCCTGGTCTGGCGCCGTCGGCTGCTTGGGTGAATAAGCCTGATCTGGCGTCGTCGACTGCTCCGATGGATTGGTTACGTCTGGCGCCGTCGGCTGTTCCGGCCCCGGCATCGGTGCAGGCATCGGTTTCTCCTCTCCAGCGTTGTCTTTATCTGGCTTCTCTATCGTCCTTTTATAGCCGCAGTCATTACACTGGTCATCCTTGTCATTGTCATAATTATGACTTTGCTTCTTATCCGCCGTCTTGCAGCGGCTGCATACTTTCCAATGCCTCTCCGCGTCATATTGGTAGCCGCCTCCATAAACATGCCCCAGCCTTGCAAAAATCACGCTTGCATGGTCTGTGATCTCAGTCGTGCAGGCGCTGTCGGAAAACAATTTCCCACAGGCGCAGCCATAATGTGCCAAGTTACCGTCCTCCGTACAAGTCGCCGCTTTTGCCGGAACCACTGTTCCGCTATGGGTATGGATTTTGATCGTCTTACTTACCGTACTGCTGTTTCCCGCATGATCGGCTGCTGTCACGGTAACGACTGTTTCCGGGCTGGAAAGCTCATCCGCCCCAATGGTAAAGCTTTTATTTACAACCATGGACGCCGTATAGTCAGACGCATTTCCTACCGGCTTATTTACCCCCTGCCCTATTTTGTAGCTCACAGAAGCAATTCCACTGGAAATCGTATTGTCTTTATCATCCGTCACAGTCACAGAAATGTCCGGAAGCGTCTCATACTCCCCTGTCCGCAACGGCTCGGCGCCTTCTGTTTTCAGTTCGATCCGGGGCGCATGGTCTTCAATCATAACTCCCCCTGCGCTCATGTCTGCTCCCACCGTCACACCTGCCGATGCATTCCCAGCCCGGTCTGTACAGACAACCAAAATCGTCCCTTTAAAATCCACATCAACGGTGATCACTGCCCTGCCGCCCGAAATGGACGCCGTCTTATGCTCCGGTGAACCGCCATCCGGCGTCACAGTATATTTTATTACATCCGCCCCGCTGCCTTCTTCCGTTACAGGCACGGTGATACGCAGGCTTTCTTTTCCAATCAGCCATTGCCACAGCTTCTTTGGCGTATAGCTGTATTCCAAGTTACCGATAATCGGAGCGATATCGTCCGTCCACTTCGCCCAATATTCCTTATCACCGACAGCACCGGCTGGAATTGCCGTTAACGCTTCTCCACTGCATTGCGCATTATCATACCAACCCTTAAAGGTATAGCCTGATCTCGTCCAGCCTGTAGGCAGGGCTGTATTTGTTCCATACGTATAAGTAGTAAGACCAGTACCTGCGCCGCCATTTCCGTGTAACCTTACTCCATATTCTTTTCCAGCCCATTTCGCATAAAGTGTAATAGAAGCTGTTGGGCTATAGGTTCCGTTGCTGTCCACCCGTGAACCTGAGCAGGCTTTGTCTGCATACCAGCCCGCAAAAGTATAGTTCGTTCTCGTTGGCGTATAGGATATGGATACCGGAGACGCAGGACTCCACTTGGCATACAGGGTAAGCGTTCCGCCATTTGTCGCTGTCAGGTTCTTTACAGAACTCTTATCCGTATAAGCAGTACCACTTCCGTCAGCCTTCGTATTCCATCCGCCAAACGTATAGGCGGCAGTTTCGGTCTTATTGTTGGTTCCCGCGTAATTATGATTGAAAGTAACCGTATATTTTTTCTCATAGCCATTGGCGGTCAGATTCTTTGCCGTATTGTAAGTATGGACGCTGTCCGCCGTACTTCCTCCCGTACTTCCGTTCCCGTCGTACGTTACGGTGTAGGTATTCGCCATCCACTTCGCATAATAGGTCTTATTCCCCGTTGCGGTTGTGGAAATGCTCTTTACTGCCGTTCCAGTTAACCCGGAACTCGTATACCAGCCCCCAAACGTATAGCCTGTCCTTGTCGGCGTCGGCAGCTCCAGCCCCACGCTATAGGTATAGCTTGTATACTTGTCTTTGTTCGCTATCGTTCCATCGTTTTCATAGTAGGTTACGGCATACTTCCCCTTTGCCACCAGATTCCCCCCATCGGCAGCCAGCCCGTAGGTGTCGGAAATAAGCTGGTAATGAGTCGTGTCCGTACTGCCCTGGACGATAACCTGGCCATTCGTCACATTACCGTCGCTATATTGAATCCCGTAGGTAGTGGTTAAGTCGGACTGCCCCTTGCCAGAAGCAGCGATGGCGTTTTGGCATGTGCTGTAAACATGGGTATTCAGCTTCGCATCTCCAGCCACCGTTACCGTACCGGTGTCCTGTATCCGAATCGCATGGCCTGTACCTCCGGTAATGGTGCCGCCGGAAACCGTCAGGTTACCGGCCTCCACTCTTGCGCCGTCCTCGCCGCCGGTAACCGTACCCTTGGAAACCGTCACGTTCTTTTCGCTCTCCGCACTTACGCCGGCCTGTCTGCCGGAAATCTGTCCGCCACTGATCGTTGCCTCGCAGTTGTTTCTTACCACCACCCCATGATGGCCCTTACCTGTAACCGTGCCGCCGGAAACCGTCAGCGTTCCACTCCGAACCACTATCCCATAGTAGCCTTCGACAGTGCCGCCCCGGACATCGACGGGGGCGTTGGTAATCCCCGCGTTTACGCCAATTCCTCCCTGATCTGCTCCGCCCCGGAGCGTGCCCCCATAAACAGTGATATAACCGCCTGAATAATCATCTGTACCACTTTCGACAATGGCAACGGCTGAGCCTAGCCCTCCAGACTCCACTGTCCCTCCGTATACTTCGACGGATCCCATTTTAGAGACACTAATCGCAGCATAGGCGATTGCACATTCACAGTACATGCTGCCTGCCCCCGTACAGTCATAAAGCTCCATCCTGCCCTCGATAACACTATATATAGAAGAAGATCTGTTCTCCCCGCTGATGGACTTCCCATTCAGGCAAAGGCGCAGATACATACCCGAGCCTACTACAGTGCGTTGGCTTTCACTCAGCACCACATTTTCTGTCAGATAATAGCTGCCTCCCTTGGGAAGGCTGTCGGTTTTTGTCCATGGTTGAAAGGTAATGCCATTGCAGTAATGCGGCTCAGCCACCGCCATGACCATTCTGCTTTCCGCGGCCTGCTCTGCAATCTCCACCCACGCCGCAAGCTTCTCAAGCGCCTCCTGCGGTATCAGCGCCTGTTCTTCCTGCGTCAGTCCCTCTATCTCCTCCTGAATGGACAGAGCTTCCTCCGCATAGTCATACAGTTTCTCCCTCCACTCCTCATAGGCTTCTTCGTAAGCGTCCTCTTCTTCCTCCCAATCGTCTATATCCGGCTCTTTCTCCATATATTCCCGGGCATCCGGCAGCACGGCAATCCGGTCAAGCAGCTCCTGTATGACAGCATCCATGACGCTTCCCACCGTCACCGTGATCCGGGGCAGGCTCACGCCCTCCGACAGGACGCAGCCCTCCGGCAGGACGGGCGTGAAAGTGTAGACGCCTCTCGTGTCCTTGTCGTAGGCCGGGTCAGACTCCCATGTGACGCCCTCTATGACGACGCGGTTTTCCTGCGCCGCGTTGGTATCTGTGCCGTCTGCGGGCGCATCTGTCGTATCTACGCTGTCTGCGGGCGCATCTGTCGTATCTACACTGTCTACAGGCGCATCTGTCGTATCTACACTGTCTACAGGCGCTGCTGTCAGCGTCTCCACGGGCTGAGCATCCTCCGTGTTCTCCGATGCATACACAGGCATGACAAAGAAGCCAGTCTGTACATGGAAACCGGCTGTTTTCCTGTTGTCCGCGCTGTCTGATTCTTCCGGGACGTCTGTGCCCTGAGCGTTTTCGTTACTTTCTTCGGCGGAGGATTCGTCTTCGCCTTCGCCACCGGAGGTCTCCTCATGATCATCGCCCTCACCGCTGCCGTTACTGTCGCCGCCTTCGGAAGTCTCACCGTCATCATTGCCGTCGCTTTCGCCGGTCGGTCCGCCGTCATTATTCTCGTCGCCCTCACCGGTCGGTCCGCCGTCATTATTCTCGCCGCTTTCGTCGGTCAGCCCGCCGTCATTATTCTCATCGCCTTCGCCGGTCGGTCTGCCGTCATTATTCTCGTCGCTTTCGCCGGTCAGCCCGTTGTCATTATTCTCGTCACCTTCGCCGGTTGGCCCGCCGTCATTATTCTCATCACCCTCACCGGTCGGCCCGCTGTCATTATTCTCATCGTCCTCACCGGTCGGCCCGCCGTCATTATTCTCATCGCCCTCATCGGTCGGCCCGCTGTCATTATTCTCATCATCCTCACCGGTCGGCCCGCCGTCATTATCCTCGTCCTCCTCGCCCGGCTTTGCGTCATCCTCTGTGTCGGCCTCTGTTTCCACGCTCACATAAGCCTCCAGTGTGTCAGGCAGTTCCAGCTCTGATCTGTCTGTCCCCACGGGAACTGTCTGCTCCCGCACCTCATCCGGCAGATCCACAAAACGAGTCACAGATAGCGTGTCATACCCCCCCCCACATGTTTCTACCGCAAGAGTGGACAATGTTCCCAGTACCCTCGGATGCATTGTGGCAAGCAGGGTAATACAAAGCGCCGTCGACAGCAGGCGCAAACGTTTCCTCCTTCTTGACTTTAACCATGCTCTTTGTTCGTCCATTGTAATACCTCCTGAAAATCTCCTGTTTCATTTTCTGATCCGTACTGTACGTCATAAACTGTCATTGAAAGCATTATGATTCTGTAATCTGAAATTGACAGCACAAAAAAGAGGCGCTTTCCCATGCCATGTCAACTCCTTTGATAACAACTAACGGATTGTCTGGCTTTACTATAGCAGACCGAAATAGAATAAAAACTTTTATGGCATAGATTGCATTTTTGCGGGTATAGATTGTCACCGTGTAAACACATTAACTTTGACATCTCCTCATTTTCAGATTATAATATATTACATCCGTAAGATTTGAGGAGGGATTACAGATGAAAACATTGCCACAAATTTCAGAAGCCGAATTTGAAGTGATGAAAATCATATGGAAACACGCACCGATCAGTACCAATGAAATTACCGAAAAATTAACACAAACTACAAAATGGAGTCCTAAGACAATACAGACCTTGATAAAACGGCTTGTAACCAAAGGGGCGCTTTCCTATGAAAAGCAGAGCAGGGTATTCGTTTACACGCCTCTGATCGAAGAAAAAGAATATATCGGTCAGGAAAGCCTCTCTTTTCTTGAACGCTATTATGACGGAAATATTACAGCAATGCTTTCCGCCTATATCGAAGATGACAAACTCTCCGAATCGGAAATTGACACGCTCCGTTCTCTTCTCGCAAAGGGTTCAAAAGACAGAGGGGAAAATTGAAAGGCAAGGTTATTACTATGGCAGATTTTGGAATACGCTTTTTCCTATGTAATATTTTTATTTGTATCATCATAGGTTTTCTTATTATCGTAAAACAGGTATTTAAAAATTGCTTAACCAACCGGATGCAGTTCAATTTATGGTTTTTACTGCTTGGGATTCTTTCAGTCCCGTTTGTTCCCTTTCGTCCGGCTTCTTTTACGCAGGTTCTCGCATTATTTGGCGCATGGAAAAATGCAGCGTCATCAAACAAAGAGACGATCACAGAAAACATCTTGAATCCAAATACGCCCGGGGCTGTAAATCAGATGAATGATTTTGCACTTTCCGTCAGCAGGAAAACACCCTCCATTATTGGACTGATTTTATGTGGTATATGGCTGGTCGGCATGCTTGCGATGATTTTATTAGTGATAAAATCAGTATCCCGGTTAAACGCCATGAAAAAATCTGCACTTCCCCTGCAGAACAAGACCGTCCGTATCTTATATAGTGACTGCTTAAATGAGATGAAAATAAAAAGAAATATTCCCGTTTACAGCACTGCTTTCCTGAAATCCCCCGTTATTGTTGGATTATTCAATCCCCGCATCTATCTTCCCATCCACCTCATATCAGATTTTAATGCTGCGGATATGCGGTATATGCTGTTGCATGAATTACAACATTACAGACACAAAGACACACTGGTTGGTTATCTTATGAACTTTTTCGGTGTACTCTACTGGTGTAACCCATGTGTCTGGTATGCACTGAAAGAAATGCGCAGTGACCGGGAAGTTGCCTGTGATACATCCGTCCTGAAACTACTCGATGAAAGCGATTATGAAGATTATGGGAATGCCCTCATCAATTTTGCGGAAAAAGTTTCACTTACGCCTTTCCCCTTTGCTGCCGGGATCAGCGGAAGCATGAAGCAGATGCAGCAAAGAATTGCCAATATCTCCTCTTATAAAAAGCCTTCTGTTTTCAGAAAATTAAAAGGATTTACTGCTTTTGTCACGATTAGCGTTATTCTCTCCGGACTTGCTCCAATGCTCTCCACCTATGCCGCAGAGCAGAGCCGGTATCAGTGGAATATTCCCTCCGACAAGGTTTCCACGATTGACCTGTCCGCCTGGTTTGGTGGATATGAGGGCAGTTTTGTACTATATGATTTAAACGGCGATACATGGAAAGTCTATAACATGGAGCAGGCCACTTTAAGGACAGCCCCAAATTCTACCTACAAAATTTATGATGCGCTGTTTGGACTGGAAGAAGGCGTGATTGCTCCAGATGATTCTTTCATGACATGGGACGGAACAAATCATCCCTTTGAAGCATGGAACGGAAATCAGGATTTACTTTCTGCCATGCAATCCTCCGTCAACTGGTATTTTGAGGAAATAGATCGGCAGATCGGTTCATCTGCCATTCAGGATTATATCCGAAAAATCGGATATGGGAATGAGATTGTAAATGCAAATCTTTCCGCATACTGGATGCAGGGAGAGCTAAAAATCTCCCCGGTAGAACAGGTAGAACTTTTAACCGCCCTGCACAACAACCGATTTGGCTTTGCCACGGAAAATATAAATGCCGTAAAAAATTCTATCTGCTTATTTTCGTCAGAAAACTTTTCATCGGAAGGCAAAAACTTTTACGGAAAAACCGGAACCGGGCGTGTAGACGGTCAAGATGTAAATGGTTGGTTTGTGGGCTTACTTGAAACCACTGGCAACACATACTTTTTTGCCACCAACATTCAAGCCGCAGAGAATGCCACAGGCAGTAAAGCATCGGAAATCTCTCTCTCCATACTATCCCATATGGGTATATGGTAAATAACGTGGGAAATGGATGCCGTGCCTGCACGGACAGACATTTGACAAGCCCCCCCCCTCACACAAAATGCTCTCATTTAGCAGCCCATGCAAAATGCGGTTACTTAAAAGAGAGCATTTTCCCAATAATCAATTATTATTTTTTAAGTAATTACAAACAGATTCAATCGTCATATCTTTTTCCGGTATATGCTGTTCAACATCTGCTATTATATCCTCTGCGAGATTAAATTCATTTTCTCCGGCCAAAAATATTCTGATATCCGGACGTGGAACCATGCCTGTCGGTCCTGCTCCTGAAAAGTAATAACATATAATAATAATATCTTTCTTTCCATTATTATTAACATCCCGAAAAGCAACTGCGCCAACATTATCAAACATCCCCGAAGAACCTATTGTATTATTTTCATAACGATAAGGGAATCTATATAATATCTGCTCATCTCTAATCAGGAAAAATGCAGCATACTCTTGCGGCTCAATATCATACGTCGGCTTACATGACACAAATTTAACTTTTCCCCAATCATCCAATGTAACGTCAAATGACTGCTCCGGTATCATGTACTTATTTATATATTCCATCGAATTCTTATTATCATCCACCCCCGTATCATTCTCATCTGGTTCCATATCTTCCTGACGCTCCAGTTCGTCTGTATAAGCTGCCTGCAGATTTATCTCTTCTTGATTTTCCGGTTCGTTTTCATAAGCTGATTGTGAAGTTATCCCTTCAATTTCATTTATATCCCCGGATTCTGTATATTCTTCTTTATCTGTTAATTGCTTTCTCTCTTTCTTACCATCAAAGTATAAAAAAATCTGCTCATCGAACTGTTCATCTCCAGACAAAATAACTTCCACAGAGTCCTCATGCCATGTGACCTCCCATATACCGCTGCGTATGCTTCCACCATCATCAAACAATTCAAAATCTGCTTGAGATATTCTACTTTTGTCCTCATAAAGAACCAGCCTGCCGGAAGCCGATCCAAAGGGGAAATCAGCTTCTCCAACAGCCTGCAAAACCAGTTCATAAGTTCCATCCGGTGAAACAGACGTGTCTGCCTTTGTTATTTTGTAATTTGAAACATAGACAAAACTCCCCCAAAACACAGCGATTATAATAAAAACAGCAGCCACAAAGCCTAATACAAATTTCATTATCTTTCCCATTGCTCCATATCCTTTCTGATTCCTCTTTCATTTTCCTATTTGTGGCAGTTCCAGTTCCTTTTGTTCAATCGTATTGGACAGATACCGGAATGTTCCATCCGATAATGGCTTTACCCTGTAATATTCCCGCAGATTTCCATGTGCGACCACCTCTGTATTGGTATAAATAAAATACCCTTTCTCTGTCAGCCTTATCTCCTCCAGATCATTGCTCCCAAAACCTTTTATTTCCGGTATGCCTCCTTCCCGCCAGCCTACCAACACATAAAAGGACTGTATTTTCCCGTTTCTATGAATAAATGTCAGAGCGACTATATTTCCGTCCCTGTATACATCAAACACTGTAACCATCGCATCACTACCGGAAATATAAGCAGAATAAAACTCCTCCATCTCCTGATAGTTTTCCATGTTCATATCATGAGAAACACTTACACCCCCCTGTTCGCCTAACCGCTTTACCACATCTTTTCTCTGTTTTTCAGAAAAACTCCGGAGGCGGGAATACTCCGTTTCAGGATATGCAATTTCAATCTCCTTATAAAACTCCATGCACTGCTCCGCCGCTGACATCGCCTCGTCCTGCAAATCTTGTTCTTCTTCTGCTGTCAAGATACTGACAGGTTCCACTCCTCCATAAATCGCTTTCCATTCTTCTTCCGTCAGCCGATCGGAATGCCACCAAATATCATGGTCTCCTTCTGGTAGGATGATCTCATTCGATACATACTGAAAACTGCCCTCGCTTAATGGACGGATTACGGTTGTATGTGAAAACTCCTTAGACATATTTCCACCCGGATATACTGCATTGATCTGAAGCGTAACTGTCCCATCCTCGTTCTCTGTATAACTCACTACTTCCGGATACGCAATATCCGGATATTCCACCTCGTAAAAACCTCGTGGTCTGTACTCATAGACGGCAAGTTCCGAAATATATCTTGTCTTTGAACGGAGCGCTTCATGATCCATATTGAAATATGCCCTGATCACATTTTCAAATAGTTCTTCCGGTACTTGATAAACAGCTCCAACTCCTAAATTTTCATCCGCCATGTAAGGCACTGGCTGGCTGTGTATCATTGGATAGAACCTGTCAAATAAATCATAAAAGTCCAAATCTCCAAAATCGTCCTCGCTCCAATTACAAAGAAACAGATTGTTTTGTTCATAACCAACTGGCAGGATATACTTTCTGTTATATTCCCTGCACTTTTCGTCCAAAGGCAAAATCCGAAGCATCGTATGTTCTGGTGTATCGCTTAATGTCAATATATAATTTTCATCTGAAAAGTAACTCCCCTCAAAGATTAAATACCCTTCTTCCGTATACTGCCAGAAGTCCGCCGGGTAGTTTACTGTACTTCTGTTCTGCAAACTGCCACTCTGGTCATATTGATAATATCCTCTGACAATATTTACACTACCGTCCTCTGTCTTCAAATCAAATTTACGAATCCCCATCTCCATGACCACTATAATTGTCAGTTCGTCCCTCTCTTTTTCATCTACTGCTTTACAAAAATCAAGAGCCTGCTCTGCCTGTGTCATGTCAATCTGATTCTCGCTGTCAACAGCCACATAACCGTTTTCACCAAGTCTGGCAACCATGCGCCGCATCATATCCAGACTTCCCAATGTATTTGTACTTACTGCTTCCTCATAAATATCACTGAGAATCTCGGCTATGCGTTCCGTACTGGCGGAATCATTTTTATCAAAAGAATATACTTGTCTGTCCTGCTGAATTATCTCAATATCTGATACCTCCGGTGTCCTATCGCTGCACCCTGTCAATATCGACAGTATCAGCATTGTCACTACAAATAAGGGAGCTTTACTATTCTTATCGATTAAGCCAGCTTTCCAAAACCTGTTTATCTTTTCCAACAACATAACCGTTTACTCCTCTGTCTTTTCATAGTGAATCTCTTTTTATCCACTTTCTTTTCTCCACTGTTTCTAACTCTTACATCAGTAAGATTTCTTTAAATATTACAACAGTAAGATTTGAAAGTCAAGTAGGTCTTTTCTCTGCAAGTCCTTGACCCTCTTCCGCAGATTTACTATAACGGTATATGGATAACAGATAACAGGTATGGGCATCTAATAAACGCAGAGCTAATATCTATGAGTAAACAACTCAATGCGTTATCGGCTCTGCGTCTGGCTCTTTGCTCTTATTCAGTTTTTCTGATGACAGTTATACTTAATTTTTTAGCAACAGCTTCATGTCGCCGACTTAGGATTTATCTCGTTGATATGTATGGTTTTTTCAAATCCTCCGTTACTGTCATTTATTCAATATTGTGGCTGGGGGGGGATATGTTTCCACCCCAGCTACGCTGTGCCAGTCTGAATATGTAAAGCATCACTGTTCTACAGAAAACATAGCTTTCTGGATATTTTTCTGCCAATATGAGCTGTCAAAATAGTTCCCGCTTTTGGGCCGATTACTGAACATATTCATGATCATGTCATAAGTCATGGATGACGTATCTATAAACAGTTCCTTTCCGTCCTTTGATTTAATCGCTGTACCGTTTGTTCCCACATAGGCAGTTGTATTGTCATCAAGGTGCTGTATCGTTCCTGTCATTTCCGCGAACTTTTTCAGCCACGACTCTCCCGTTTCCTTGCACATTTCCTTAAATTTCTTAGCATCCTCCCCCGTCATATAAGGGTGCTTCCCATCCCTGACATACCATGAAAAACCTGTTGCTTTGTCCGTATATTTCGGGTCTGTTGCCGCCCATTCTTCCAAGGTCTTATCGCCATACCACACTGTCAGCCCGCTGTCATTTGATACGGTGTTTTCCTCCTGCCCCATTATTGGATTTGTTGATTTAAGTGCGTCATATATATCCTGCACATTGGCATTCTGCCTTGCACTTCCGGGAGCGGATTCCTCTGCCGCCTGTTTCTGCGGGTAGAACTGTCCTGCCCTGCTCCTGTTGTATCTATTCGCTGATACATTGTTCTGATAATAATTCTGTCCTATTCCATTTACGTTCATTTTTCAAATCCTCCATTGTCATCAATTATTTTGATAGCAGCCCCTCTGTCGTTCAGAGCCGCCCCTGCTCCCATGTAATAAGTCCGAGCAGTTTATGCCTCCATGCGGACATACAACCTAACTTCCCCTGTCAAACTTCATGACAAACACCCCCTTTCACTGAAATTGTTTGCTCTCCGATTCTCAATATAACAAAAACCTTCTCTCCATTGTTTCCATATATTTTATGGTGACCTTTTTGTCATAAATTGAAAGAATCTATCATCCGTTAATAATACGAACCAGCCCTCAAATAATTTTCATCTCTCTTATCACCAACAGTGTATCCCTCTCGCTCAGAGTGTCATTTACGCCTTGATGTCAACAGGCTTATGGTACGCATCCGATATGACGGTCGTCGGCTGCGCTGAAACCTGAATCTTTTCCAGCCGTTCTTCTTCCTGTTCCTTCTGCTCTTTTCTCTTTTCCTCGGCGCGTTCCTGCTCCTTTTTCTCCTTTAATTTTTCCTCCCGTTCCTCTGCCAGTTCCTTCCAGCCTTTTACCCCGCTGTCGGAAGTTACCGTGGTGGATGCCATCATAGTTATGTTCCCTGTGCTGTCGATGCTCCAGCTTTCCGTATGGTTCACCACCCTTGCCCCGATAGTCCTTGCATTGGCCTGAGCGCTCTTAATGATGTTGTATCATTTTAGTTGACACCTCATACGCAAGGATTTGATGTATAATCAAAGAGAATTAAGGAGGCAACTAGAATGGCAAAAAAACAACGGAAGTACGACATGGAATACAAAATCCAGGCCGTAAAGCTGGCAAAGGAACTTGGCGGCGCAAAAGCGGCTTCTGAACTGGGCATCCCTGAAAATACCATGTATGCATGGACGAAAGCAGCAAGAGAGGGTCGGCTGGATGCGGGTCCCGGCTCGCATACACCACAGACGGCAATGAGTCTCGCAGAGGAATTGTCAATCCTGCGCAGACAGGTCAAAGAGCAGGAAAAAGAAATCCG
>ERZ808051.1565-NODE-1565-length-14511-cov-3.745462_pt1 | contig 14511 bp, 14 predicted proteins | sample MGYA00380199_ERZ808051 | MGnify/ENA primary metagenome ERZ808051 (study PRJEB31490, sample SAMN06133391) | mouse gut metagenome | isolation source: J11 | host: mice | place: China: Chengdu | collected 2015-05 ...
TAATCGGATGGAAGCACTCAGAATTATGAATTATCCGTATCAGGCGATTGAGGAGGCAGTTGTTAATGCATTTTATCATAGAGATTATATGTCCTGTGAGCCAGTAACCATCGAAATTGAGCCGGATTGTATTAATATAATGAATTTTCCGGGAATTGACCGATCCATTTCAGAAAAAACAATTGCGGAAGGAAAACGGTTTGTTTCAAGATATTATCGAAATCGCAGGCTGGGTGAATTCCTAAAGGAATTGGAATTATCGGAAGGGCATTCTTCCGGGATTCCGACAATCCAGGAGGAACTAGAAAAAAATGGTTCCCCCAGGGCGGAGTTTTTTACGGATGAAGCCCGGAGGGCAACGAGGGTTCGAATTCCGATACATCCTGCATTTTTAAAAAATGTGGAGGAAAGCAGTTATACAAAAGAAATTTCTGATATAATTGAGGTAAAAGCCACAAAGAAATTATCCACAAAAACAAGGGGACAATATATTTCGATATTTAATTACATGGACGATAAAAATTGGCATAAGACATCGGAAATTGTTAATTTGCTGGGAATTAAAGAAACAAGAGCAAAAGAATTGTTAAAGGAATTGATATCCATGGAGGTTTTGGAGGACAATGGAAAGACAAAAGGGAAAATGTATCGCATGAAATAGTGTGGAGAAAAAAGCGACGAAAAAAGCGACGAAAAAAGCGACGAAAAAAGCGACGAAAAAAGCGACGAAAAACTTTATCAGTTTATAGTAGGTACATGACCTTAAAGCAATGAGAAATCGCAGATTAAAAATAGTATGTTCTGGAAAGGGGTAAAGAGAATGAAAACACAGAAAATCAGGAAAGTAACAGCACTCGCAATTGGCACCATCCTATCTTTTGGACTTTTCTTTGGCGGGTGTTCCGGCAAGGAGGATTCTAATAAGGATTCGCAGGCAGGGTCGGATGTAGAAGCAGATGTGGAATCGGATGCAGAACTTGCAAAGTTTGTGGCAAAGACGCTTTCCGGTGACAGTTACACGCAGGATGACCTGGCTAAAGTCGATGTGACATTGTTTAATTTCTGGGCGACATATTGCGCGCCATGTATCCGGGAAATGCCGGAGGTTGCAGCGTTTGTAAAAAAACTTCCGGATAATGTCCGGATTGTTACCGTATGTCTGGACGGGCAGGGGAATGAGGAGAAGGCGGAGGAGATACTTGCTGAGGCGGGGTTTGAGGGTACGACCCTTATTGCAGGAGTTACCTTTGAAGAAGATGCTGGGGATTTTAAGACGCTTTGCAGGAATATAATGTATACCCCGACAACACTTGTAATAGACGCTGATGGAAATATTGTCGGGGATGCCATTATTGGTGTTCAGAAAGACTTGGAAAAAACATATACCGAAGCTATCAATGGGTGCCTTACACTTTTGGGGAAAGAGGAGATTGAGATTGAAGAATAAAAAGCGGGTGGATGGCGGCCGCCTGGTTCGCATTGCGCGGTTTGCCGTGCTGTTTGCCGCCGTGATTTTTCTGGTGACCGGGATTGTGAGGAAGGAATATCTGGATGTTTTTCAAAAAGCTGTAAAAATCTGCCTGGAATGCATTGGGATCGGGTAAGGCAGGTGTGGATGGCAAAGACGCAGAATCAAAGGGAAAATAAGGGGGAGGAGGGTGAGTGCGATGAAAGATATTGCAAAGGCTGTGGAAGCCGGGGAAACGGCGGGGGCGGATAAACAAAAGTGCGGGGAGGATAAGAGGAGAGAGGGGGAAGGCGGGAAGGAAAAAAAGAAACCTGGCTCATTTTTTAAGATCAGGTTATCCTTTAGGAGAAGTATCCAGCTAATTTCCGCTGCGCTCTTTAACGGCTATGTGGCGGGATTTGCAAAGGGGAAAATATTTACGGGGGGAGCAAAGGGATTCTGCGTTCCGGTCTTAAACTGCTATTCCTGTCCGGGGGCGCTTGGAGCCTGCCCGATTGGGGCACTTCAAACATCCCTTGGCAGGGGGCATACCATCCCGTTCTATGTCTTGGGGCTTATGATGCTGTTCGGGGTCGTTTTGGGGCGGGTGGTATGCGGGCTGCTGTGCCCGTTCGGGCTTGTGCAGGATCTGCTACATAAAATTCCGCTGCCAAAGTATAAAGTTCCGGCAAAGATTGACCGCCCGGCAAGGTATATAAAATATTTAATCCTGATTTTTATGGTTATTCTCCTGCCCGCTTTCCTTGTGGATGATACCGGGGTGGGATCGCCGTTCTTCTGCAAATATATCTGTCCTGCCGGAACACTCGAGGGCGGTCTGTTCCATATGGCGGCGAATGCGGCGCTTAGGGGGCTTGCCGGTATTTTGTTCCACTTTAAGTTGTTTGTGCTGGTTGTGATCGTGTTGGCAAGCATTGTAATACCCCGCCCGTTCTGCCGTTACCTCTGCCCGCTGGGGGCATTTTACTCCCTGTTCCAGCGTTTTGCTTTTTTTACGATGGATCTTGAGGAGAAAAAATGTGTTGGATGTAAAAAATGTGAGCGCTCCTGCCCGATGGCGGTGGAAGTGACAAAAAATATCAACAGCACGGAGTGCATCCGCTGTGGAAAATGCCGTGATGTCTGTCCGACGGGTGCGATTTCATACAGGAATAATTTTTTCAAGAAAAAGTAAGTTTTAGAGCAGCATAGGGTAATTCCTTTAACGTATTTTCAGACAACAATAACAGTATATGCACAGTGGATTCAGGGGTATGTTCTGCTATAGGGGAATGTTCTGCTATGGGTTTGAAAAAAATATATACTATACTTATTACCAGGAGGAAAAGGATATGGATATTGCAAAGTGGAAAGACTTTCGGGACAGGGTTGTAAATAACTGTGCAAACGTAATTCTTGGCAAGGAGGATATTTCGGAGAAGCTTGCCGTGTGTTTTCTGTGCGGCGGGCATGTTCTTTTGGAGGATGTGCCGGGTACGGGAAAAACCATGCTGTTGCGCGCATTTGCCAGGACTATTGGCGGGGAGTTTAAGCGCATACAGTTTACGCCGGATATCATGCCGTCGGATGTGACCGGAATTAATTTTTTTAATATGAAAAGCGGGGAATTTGAACTGCGGAAAGGACCGATCTTTACAGATATCCTCCTTGCGGACGAGATTAACCGCGCAACGCCCCGCACGCAGGCAAGCCTGCTTGAAGCGATGGCGGAGGGGCAGGTTACAATTGATTCGGAAACTTGTGCCATGACACAGAATTTTATGGTGGCAGCAACACAGAACCCGCTTGAATCCCATGGCACATTTCCATTGCCTGAGGCGCAGCTTGACCGCTTTTTTATGCGGCTTTCACCGGGCTATATGCAGAGGGAGGATGAGATGAGGGTGATGGCGCGCGGAGGAGGGGCAGAAGGGTTAAAAGAACTTTCCTGTGTGGTTGTGGAGGACGAACTTTTGACACTGAAGAAGGAGCGGTGCGGGATAACGGTTCATGAAACAGTGGCAGGATATATAATGGACATAATTGCTGCGACAAGGAGCAGTGCAGAGATCAGGATTGGGGCATCCACGCGCGGGGCGATTGCCCTGTACGAAGCCTCGCAGGTATATGCGGCATTTTCCGGCAGGGATTATGTGATACCGGAGGATGTAAAAAAGCTTGCGCCATGCATTCTTGCGCACCGCCTGACATATCGGGGAGTTTTGCACCCGGGGGAGGGCGAGAGCACGTTTGTAAAGCTTTTGGAGCAGGTGGCTGTGCCGACGGAAAGTATCTGATACAGTTTGCTGCGATAAGAGTGTGTTATAGTACAAAAAGTAAGGGAAACCGGATTAACCCAGTGTTTTCGGTTTCCCTTACTTTTTTTATTGCCCTTGAAATATTAATATAAAGAAACAAAAGGCGAGATTATACAATATGCACAAAACATTGGGTTGAATTTTGTGACATATTATTCGAGAAATCAATAAAAATCAGTTGACAGTCTTTAGAATCCGTGATATTATACAATCAAGCTAAATGATAAAACGTTTTAGCAAAACATATAGTCCCAATTGCGGGACATATTTTTGAACAAGTTGGTAAAACGATTTATCAAAAAAGATTTTTTGATTAAAGCATTTCCCTGCATTATTTTTGTATAATGCGGCAAATTATTAAGGAAAAGATATTGGAGTTTTCCTGACAGGTTTGCGAGGGCATTTATTTAAATAAGCCTTGGAAGTTATGCGGTGGAGGTTATGATGGAGAAGTATTGCATAGAAAGAAACGCCCTTACCCCGGAAATCTATGAAAATCTCCGGGCGAAAGTTTCGTTGCAGTATTATGGAAGGGAGGATGTCGAGGAAGCGCTGGCACACACATTGTTTTCGGTTGTCATCAGGGAAGGGCAGGTTCCGGTCGGGATTGGAAGGATTGTCGGGGATGGAAGAATTGTTTTCTTTATCAAGGATGTGGTGGTGGAACCATCCAGGCAGCACATGGGGATCGGGCGCATGATTATGGAGGAGCTGATGGGATATATCAGGCAGCACGGCTGCCCCAACGCTTATGCCGGGCTGATGGCACTGACAGGGAAGGAGGGGTTTTACGAAAAATTTGGTTTCCGTGTCCGTCCGCATGAAGGGCAGGGGAGCGGGATGACGCAGCTTGTAAATACGCCATCTTAAAGGGGAAAGGCCATCTGTCCAGTTTAAGCTTCTGGCAGGAAAACTGACAAACGGCATGGATAGGAAGCAGACTGCCAGACTGGGCAGAGAAATGAAAGGAGGAGAAATGGGGAAATGAAACAGGTTATTGTGTTTGGGAGCCTGAATATGGATCTCACTATCCGGTGTGAAAGGATGCCGCAGCAGGGAGAGACAGTGGAGGGCAGCAATTTCTTAAATAACCCTGGCGGCAAGGGGGGAAACCAGGCTGTGGCAGCGGCAAAATTCGGCGCACCAACAAAGATGATTGCCTGCGTGGGGCAGGATGTATTTGGCAGGAAGCTCCTTGAAGTATTGCAGAGTTACCGCGTGGACTGCGGGGAGATCAGGGAGAGTGAAACCGGGCAGACGGGGGTGGCAATAATCACCTGCCACGAGGGTGATAACCGGATTATCCTAAGTCCCGGCACGAACCATGAATTGAAGGCGGCAGATGTAAGGGAAGCTCTTTCACGTATCGCTGTGCCGGGGGATATTTTTATGACGCAGTATGAATGTGAGCAGAATACGGTGCTTGCCTCGCTGGAATATGCTAAGGAGATTGGGATGTACACGATTTTTAATCCTGCACCGGCAAAGATTATCCCTGAAAAGTACTATCCTTTCATTGATCTTCTGGTCGTCAACCAGACGGAGGCAGAATACCAGACAGGAATCTTCCCGCAGGAGGAAGAGAGCTGCAAGCAGGCAATTGAAAGTATGCAGCGCATGGGGGCGAAGCAGGTGATTATTACCCTGGGCAGCCGCGGAAGTATTTTTAATGCCGGGGAGTCCTTGCACAGTGTTCCGGCGGAGCGTGTGGAAGTCGTTGATACAACGGCGGCGGGCGATACTTTTATCGGTGTGCTGGCAGCGTGTCTTGCGGAGGGAAAGGAAATCGAGGAGAGCGTGCGCTATGCGACGAAGGCGGCAGCGCTTACCATTATGCGGTATGGGGCGCAGCAGGCAATCCCTTACAGGGACGAAGTGTAAAAAGGAATGGGCAGGAGTCCTAATTTTTAGGATTGCTGGATTAGCAAAGAATAAAAGGAGGATATTATGAGTAAGAGACCGATTATTATTGACACAGACCCGGGGATTGACGACGCGCTCGCGATTGCGATTGCCCTGTTTTCAGAGGAACTTGACGTAAAGCTGATTACGACGGTGGCGGGGAATGTATCGCTTGATAAGGTGACAAATAATGCACTGCGCCTGCTCGCGTTTTTTGGCAAGGACGTGCCGGTAGCAGCCGGGGCGGCACAGCCTTTGATCTGTGAGCTGGTGGATGCTTCCAACGTGCACGGGGCAAGCGGGATGGAAGGGTTTGATTTCCCGGAGCCGAAGAAGGAACTGCTGTTAAAAGAGAATGCAGTGAACGCGATGTACCGCACCATTATGGAGAGCGAGGAGCCAATCACACTGATGCCGATTGCGCCGCTCACCAATATCGCCCTCCTGTTTGCGGTTTATCCTGAGGTAAAGGAAAAGATCAGCGAGATCGTACTGATGGGTGGTTCCGCATCCAGGGGTAACAAGGGCGTTATGTCCGAGTTTAATATTGCGACCGACCCGGAAGCAGCGAAGATGGTATTTTCCTCCGGTGTTCCGATTGTGATGGCGGGGCTTGATGTGGGCTGGAATGCGCTTGTGATGCCGGAAGATACGCAAAAACTCCCGGAGCTTGGCGAAGTTGGAAAAATGGCTCATTGCCTGTTTAAAAAGTACCGCGGAGGAACTTTTAATACCGGACTTAAAATGTATGATAGCTGCGCGGTTGCCTACCTGTTATGCCCGGAGCTGTTTACGGTGGTGGAAACCTATGTGGATGTGGAACTTGCCGGGACAATGACCGCGGGCTGCACGCTGGTTGACTTAAAGGGCTATCTAAAGAAGGAACCGAACGCGAAGGTATGTATGGAGATTGACCAGGAAAGATTCCGCACCTGGTTCCTTGAAGCGGTCGGAAGGTGCAGATAAAATAGTGAAAGTAAGCCGCATTATGCGGCAGAACGGAGGAAAGTATGGAAACAGCAATTATGTATATTGCGGCAATCGTATCCGTCGCCCTGGTCGTCTTTATGCTAATCAAAAAGATGGACATTAAAATAACGCTCTTTGTTATCGGTATCATCCTGATGTATATCGGTATGGCGTGCGGCAATACCATTGGCGGAGGAGAATTCTCCTCGACCGGTATGGCTTGGCTTGACCCGTTAAAAGCCATTGCAGACCAGTTTAAATCAACAATCAGCTCGGCGGGCTTTATCATCCTGATCCTTGGCGGGTACTCGTCCTACATGAGCGCGATTAAGGCAAACAATGTAACCGTCAGCGTGCTGACAAAACCGATTGGGAAAATCAAGTCCGTATATATCCTTGTCCCGGTTGTATTCCTGATTGGAAACCTTTTGTCGCTCGTTGTGCCAAGCGCATCGAACCTTGCCATCATCCTGCTTGCCACACTGTATCCGATTATGATCCAGGCAGGCATGAGCACATTGACCGCAGCGGGTATTATCGCGACCACCGCGACTGTTATGCCGACACCTCTCGGCTCCGATAATGTCGCTATTGCGGCAGAACTTGCAAACACCGCGGAATTTGCGGGGCTTACGGCAAGTGATTATGTGTTCCGCTACCATGCGGTAGTTTCCGTCCCGACCCTGTTTGTTATGGCGGCCGTACATTATTTCTGGCAGAAGTGGATGGATAAAAAGGATAAAAAAGGAAACAGTGAACTTAGCAATAAAGCGGAAGTTGAGAAGATTGAGGGCGGCGCGCTTTTCCGCACAGTTTATGCAATCCTGCCGCTGCTGCCAATCCTTATGTTGATCCTTGTTTTTGCCATCCAGAAAATTACCGGCGCAACCATTAATCTCAGCGTTGAGGTAGCAACCCTGTTCTCCTTTGTTATTGCGATTATCTGTGAACTTGTAAGAAACCGCAGCGCGAGAAAGACTCTCGATGAAACGGAAACCTTCTTTAAAGGCATGGGCGGCGCGATGCCAATCGTTGCACTGCTCGTGGCAGGTACCGTATTCGTTACCGGGTTAAAGACCATCGGCCTGATTGCGGCATTGCAGGAGGCAATGACCGGTTTGCAGGGTTCCGGTCTCGGTTTCGTCCTTCCGTTAATCCTTGTTGCACTGACCGCACTGATCGTACTTTTAAGTGGTTCCGGCACGGCACTCTTCTTTGCGATGGTACCTCTTATGGTACCGCTTGCGGCAGCGGCTGGCATCAGCGTGCTCGCAGTATCCGTACCGATGGGGCTTGCAGGAAATCTGCTCCGCGCCGTATCGCCAGTGTCCGCAGTGGTCATGATCGTGGCGGGGTCAGTAAAGAGGGAACCGCTCGAGATTGTAAAGCGGACCTCCGTCCCGATGATTGCCGGCGTGGTATTTATGTTCGTGCTCTCGCTGATTATGTTCCTGTAATGGCGGACACTCACTTTAGTAACAAAAAAATATTCGGCTAAAGAACAAAAAAGCAAGGGTAAATCCCTTGCTTTTTTATTCTTTTAGGGATAAAATGTTAGGCAAGGATTTTTGTGCAAGAAAATGTAAAATAATGGAAATTGATGGCGCAAAAAAACTATTTTGCCCGGCTGTTGATATGGGGCAGAAAAAGTGCGCAGCCGGGAAGGAGGGGTATGGAGAATTTAAAGAAAAAAGTTACCATTAAGGATATTGCAAGGGAAGCGGGAATTTCACCCGCGGCTGTCTCACTGATCTTAAATAATAAACCGTGCAGGATTTCGGACGAGAAAAAGAAGCTGGTCAAAGAGGTGGCGAGGAAGAAAAACTATGTGGTAAACCAGGCTGCAAAAAGCCTGGCAACAAGGAAATCACAGATGCTTGCGCTGATTTTGCCCGATATTGAAAATACTTTTTTTTCATCCCTTGCCAAACAGATTGAAAATCGGTGCAGGGCGAACGGGTATTCGCTGATTATTGCGAGTTCTGATGACAGCAGGGAAAACGACAGGAAGCTTTTGCGCGTTTTGGAATCCCGCGGGGTGGATGGGATTTTTCTGATTCTAAGCATGGAATCCCTGGAGGATGTGAAGGAACTTTTAAATGAGCTTTCGCTGCTTACCATGCCCTATGTGATGATTGACCGCACGCTGCCGGGGCTTGGCTGTGCCAGGGTTAGCTTTGACCATGAGCAGGGCGGGTATCTGGCGGCGGAATACCTGATTAAAAAAGGGCATAGAAAGATTGGCTGTGTGTACCGCGACGACAAGGAGGGGAGCGGAAAAAACCGTCTGGTCGGGTATATGCGCGCACTTAAAAAATATGGGATACCCGTGCGGGAGGAATATTTAAAGAAGGGGGATTATCGTATGGAAAGCGGTTACCTCGCGGCAAAAGCACTTCTTTCAACGGATTCAACCGCTACATTTGTCTGCAATGATATGATGACACTTGGATTTTTGCGCAGGCTCTATGAGGAGGGATACAAAATCCCGGAGGATTATTCCATTGTAAGTTACGACGATTCCCTGAAAAATTATCTGCTTGGCGTGGAGCTTACCACGGTAGTACAGGATATCAGGATGCTTGCCGAGGAGGCGTGCTGTCTGCTTTTTAAGAGGCTTTGCGGCGAGGAGGATTTAATGCAGAGTTTGATTTTAACACCCAGGCTTACGGTGCGGGGCAGTGTGTGCGAGAGGCATGATGGGGCGGGGATGATCGGAGGCAAGGTATGATTCTGTTTTTGTTTTTTGTGGTTGCATTGGCACTTTTGCTTGAGAAAATCTCCTTAAACCTGCCGGTGCGCAATGTCCGCTACCATATTGGCGCGTCCAAGTATAGCGTGGAGCAGGGGGAAAAATTTTATATAGTAACCACAATAGAAAACCGCACAAAACATAATATCTCCTATCTGCGCATAAAGGAGAGGATTCCGTCATGCGTGCGCCTGTGCGGTGAGGAGGGGATTGTCAGCGAGGAGGAGGGGGAGCACACTCTTTTTGTCCGCAAATATGAGAGGGTAAAGCGCTCCATCCCGGTTGTTTCCTACCTGAGGGGGGTGCACCCGTTCGGAAAGAGTGAGCTGTCCTTCGGGGATTTTCTTGGGATACGGGAGATTTCCTGCGAGAAGGAACCGACGGATAAGATATTAGTCTACCCGCGCTGGATTGAGAGCGAGAAACTTGACCGGATTGTAAATGATTTGATGGGGGATATCACAGCAAAAAGTTTTTTGCATGAAGATCCGCTGCTTGTCAGGGGATACCGGGAATATACGGGGAGGGAGCCGCTAAAGTCAATCAGTTTTTTGCAGAGTGCAAAATGTATGCAACTGATGGTGAAGGAATTTGACCACACGCGCACGCCGGTGGCAAATATCCTCTTTGATGTGGAATTCCTCGGGGATTTTGACCATTATTTTGAACAGAGGGAAACCCAGTTTTCACTGGCGCGCATGATTTGTGAGAGCTTTGTGGAAAGGGGGATCCACTACCGGATTATCACTAATATGTGCTACCCCGAAATGGAAACGCGGGGTGTGAATGTGGTGGAGGGGGCGGGAAGCGGCGGTTTTTCAAGGATTCTTGACCTTTTAAGTATCGCGTCCGGCGCGGCGGTCTGCTCAAGTGGGGAATTGCTTTCCTATGCAAAAGAGTATTTTTGTGAGGGGGCATTTCTATATATTGCACAGCGGGACTGCCCGGAGGTAAGGGAGGAACTGGGACGATATTTCCCGGGGGAAGAAGGAGTGCCATACACCTTCTTTGGCTCGGAGTATGAGGAAGATTACAGGGCGGGGGCGGAGGAAAAAGAAGGAGGGGCGGCATGATTATCACTTTTTATAACGTGGTCTTTGGGATCGCCTGTTATTATGGGGTGGTCGCGTTTGCGTTTCGGTATCTGGGGGGACTAAACCATATTGCTGACCCATTTTCCTTTGCACTTTTAATCATTGCCGCAGCATTTTTTGCCATGGCTGAGGTTTCGCGGGAACGGGGGAAAATTTTTCGTTTTATTTCGCTGATTTTGCCGGTTTTTGCACTTTTGTGGAACCATCAGCTTATTGGGATGCTCGAATTTATCCCGCCGTGGGGGTATCTTTTATATCTGGCGTTCAGGAAACCGCGCTCATTGTCACACTATTATTTTATGGCGGATTTTTCGCACCTTCTATGGATTTTTTTCGGCATGGGGATGTTTTTGCTGTTTTCGCCCGACAGGGGGATTGCAGCGCTTTATGAAGCTGCGCCCTACCTGATTATTTTTCTGACTGCCGGTGTGTTCCTTTTGCAGGCACTGCGCCATAAAAAGGGCGGGGCGGGTAGGAGGTTTGCAAAAAACCAGGGCGGACAGGCGGCCGTGTTTTTTCTGTTTTGCCTTCTTATGTCCGCGGGTGGGCTTATGACATTCCTTGAGAATGTCCTGTTAAAGAAAATGCTGCTTCCGGCGGGGATGTTCCTTCTAAACCATGCCCTTGCACTTGTGCAGTACCTTATACAGCGGCTCTTTAGGAAAAGCGGGGGGAATTCAAAAAAAGATTTTGCAGACTATCTGGAATATGTGGAAAAGCAAAGGCAGAAAAAACCGGCGGGACCGGAAGCAGAGCGGCTTCCAGTGCCGCCGGAGACCCCGCCGATGGAAATTAATTACGTGCTTGTCGGTGTGGTGGTTGCCGTGCTGGCAGCAGTTGTTATTTTTTTCCTGCTTCGCTCCGGGACAAAGAAGCTGGTGCGGCAAAACGCAGCCGTGATCGAGCGCGAGGCGTTAAGGCCGGAGGGGGCAGTAAAGCGCCGTGCAAGGCGGGATAGCGGGGAATTGATAAGGGGCTATTACCGGAAGTTTATGTGGGTGACGGATGGGGCGGCGAACAGGATAAAACCGCAGGATACAACACAAAAGATCGGGGAAAGATATCTTAAAGGAAGAAAAGGCGCGGAATCTGCCGTGGAGGAGTTTACAGAAATTTACCGGAAACAGAGGTATCGCGGCGGGGAATATGACGCAAAGCGCATGAAGATTTTACTTGATTATTTAAAAAAAATGTGAGAAAATATATAAGGCAGTTATGTAATTGGCAGAAAATCCCGGAGAGCTAAGCTGCGCGGCGCACCCGCATAACCGCAAAAATAATAAGTCGCAGCAAGGAGGCAATTATGGCAAAGAAACCTACAGTACTGATGATTTTGGATGGATTTGGATTAAATGATAACAAGGAGGCAAATGCGGCGACGATTGCAAAGACTCCGGTGATTGATAAGTTGATGGCAGAATATCCCTTTGTAAAAGGTTACGCTTCCGGTATGGCGGTCGGTTTGCCTGAGGGGCAGATGGGAAATTCCGAGGTGGGACATTTAAATATGGGCGCGGGGCGCATTGTCTACCAGGAACTGACGCGCATTACAAAGGAGATTGAGGACGGGGATTTCTTTAAGAATCCGGGGCTGCTCCTCGCTGTCAATAACTGCAAGGAAAAAGATTCTTCCCTGCATCTGTATGGTCTGCTCTCGAGCGGCGGTGTGCACAGCCACAACACGCATCTGTATGGGCTTTTGGAACTTGCAAAGCGCGAGGGCTTAAAGAAAGTTTATGTGCATGCTTTCCTTGACGGGCGCGATACCGCACCGACTTCCGGCAAACAGTTTTTGGAGGAGCTTGATGCGAAGATGAAGGAAATCGGTGTTGGCGAGGTGGCGACCGTGATGGGGCGCTACTATGTGATGGACCGTGACAACCGCTGGGATCGCGTTGAGAAGGCATATGCGGCGATGGTATACGGCGAGGGGAATAAGGCAGCATGCCCGATTACGGCGGTGGCTGATTCCTACAAGGAGGATGTGACGGACGAGTTTGTTGTGCCTACCGTGATTGAGAAGGACGGTGCGCCGGTTGCGACCATTAAGGACGGCGATTCCGTTATTTTCTACAATTTCCGCCCGGACCGCGCAAGGGAGATTACCCGCGCATTCTGCTGTGATGATTTTGCTGGTTTTGAGAGAAAGGGTGGAAGGGTTGCCACCACCTATGTATGTTTCTCCGAGTATGATGTGACGATCCCGAACAAGACGGTGGCATTTGAAAAGATTTCGCTGACCAACACTTTTGGCGAGTACCTTGCAGCAAATGGCAAAACGCAGGCGCGCATAGCCGAGACAGAGAAATATGCACATGTCACTTTCTTTTTCAACGGCGGTGTGGAAGCGCCGAACCCGGGTGAGGAGCGTATCCTGGTTAATTCGCCCAAGGTTGCGACCTATGACCTCAAGCCGGAGATGAGCGCCTATGAGGTGGCAGAAAAGTTAGTGGACGCGATCAAGTCCCTGAAATACGATGTGATTATCATTAATTTTGCAAACCCGGATATGGTTGGCCACACCGGTATCTTGGACGCGGCAGTTAAGGCGGTCGAGGCGGTGGATGAATGTGTTGGCAAGGCTTACGATGCCCTGCTTGGTGTTGGCGGGCAGATGTTTATATGCGCGGACCACGGCAACTGTGAGCAGCTTGTTGACTATGAAACAGGTGTTCCATTTACCGCACATACCACAAATCCGGTGCCTTTTATCCTGGTTAATTATGACCCGGCATACACCCTGCGCGAGGGTGGCTGCTTAGCGGACATCATCCCGACAATGATTGAGATGATGGGTATGGAACAGCCGGCGGAGATGACGGGCAAATCGCTGTTGATAAAGAAATAATATTTTGGCGTTGGAAAAATTGTGCCATGCAAAAAATTTATGTGTGACATAATTTTATGTCACACATAAAAAGAAGGCGGGGGGAGAACCTGGTTTGAGGGACTCCCCCCGCTGTTTGCGTAATTGGGAGAAAAAAGAAAAGATTAGCATTTTATGGTGATTATTGGATGGAGAAATTTGGCACATAAAAAAAGTTTTGCCGATGATTTGTAAATTTTTCTTGTTTTATACCGAAACATTTGCTATAATAAAAATATAATGTTTCGGTTTAGGACGGGGGGAAGCCCATGAATTTGGATTACAAGGCAATTGGTGCGAGGGTAAAAAATTTTCGCAGGGAGCGGAATTTATCACAGGAAAAGCTGGCGGAGCTTGTGGATGTTTCCGTGCCGTATATGAGCAATATTGAAACGGGCAAGAAAAAATTGAGTATGCAGGTTCTGGTTAATTTGTCCGTGGCACTTAATGCAACGCCGGATGAGTTGTTGTTTGGCTATACCAGCGCACAGGAGGAGAAGTCTTATTCTTCCTATGAGGCAATCCATAAGGACTTGAGGGATTGCACGGAATCGCAGGCGGCACTGCTTACGGAGATTATTGCAGGTACTAGAAGAGGACTGCGGACGTATGAGCGAAAGAGAAGGGATAAATAAAAAGAGGGGAGCGCGTTTTGGCAACGCCAGATATGGAAGTTTTTATGTAGGGTACGGTGTAACTCAGTAAAATGGGTTACACCGTTTTCTTTTGTCCTTATGCTACAAAGCGGAACTTAATTGATATGCTAATTACTTTTAGCATACAAGTTCGGAACAATGTCCGCATATAGTTGTTGCAATTTTCAAACCTGTATGTTATAATAACCGCGTACATTATTCACTTTTTGTATGCGGAAAGTTGGTGTCTGCTTGAGTAAAAAAGAAATTTTAAAAATGGTAATTGAAAATAACGGCGGTATTGCAAAAACTTCCGATTTTGCTGTTAACGGGATAAATAAATACGAAGTTGCGGCTTTTTGTAAAGAAGGGATCATCGAAAGGATTCGTAGAGGATTTTATCAACTCCCACAAAGTAATAGCACGGCAGAAGAACAGTTAATACATGAGTTGCTTCCACAGGGAATTATTTGTGTGGAGTCCGCTTTGTTCCATTACGGATATAGTGATTTTTCTCCTCGTGAATGG
>ERZ808051.1567-NODE-1567-length-14480-cov-13.763938_pt1 | contig 14480 bp, 13 predicted proteins | sample MGYA00380199_ERZ808051 | MGnify/ENA primary metagenome ERZ808051 (study PRJEB31490, sample SAMN06133391) | mouse gut metagenome | isolation source: J11 | host: mice | place: China: Chengdu | collected 2015-05 ...
GATAAGTTTATTATAGCAGAACAAGAATTTGTATTCAATCCGGTTTTTTATTAACAACACACTTTTTGACTATCACCAAACTTTATAATCTTTATTCCATATCCGGACTTTTGTAACTATCCATAGGAGGTATCTGTTTACAACAATCGTTTTTTCTACCCATTCAGTCAAAAGTAATTTTTTCACATACAAATTCCATTAGATTACGGCCATTTATTTTAACCACTTCCAAAGTGGGACAAAATATTATTTCATGTGGCATTAGCAAATTGCCATTTGCATCAAATGTTTGCTCTATAAAATAATCATCAAATAATACATTCTATAATAGTATACCCAATTCAATTAATTCTTTAAATGCACTTATATCCTTTATTCTCCAGATGCAAATCCACAGAAATGCCTGAGATCTGTTCTATTTCATTAAATGGTTAATTCAATCATATTTTTTATGGCTAATATAGTAGCTCTAATTTCTAGACTTTATAAATTCAGCATTATCAAAAATCTCTTATAAAAATTTGGTCGAGTTATTTCAAATATCCTTCATCCTGATATGGCAGTATTTTCATTGCACAATAGCTGATATTGATTAGCAGATATATCCCATTATGGCTCCATACCATATAATTGCACAAAGACCAGAATGTTTCTGCCCATAATAACTTATCTCTATATTCCATCTGAATGAGTACAGAAAAAGAGAGATATACTTCATACATCCACTCCCCGTCTGGTTTATAAGAGCTTTTTTATGCCATGCACAGAATATCTGTGGCTGGCTGGGGGGGATATGGTACTGAAAACTCAACCACTACCGGCTAAAGCCAGTAGGTTCGATTTATCCTATCTAGAAGTAATGTATATGTGCTATTTTCAACAATTTCCCATTATGTTCATCTCATATCCGTATGCTGCATTTTTCCCTTTTTCTAGACTTGAAGCTATGGGATTGACCTAAAGGTTTCGCCTTTAGGCGAGGGTTTTAACCCCATTATACAAACAATAAACGTCTGGTACCACCTGATCTCATTGTGGGTGTAATATAGGCCAAAACTTTCCTTCGCTGAAAATGTTGGTGAGGATCTGACGGAACCCAATGTAATAGCCACCTATCATTTCAGCTGACAGTATAAAGTCCGTCCAAAAGCCGGCGTCCATGTTTTGCTGGCCTTCCCCTGTGCCCAGTAGGCTGTGGTGCAAGGTCATACAGATAGAATCACCCCTTGCGTTCCCGATCAGGTCAAGATTTTGGCATTCTTTAACTATTTCATTCAATTCTTTCTTTACATACCAGCTGTCACAGAGGATGATGACATTCTTCCTGCCATGGAATCCAGGCATGACCTTCCTGACCATGGAAGCTGCGAGCTTAAGCTTGGACTGGTCTTTTTCCCAGATACGGTATTCGAGGGGGACAGACTGGTAGCTGATCTCATTGCCATTCCACACAGGCCATAGAGCAGAACACTCATAAAGCAGTGTCCATAGAGGTAATAAGAGCCACTGTGTGCGGCATTGTCAAAGAGTTTTGAAACATCCTCAAACTTTTTACCGAATTTTGGAGCCATGGTATCATCTATGCACAAAAAAACAGGCTGGGAACTAAGGTCTTTTGGAATCATCTCCAATGCCATGGAAGCAGTAACATTCTATAGTCAATTTTTGTATGGGAACAGAGATGGTAAAAGGCATTCAATGATTTATCTGTTATCCCGAACAGAAAATGTCTGTAAAGGAAACGGGCAGAATCTGCCCTTTCCAGAGCGAGCATGGCAAGCAGGAAAAGGAACAGGTTTTCAGTAGTTGGGGCATAAACAGTATAAAAATATACCGAAAAATATTTATAAAACTTACCAATTATGTTGTTTTCATTGTAAAATAAGTTAAACGTATAAAGTCTCTCTTTCGTATAGATTTGTGTACAAACTTATTATACTACAAAAGTACTTTGTGCTTTTTTATTTAAAAGTTGTAAAGTGGTGATTATAATAGATAACTCCTGATTATCTTTCATTTCTTTCCCTGTTGCCTTATCCAATTAAAACAAAATATCCTCTTTTGTATGTCATCATTTCGGGCATTTTGCTCAGAAATATTTTGTTATATTTTATCATTTCTTGTCTATATTAACAAGGGACAGAATTGACCAACACATATTCTTATCAGTGATTTTAGTGATTTGTGTGATTTCTTGTTTCAAAAAACACCCGCAACAATCGCTGTAGGTGTTTTTATGTTTAAGGTATAACTCAATACAGTGTAATATACCTTAATTATCATAATTTATTTCTTCGCAAGACCAACATCATCCCGTATAAAACAATAATCACTCTTTTTTATACTCCTCAATACCTTAACTATAGCGTTCAGTCAGTGTTGTTATGGCAAAAACAGTTCGTTCATTTTATAACCACTGCAGGCCTTTTTCAATTTCATGCTGCCGGCTGCAAGCAGCACACTGCTGACGCTCCTTGCCTTCTGCGGGCATACGGCAAGGCACCGCATACAGGAAATACAGCTTTTCGGATCGGTCTTTGACGGATCGGCAGTATCGATCGCTTTGACCGGACACGCTTTCGCGCAAAGTCCACATCCGGTACAGGCTTTACCGGCCTGCGGTTTTCATGGGAACGCCGCCGTATTCTTTGTAAGGACGGTTCCCTGGCAGTTTTAAGGGGGGCAGACATGGAACCTGTTTCCATTCTGGAACGGATTGTCACGGCGAATTCCGCAAGCACTTTTTTGTCCTGTTCATCGGGACGACCGGCAGCAAACTGACGCATAATTCATCATAATCCCGATTTCCATAGACAACAATAAGGACTGCCGAAGCCCCGTTCCCTCTCATTTGCTGCAGTCTCGACACTGCGACGGCCGGAAACCGCCCGCCATAAGACGGAACGGATATCATGCAGACATCTTTTCATTCATCAATGATCGGGCGTATATACATACTTGAAATAGAAGCTATCCAACCATATGTCAGGTTACTGATACACGCTCTTTCTTGTAATCCTCCAAGACTGATATACAGTATCTCAGCTTCATTCTCACCATCATATACAAAATCTGTCCTGGCAAAATAAGGATTTTCCTTCTTTTTCAGCAATAATAAGAATCATGTTCTTCTGAAACACCTAACCCGGATAAACCGTAACCAAAATATTGCCATTTTGCGCAAGATCTCATTGTTAAGTGCTTAATCTATTAGAAGCATTTTCTTCTGGATCAAGCTCATAAATGTTTTCCTAAAGATATCTTTTTACTCAAGAATTCCCTTTTTAGCTTTCTTCATCGAATTTTCTATTTCATCCAACTGCTTTGAAATAACACCCTGCATATAGTTTAAATGTCCCACTTCTTCTTTCTTTATAATTTCGCCTACTCTATTATCCATTTTTCTATGCTGGTGGCAACCATATCTCATATTGTGCGTTCTGTGTGACCGGATTTAAGCAAACATCGTACATATTACGCTTTGTAGACCAACTGTTGTCTTTAACATGATACGGCGTATCGTTTAATTTTTCCCCGCTGTCCATGCACAAAAAAGAGAGGTACTATTCAGGTTCGGATGTGCTTTCCAATCGGCAACGGTTGTCCTAAGATAAGCCTGCCAGCCACCCCTGTGGGCTTCATAATGACTCATTTTCATGTCCTCAATAAATCCGGTATCGTTTTTTTCCAAAAGATTTTCAGGCAGAAAATCGTCCGCGCTTTCCGCTCTGGACCAGGCTCCCCCGCCAACCGTGACAAGGCTTTTTACCTTTTCAGGGTACTTCGCCGCCATATAGCATCCCGCATATGCACCGCAGCTATATCCAAACAAACGTTCACACAAAATGCCAGTACATCCAGAACGCCGGCCATGTCGTCTGTGATCATGCAGCTGTTCCATGCAAGGCTGCCACATCTGGTTCTGCCGTGCCCCCTGAAATCCGGGTACAGGCAACGGTACTTTCCCGAAAACGGCTGGATCTGCGCCGAAAAGGCCAGCAGCCTTCTGCTGAAATGGCTGTGGAGGAACAGCATGGGCTCCCCTCCACCTTCGTCTTGTACAGCTACCCATGGAGCAACAGGTTTTATTCAGTTACAGATTTCTGAAACAGTATCCATGTGCTGATGAAATAACATATCAGCAATAGGACGAGCACACAAATCACAACTCCTACTTGTGTCAGCAAAGCCCCAATACCTATATAGGCGGATATTTCTGCCGATATCGTTTCAAAGAAGTACGCAATGATGATGAATGACACAAATGCTGCAACGGCAATCGGTAAACCAAACCATACAGCTAATTGCTTCAAAATCAAGAGTTCTGCTTCATGCTGATCTACACCGAGCTTGCGGAGCACACCAAAGCGGTATTTGTAATGGGCGGCGTCCAAAAGCTGCTGCAAAGAAAGAATCGTAAGGCAGATAACCATTAAAACAACCGCACTATATACCATTGTCGTTTGTAAGATAAAGTTCCCGGCGATGGAACTATTGATTTGTTGTGTACTTGTTCTGATATAGTATTGGACTCCATTTCCATTGTCCGGCACTTCGGGATATTTTTGAGCAAAAATATTTTCAAGGAAGATTGCCTCATGATACGGTATTGCCATTTCTGTTTTCACATATCGGTTTCGCATAACTGAAAGGAGATTGTCGCAAATGCTGTCCGGGAAAACATATATCACATCGGTGTACGAATTATAAACGGTTTGACCGATCGCTTCTAAATTGTAAGCATCTTCCGCAAGGTTTAGCGTACCTATATCCGTTGCAATCACAGTATGATTACTTAAAAATTCATTTCGCTCGTCCTCGGTCGCTATTGTCTTCCATTGCGTTGTAAATTCTCCCTCATTTAAGGAGATCTGTTCATATCCAAGCATTTCCCGCAAAGTATTATAATCAGAAAGCGATATTGCCACAATGGGAAAATCTAATTTAACCCGTTTATGAAAATCCTCCTGATTGGGTAAGTATAAGTTAAAAGTGCAGTCATACGCCACCGCGATATTTTTTTCGTCAAGATAGGAAGTAACAAGTTCGTAACTGTCTTCTGGCAAGTCCTCTATCTCGTACACATCATTGTAGCGTGTACTGATTTGAATATCATACATGGAACGTATAGCTAAATACCCCGAAGCCCACCCGGTTAATGCCGGAGCTGCCACAAACAGAAATACAGACAGGACTAATGTCAGGCAGATCAGCGTCATTGTTTTGGAAGTGGTATTCAGCTTCGAAATGATCTGCCCAAAGAAAAACAGATTGGTTCCCCGGTATTTACGGCTGGGGAATTTTTCTTTCCATTCAAAAAACAGATTACTCGCCAAATAAATAATACAGCAAATCCAGAAAGCTACATCAACAAGCAGGAACATCATATAGCTGTTAAGTGTACCTGCGCCACTTGCAAGCATATATGTGCTCTGAATTGCCGGAACACTTGCAGCAAATCCGACATTCACAAGCGAAAGCATGGAGGCAGCAAGGATATATCGGTTGAAACTCCATTTCCTACGCACAATATACCATACAACGCTTAGAAGAAAAGATGCCGCGGGAGCAATGATATTTCCCAGAAACATGATGTGTACGGGGATAGGAAAACGAGGGTCGGCATAAAAGTACATTTTCGATATTCCCGTAGCTGCCACAAATATGAGAAAAACAGTATATAACATTGCAATCACCGGCATATAGCGGCTTCTATTGATATGTGGATCATTCTGCTTATCTGCATACAGCATATCAATGATCTTTATTTTCCGTATTGTGCGGACATTGAGTAACCCCACACCCAAAAGACTTAATGAGAAAAAGCATATTGTCAGAATAACCGTATCCGGAAAAAACGTCCAGGAAAATTTGTAGTCTTGCCCATAGGCAGACAGCAGCATACCTGTGATAAATTGTGAGCAGAATATACCGAAAACAATGCCGATAATGATTGCTACTGCTCCCATTAAAAAGGTTTCTGTAAAGAATATCCACGCAACGGTCTTCTGTTCCATTCCCATGACAGATTGTATGGCGAACTCCTTTTGTTTCCTCCGCAGCATATAGTTGTTCACATAGCGTATCAGGAACAATAACAACAGGGTTACTGCACAGATCGCCATTTTCAATCCGTCGCCCACTAACGTAAACTCATACGCTGTCCCGACATCGGGATTATAATATCTGCTCGTGATTGACAGGAACGCATAGAACAGCATGACACAAATTGTCATGGTCACAACATATATCAAATAATCCTTTGCCGAACGCTTTGCATTTCTCAAAACCAATTTAGCATACATCTGTCCGCCCACCTCCTATCATGGTGAGAACGTCCAGGATTTTGTCGAAAAATACTTTCCGTGAATCCTGTCCTTTCAATATTTCGGTAAAGATCACCCCATCCCGCAGAAACAGGATACGGTTGGCATAGCTGGCTGAAAAGACGTCATGCGTCACCATCAGGATCGTAGCCCCCAGCTGCTCATTGATGCTCTGCATGGTACCAAGCAGCATTTGAGAGGAATGACTGTCCAGGGCTCCGGTGGGTTCATCGGCAAGAATCAGCTTGGGCTTGTTGATGATGGCTCTGGCACAGGCGCAGCGCTGTTTTTGACCGCCGGACACCTGATAAGGAAACTTATCCAAAATATCCGTAATATTAAGGCTTTCCGCCATCTCATGTACTTTGCTGTCAATCTGCCCTGCAGGCACTTTGTTGATGGTAAGAGCCAGCGCAATATTTTCCGAGATCGTCAGTGTATCCAACAAGTTGAAATCCTGAAAAACAAACCCAAGATTTTCCCTGCGGAATCTGGCTGACTCTTTCTCTCTTATTTCTGTCGCATCAACTCCGTCCAGATAAATATGCCCTGCACTGACCGTATCGATCGTAGCGATGCAGTTTAACAGCGTCGTCTTGCCTGAGCCGGACGCGCCCATGATGCCGACAAATTCCCCGTTACTTACCGAAAAACTGATGTCGTCAATCGCCTTTGTAAGATTTCCCTGATTGCCATAATATTTCTGGATATGCTCCAGCCTTAAAACTTCTTTCATAATCACTCACCTCGACCTTATTGCAACGAAACCGGTTACCGTCTGTACATCTTTATTGTAAGTGAAACTTGCCGCCGTTTGTATCAGGTTTTCTTACAAGATTCTAACAAAAATGTAAGAAGTGCAGGACTTTGGCCTACACCCGCTCAATAAAATCGTTGATATGAAAGATAAGCCGCAGGGTCGTGCCGCTGCCTTTAGAATCCGCGCAAATCCCAATACCTAATTTATTACATAGACGTCTGCACAGGTACAGGCCAATGCCGGTGGAATTTTGCAGCACTTTTCTGCCGTTTTGTCCGGTAAAGCCTTTTTCAAAAATGCGCTGCAAATCACCTGCATCAATTCCGATACCGTTATCCTCCACACACAGGATAACCTGATTGCCCTGCCGCTCAATATAGAATTGCAGTACCGGCCTCTCTGTCCGGTATTTCACAGAATTGACAATCATCTGGTTCAGAATAAAGCATAACCACTTCTCGTCAGAGTAGACGGTATCGTCTGTTTCCTGCAGGTCAATCCCAACGCCATTTTGCAGAAGAAGATACTTATTTTCTGCGATTGACTGATGCACCACGTCAAACAGACGGATTTCCCGTACGGAATAGTCTTTTTCTGTGTGTTCGCTCCGGGCGTAGTACAGCGCCTGTTCTGTATAGCGGTTTACTTTTTCGAGCTGGGTCAATAACTCCTTTGTCACTTGTGAACGGTTATTTTCACAAAGAAGCTTCATTGCGGTAATCGGCATCTTGACTTCATGTACCCATTGCTCCACGTATTCCTTATATTCTGTCCGTTCCCTTCTGACCTCGTTTACCTGTTCCAGCATAGATTTGCCCGCCATTCTTAAGAGCTGGCAGTACACCCTGTCATCGGCTCGTTCCGGCTTTCCCATAACCTCGGACAGCAGATAGCGTTCCTCCAACTGCTCTGCAAGATCCAGCAGCTTTTCCATCTGCACCTTCCTGTTGTGATAAGATATCACGAGATGGACTGTCAAAATGACAATCCAGATAAGCAGAATGAGAAAAATACTGTCAAAGCTGTTCGCGGTCACTCTTAAAAATACAGCCAGCCCAATCATGCAGAAACAATTGAGTAACATGACTGGCAACTTTTGTTTCCAGTAAAGTTTGCTGTTCATAGGATGTACCCCTGCCGATGCTTTGTTTTGATAAAATCTGTCACTCCAATGGCAGACAGCTTATCACGGATTCGGTTTATATTGACGCTTAAAGCATTATCATCCACATAGAGCTGGTTGTCCCATAAATACTCCACAAGATCAGCGCGGGTACAGATTATTCCGGCATGTTTGAACAGATAATACAATATTTTCAGCTCGTTTTTGGTCAAGTCTGTCTGCCGGCCGGCATATTCTATTGTACCGCTTTCTAAATGAAGGACAACTCCATTGCAGGATAGCACCTCCTGTTCCGTTGCAGGATATGCCCTTTTTAATAAAGATGCTATTTTTGCCAGCAAAATTGCCGTGTTATATGGCTTTGTAATAAAAGCATCCCCTCCAAGCATGATACTGTTCAGCTCATCCATGTCTGTGCTGCAGCTTGTGACAAAAATGATAGGAGCATTGGAAAAAGCACGTATTTGTGAGCACACCGAAAAACCATCACTTCCCGGCAATTTTATGTCCAAAAGGATTAAGTGCGGCTGAAACGATCTCACCTGCTCCATATCAACCGGGAAATCATTGATAATTTCGGCCTCATAACCATTTCCCGCCAATAGATTTCTTAACTGTGTCTGTATTACAACATCATCTTCGACAATCAGTATTCTATGCTTCATTGCGATACCTCTCGATTCATTATACTGTAAATGCCTTATTCTTAACCTGCACTCTAAAGTTCCTAACCCTTTTCTAAATCCTTTTCCACCATATACTATCCGATCTTGTCCATGTCCTTCACGGATGCACTTCCACACGCCCGTCCTTTTTTGTGTGTGAAAGCGCTGACGCGCCATCCCCTTTGCGAACTGCCCGATGTTGCTTTCCGCACCAGTTAACAAGCTGACGATCACTCTCTGTTCCGTTCCTCAAACAACACTCCATACCGTTACTTAATGTTATTGTTTTGTTATATCTCATAACCTCCATCCAAGTCGTCTTCATCTGCGCAGAAAGATGTTTTTTATTTCATACGATTGCTGTCATATCCGCTGTTGAAAATTCGGCTGTGAACATGGTACGGATCGCCTCAATGCCTGCTACCGGCTCATTCGCTACCTGGTAATTCGTCGCATTTTCATGATAAAGTGCTGTAATTGCTTCCACATCATGCTGATTGAATGCGTCTACCCATAACTGAACAACTTCTTTCGGCCTTAACATCTCTATTTTCCTCCTCGCATGCTTTCGCGTGGTACATAACCATTGCTATCAGTATTCAGAAAATACCGCCATTTAGTATATTCCGCAGCCTGTCCGTTCCGGCCTTTCATTTCCGGAAACATATCCTGCGCGGAATTCCATGTTGATGTCTTTCAGTTCTTTTTTTCCATCAATGTAATCCTGATACATTTCTACAATTCCCGCACTACACCCGTCACAGGATACGGAGATATTTCCAAGTGATTCTGCCACAAGCTGCTCGCGCTCTTCCCTTGTCGTGTCCTTTATTAAATATCCTGCCATATGTATATCCTCCACTTTATATTACTTTATGAACTGCGTCCACATATGCTCCTCGGTTTCCGATGTGCCGATCTGTTTCCCTCTTTTCTCCGCCGTATCAAAATTTTTGCAGATAAAACCTGTCATAGCGCATACCGGAAGCAAGCGCGTAGACATGCAGCGTGTGCTCTCCCTCTGTGAGCGGTATTCGCGCCGCACATACCCACCGGTAGATCTGTTCCGCCTCATAGCGCCACAGTCCGCCATTGCCGTACAGCTCCTCCTTTGGTATCTGCCTCTCATCAATCCCGATACCAAAGAAGCTTTCCTCGCGCACATTGAACTTGGTCAGCATCCAGACCGCATAGCGCCCGCCCTCACACCGGAAGCGGTAGTTTAAACACGGGGCGTTCTCCGGCGTCCAGCAGAGTCCCGGCGTCCTGATATACATGGCAAGCCCGCTTCTTCCATAGGACTCACTGCTGCAGTGCCTCCAGATCCCGTCCTTATGGCTTATCTGTCCGTCCTGTGTCCACGCCCACATGCTCTGTGCGAGCGCCGCCGCCGCATCGATCCGGACCGCACCGCCTTTTTCTTCAAAAGGATGTCTTCCCTGTTCCAGATACCATTCCGGTGTTACCTGTCTGCCTGATCTCTCTGCCTGCACCACCCTGCAGGTTTGTGCCAGACAATCCCCGCACTCTCCGGGAGCCTCGTAGAATTCCGGCCTTGGCTGCAGTCTGTGTCTGCCGTAAAATTGATCGCACCATGCAGGCCAGTCCCTTATGGCTGGCAGATCCTGTTTTCCCCTGACCCCTGCCAGATTGTTCTCTTTTCTTTCCCCTGTATAGATCACTATGCGCGAGAAAGCAAAATACCGGTCGATCGCCCAGACATTAAGCTGATGCATGCCTGCATTTGGAGCGGAAAGCCTCAGATACAGCCGGTCTACATTATCAAGCACATTTTTCTTCCAGTTTCCACGCCACTCGTCATTAGAAAGCGTTTCTAGCACCTGCACAGGGCCTTCGTCCAGCGAAATGCCGATGCGGAGCCTGCCGACGGAATTGAGCGACGGAAAACGGTGAAGTTCCAGCAGAAATGTTCCTGTACTGCCTGTTACCGAAGGGGAATGACCTTCTCTTTTGCCTTCCGGGCGTCCATGTGTATAAAAGGAATACTGCAGCGGCTTTGCTTCCGACACATTGCTGTCCAGTTCCTCCGGTTCCCTCTGCACGCATGCCTCCACCAGATCGCCCTGCATGCGTCCAAGCCTGCGGATTACCTTAAAATCGCATGATTCCTGACTCTGGCCGCGGACAGTGGACGGATCCCACGCGCTGCCCTCCAGAACGATCATTCCGTCTTCCTCCTGCGCACACGACGGATATTTTTCGCCCGCATCGCATGCCGGCCGCACTGTCCTGACCGGAATATCGCGCACGCTGTTGTCATCCATGTTTTTGATCCTGATCTTTCCATGCCGGTTTTCCGATACGTCGGACACACAGACAAGGATTCTCTTTTCTGTGATTACCCGTACCTGTTTTTCAGAGACCAACGTCCACCCAGGCGCCTCTATCCCGACCGCAAATCCGCCGGTTCCCGTATTTCCGATATCGATCCATTTCTCCCCGGGCGATGCAAAACAGAGCTCCGTGCCGTCATTCCATATATCGACGCGCATGGACGGATCTCCCTCGATTTTTAAGGGCGGCGTACAGATTGGCATCATCGCCGCGCGCGGCGGCGGGAAGCCCTCCGGGTCCAGAATACCGTTCCATTTCCCGCCGCATATGACTTTATTGTAATAATGGATAAGCTGTCTGCGCGCATCCTCTGTCTCCCTTGATTTCTCTGTATAGAAAGCGGCAGCCTGCATATTGCCGCGGTCATACATCAGCGTACTCCTGTCCCCGTAATAATAAGACAGACTGGTGAAATACGCGGCGTGGATGCGCATCAATACCATCTGGAAAAAGGCATCCCTTTCTTCCACGGGAAGACGCCCATATAACGCATTCCCCTCCGCAAACATCTCCTCATACCGATGGATGCGCACTGCCGCCTCGTCGCCGTATGCAGTCTGCGAAAATGCGTCATAGTCCATGTTTTCCAGCTTGCGCACATTTGTCAGCTGCGAGAAATCATTCAGCAGTCCCGATACCTGCCTTCCGATCTTTCCTGTAAACATACGGTCGATCCAGTCTGCCACAAAAGCATCCACGTCCTCTGTCAGGGCGCCCGTTTTCCCGATCTCCCATGCAAGCCTTAGAAAGAACGTAATCTCCTGCTCAAGCGGCTTCATCGCACCGCTGTTGAGCACCCACAACCTGCGTATGCCCTCATCCCACGCCTTCTGCAGCTCGTTCCTCGTATGTGCCAGCGGAATGGAACACAGAAATACATAGGACATGCTCGGCGGCGCCCAGTAAGAATTGTGGTAGTAGATCCCGTTCCCGCCTCTGCGCCCTTTTTCTTTCTCGGAAGGATAACGCCGGATATATCCGTAATTGTCATTTGCCCACACAAGCGTCATGTCCTCCGGGATCTCCAGGCCGTTATCATACAGCTCCAGCACTTCCTTATAGGGAATGAACGTCATCATCGTGTCACGCCCGAGTGTGTCCCGCAAGATTTCGCGCTGGTCCGCGATGATCTTCTCCAGAAGTGCCACCTTGGCGGCACGGATCTCCTCCGCAGTCTTTCCTTCCAGATTTTTTGTCTCAAACCCGGAATCATGGATGCCGCGCATGCCAAGCGTATAGCACACTTCAAAATCCCGGTTCTGCTCTACACTCTCCCTCCAGTATTCCTTGAGAATATCCCTGTTCCTGCCCTCTATCGAATAATCGTATACCGCATCTGTATAGCCCTTTTTCCGGATCCAGGGCTTCCACTCCCGGTTGTTGGAGCGCATCAGCATATCGCAGTGGGAAGTCCCTACAACGAGGCCCATGCGGTCTGCAAGCGCCCCGTTTTCCGGCTTTAGATTGAAGGAATTGACGTGCATCGCGGGCCAGATATAGTTTGCTTTCAGGCGGAGCAGAAGTTCAAATACTTTCTCGTAAGTCTTCACGCCGATCGTCGGCTCCTTCATGTAATTCTGAACCCACGCTTCCAGCTCCTCCTCATCGTTGATGAAGATGCCGCGGTACTCCACTGACGGATAGTCTGCTTTTAGGTAACGCTCCGGAAGTGTAAACGCCTGTCTTTTCCGCACCGGCACGTCCGCCCAGAAATACCATGGTGACACGCCCAGCATCTCGCAGAATTCGTATATTCCGTAGATGGTTCCGCGCCTGTCACTGCCCGCAATGACCAGCTGTCCCTCCGAAATGCTGTGCTGATATGCCTCCCTGCGCAGACGGCCTGTCTCATCGCGCAGACAGCCGAAATCTGAACACTCTCCGATTGTGTCTGATCCATCCAGTGTTCTGACCAGAATCTTTGCAGGCGCTTGTCCCTGCTCCTGGTCTTTGCTGCCCTGCATCACCTGTACTGACAGACCCAGCGTCTGTTCCAGATCGTTTGCCAGATTGGAAACAGCGATCTTTACCGCCTCTGTTTCCTTGTTGCTCATCTGTATCACGCAAAGCTGTCCTTTTTTTAATTCAAAATCCATCTTCACCCTCCGTCCGGCGCGCTGCTGGGTGCCGTCTCCTCCGACAGGAATCAATTTACATGCATTTTTATTTCAGAAAACCATGATTTGAGAAAATCATGATCAAACAAAATTTTCCATTCCGGAAAATCCGTGACCGAAAAAGTTTTAAAGCGACCCGCTCAAACCGATTTTTACAGGCGGCAGGCGCCAAGGGTATCACCTTCCCCGTCGCTTACAGACATTGGTTTCTACTATCCTGAAGAAAAAAGGTGGAGTTTGTAAGCCTGTAGGTTCCTTTTCCGGTTTTGATTACAACCCCATCAACTTCATACTGATTAAGGATTCGTTGCAGTTGGCGGGTGCTGCAATTTAATTGAAATGCAGCCTGCTGCAAGCCTCTCAACGCTCCCCCGCCACATTTATACTTCATGTAAGTCAGGACACGCTGCTTTAAGTTTGCAGGCGCAGCGTCGATTGTTGTAATGGACTCCATTTTTTGTGTTAAGGATTCACATATCAACTGCAAAAACCGGCAATTTTCCAGCAGTGCACTCTTGCTTGTTTCGACAGATAGGGCAAGGCAGATCACTTTGCCATTTGATTCTGCATAGACATTGTTCAATTGGTGCGGAAAGATTTCCATTTCACCGAGCAGATCATTCTCCTTACTGTTTGCAAGAGAATATTCCGCCCCATTATCCTTAATCAAGTAAATGCTTACCGAACCTTGAATTATTATTTGGAATAAGTGTTCCTGCTGTAACGGCATGGTTATAAATTCGCCTTTTTCGTATTGTGCAACAAATAAATGTTCCTGTAATCCGCGCATTATGGATTCATGTTTTGTCTGCCTCAAATAGGTTTCAACGAGCGTTTTATCATAGAATCTTCTCATATATTTTCTCCCAACAAGACATATGTCCGGGTTTCCCATTCATTATAGCGTATACTGGCATAAATTACAAGGAACAGATTATGGAGGTAAGATCAAATGATAACGGTATTTGAAGAAAAAAATATTTCAGGAGCGGTCATGCGCATGGCGCTGCCTGCTATGCTGGGGCAGTTCACTAGAGCGTGTTTCAAAATTGCTTTTTGGCAGATGTGCGTCACAATTTGTGGGAGATTTGTGCCAAATGAAGGGCGCATAGCGGGCTATGTAACCTGAATTTG
>ERZ808051.1568-NODE-1568-length-14469-cov-5.889869_pt1 | contig 14469 bp, 10 predicted proteins | sample MGYA00380199_ERZ808051 | MGnify/ENA primary metagenome ERZ808051 (study PRJEB31490, sample SAMN06133391) | mouse gut metagenome | isolation source: J11 | host: mice | place: China: Chengdu | collected 2015-05 ...
TTTCATGCTATTTTATTGCCAGTTTTTATTGAATTTTCAAGGTGCATAGGCACTTATTCAAGTGCGAAGTTTGAGTATATGAAAAATCCGGATCAGCTTTAAAAATATAGAATGCAGAATCCCACATGGTACTTTGTGTCTCTGATAAAATAGATTCCATGCCCTCAATGGTATTTTTTGGATGCAGCTTTTTCCATAGCTTCCGTATCTTGTCTAATATCTCATTTTCTGTTTGTTCTAACAGGTCAATTATATCCAGATAATGTTTATAAAAGGTTGAACGGTTTATTTCAGCCAGATTGCAGATGTCCGTAACTGTGATCTGGCAAAATTCTTTTTGCGATAAAAGCGTAAAAAAGCTTTTTCTAATATTCTCTTTTGTGTGGCGGATCCGTATATCCGGTTTCATATTTTTACCTCCAATATCATTATGAAGATTTTGTTAATTTATCATCAAATTAGACTGTTTTGTTGGATAAACTTCATATATGGCAGATGTGTAGTTTGTATTGCATATATACAGTAATTATAATATAAGCAACAGAAAAATCAACAAGTGTTGGAAAACTGGGGTAACAATATGGTAAAAAATAGAAATCAATGTGGCAGGTTTCCGGTTGGTAAGTTTTTTATGTGGAAGACCAGAGATATATCAGCGGCTTCCTTACAGCTAATTGTAACAAGTTATCTGGCTATATTTTGTACAAACGCTCTGGGAATGGAAGCGGCGTTAGTGGGTATGCTGATGATGGCAAGTAAAGTGTTTGACGGAGTACCGGATTTATTTGCCGGATATCTGATAGATAATACCAATTCTCGGTTAGGGAAAGCAAGACCATATGAATTTGCGATTATTGGTGCATGGGGATGTACGGTACTTCTATTTTTTGCATCGCCGCAATGGAGCAGCACAATAAAAGCGGTATGGGTATTCGCAATGTATACTATGGTTTTCAGTGTATTTAATACCTTGCTTAATGCAAATCAGACACCATATATGATTCGGGCATTTTCCAATGATTATCAGATAATTGCTAAAGTATCTTCTTATGGTGGAATTGTCAGCATGGCAGGTGCAATAGTAATATCAGTCACATTTCCCATATTAATGGCAAAACTGGCAGCAAATTCAGAGGGCTGGCGAATATTGATTCTCATTTATGCGCTACCTCTTTGTTTGATAGGGATTTTAAGGTTTGTATTTGTAAGGGAAGAGCCAGCAGTGGATGCAGATTTAAGGGAGCGGGTACATATAAAGGAAATTTTTTTGATGCTGGTGAAAAATAAGTACTGTCTTATTTATGCGGCAATTACAGGCTTCTATCAGATTAGCGTCAGCTTCGGAGCAGGTACATATTATTATACATATGTGATTGGGGATATTTCGAAGTTTGGCATTGTGAGTATGTTTTCCATTATCATGCTGCCAATTATGTTTCTTTTCCCTACGATGATGAAAATGCTAAGTATAACAAAAATATTTGTAGTTTTTTCCGTGATAGCAGTAACAGGTTATATTACAATATTTTTTGGAAATACAAATCTTCCGGTTGTGGTTGCAGGGGGTGTATGCGTTACATTGTTAAATCTGCCACTTGGATATTTAGGAACACTAATCGTGACGCAGCTTTCAACTTATAATGAATATATTAAATTGCCAAGGATGGAAAGTTCCTGCAGTGCGATCACTGCATTTACAGGAAAAATAGGGCAGGGAATCGGCGCAGGTTTAAGTGGGATTCTGCTGGGTATATCAGGATTTGTATCTTCTACTTCGGATGTGATGACAGTTCAGTCGGCGGGCGCTATTTTGATGATACGATGTCTGTACTGCGTTCTTCCGTGTATCTGTGTTATGTTTATTATTATTTTATCCATTTTACTGGGAAAACTGGAGAAAGAAATTATAGACAAAAAGACGCTGGAAGAAAAGAGGTAGAAGTATATGAAAATAGAATATTATATCAAAACAGGGAGGAGAACAGATGGCACAGTTTTCAAAGGACTTTTTGCTGGGAACAGCAACGGCGGCGCATCAGGTAGAGGGGAATAATGTCCATAACGATATATGGGCTATGGAACATATGAAGTATACTTCCTATGAGGAACCCAGTCTGGATGCCGTGGATCATTACCATCTCTATGAACGGGATATTGCGATGATGGCGGAGGCAGGTTACAATGCATACCGATTCTCTATTGAATGGGCAAGGATTGAGCCGGAGGAGGGGATATTCGATGATAATGAGATAGAGCATTATCGGGATGTGATTGCCTGTTGCCGAAAATACGGGATAGAACCGATGGTGACACTGCATCACTTCAGCAGCCCAAAGTGGATTATCAGTAAAGGCGGCTGGGAAGCGGAAAGTATTGTAGAGGATTTCAGAACATACTGCATTTATGTAATAGAACGTCTTGGAGAGGAAATACATTATATCAACACAATCAATGAGGCAAATATGAGGCTTCAGTTTGCAAGGATCATGAAGAATTATACGGAAAGGATGATCCGCCAGAGCACACCGGCAGATAAGAATGTTTCGGAAAATCTGCAGGTTGGTGTGGATGTGCAGGCAATGCTGAATGCTCAGGATGCCATGTTTGAAGAGGGAAGGCAGATTTTTCATCTTCCAGAAGGGATGAGTGTTAATAATTTCCATAGTCCTTGTAGTCCTCATGGAGATGAACTGATTCTGAAAGCTCATGAGGCTGCCCGCAATGCAATTAAAGAGCGTTTTCCGGATGTCAAGGTTGGTATGACACTGAGCCTGCATGATTTTCAGGCAATTCCCGGCGGGGAGGCAAACATGGAAAAACTGTGGGATGAAGAATTTAGGCATTACTTACCGGGAATCAGAGATGATGATTTTATAGGTGTGCAAAATTATACAAGGGAGTTGGTAGGACCAGAAGGCTCCGTTACTGTTCCTGACGGAGCGGACATTACCCAATGTGGCTACGAGTTCTACCCGGAAGGATTGGAGCATGTCATTCGGAAAGTGGCAAAAGACTTTAAAGGTGATATCTATGTTACAGAAAATGGAGTGACTACGGATGATGACCGGAGAAGAATTGAGTTTATCCAAAGAGCAATCTGGGGTGTGAAACGCTGCATGGAGGACGATATTCCGGTAAAAGGGTATTTCTACTGGTCCTTTATTGATAACTATGAGTGGCAGAAAGCGTATAGTCTGAGATATGGGCTTGTAGCTGTTGATCGTACTACGCAGATACGGACGCCTAAACCAAGTCTTAGATTCTTAGGGAGTATGCTGGAAAAGGAAGCTTGAGAGTAAATAAACGTAAAAAACCTGCTGGACAATACAGCAGGTTTTTTGGTAAAAAATATTTTATGCTGATGCAGAATTAACCATGGTAACTTCCCAGATAGGATAAGCTTTCTTTGGGATGGCGGGTCTGTGTTGTTCTGTCAACGGCAATCAACCCGAAGGTCATGGAATAGCCTTTCTGCCACTCAAAATTGTCCATAAGGCTCCAATGGAAGTAGCCGCGTACGGGAAGGTTATTGCGCAGACAGTTTTGAACACCTGTGAGAGCTGTTTCGATAAAAGCAATACGCTTCTTGTCATCATCGGTAGCAATGCCGTTTTCTGTGACAATTAAGTCTCCCTTGAAATCTTTTGCAACCTTACGGATGATATGTTCTAATGCTTCCGGGTAGAACTCATAGTTCATCTGAGTAAGTTCAGCGCCGTCAGGAGCGGGGAGTGTACCCTCCGGACCCATCAGGGAGCGAGTATAGTTCTGTACGCCCAGAAAATCATCATTTTGGATATAGGGGAGATAATGGGTAAATTCATCATCCCACTCTTTTTTTGCATGTTCCTCTCCGCCGGCTGTGGATTGAATATCATGTAAGCTTAAGGTAAGACCTACTTTGATTTCAGGATAGAGTTCTTTGATGACAGCACGCGCTGCTTCGTGAGCACGACATACAATCTTATCGCCTTCAGGAGTACGCATGGAAGTAAAGTTTTCTACTTTCTCAACTCCAAAAACTTTGATATTTTCTTCGGCTGCGGCTTTCTGGTCTGCCATCATTTTCTCCAGATTGATTCCGACCTGAACAGTACCGTCCGCGCTCTGAGCTTTTGCAGCCTGCGCCTGCATCTGCAGCATATAGCGTTTGGCAATGGCAGCTACCTGAATTCCCATATTGGCTTCGTTGATGGTACATACATAGTGAAGCTCATTTCCAAGTTTTCCGATGATATAGCGGACATAGCGGGCAAAATCGTCTACTGTGGATTCTGCTTCCCACCCACCTTTTCCTATGAGCCATTTAGGGCTGGAAAAATGGTGGAGGGTTACGATTGGCTCTAAACCATGTTCTTTGCAGCAGTGAATAACGTCCAGATAGTGCTCGGCCTGTGCATCATCAAAATGTCCTTCTTCTGGTTCGATACGCGCCCATTCTACAGAAAAACGGTAGGCGTTTAATCCGGCATCAGCCATAAGCCGGATATCCTCCTGATAACGATGGTAATGGTCAACGGCATCAAGAGATGGCTCTATAAAGCTGGTATGTTCCATCTGTTCCATTGCCCAGCAGTCACTATTATCATTGTTTCCCTCAACCTGATGTGCTGCGGTTGCAGCTCCCAAAAGAAAGTCCGGTGAAAATTTGTTCATAGAAAATCCTCCTTGCAATTTATAATCTCCAAATACGATGTTTATTGGATTTGTTTTTTTTATTATAATAGAAAAGAAAGATATCAAGAGGTGAAAAATTCATGTTTATGTCAAAAAATTAATTTAATTTATTTATTTTATTAATCTAAAGCACTGAAAGATGAGAGTACAAATGTGCATTTAGGATAATGAAGGAGAAAATGAATGGATAAAGCAGTCTACATATTAAAAAATGTATACCATCTGTATCATCTGGCAGGAAGGATTTTAAGCAGAGAAGGAAAATTTCTTGCAGTTCCTTTTGACGGTTTCTTGGATGAGGATCCGGTATTTAACAGTCCAAAGCTTTTACAAATGTTGATGGAATATGGGAGGGAACAGAAGACATACAAGGGGTGGAATGACGACGGGTATTGGTATTATGTGTTTCATGATTTGGGAGATTATGTTATTTGGGGACCTGTGAACACTGGGGAGTATTCTGAGAATGATAATTTATTGTATTGTAAACAGCATGGAGCGAAGGCAGGATGTGTATGTGATATTCCCTTGATGAAAATCGGGAAACTGGAAGAAATAATAATGTTTGTACATGGACTTTTGTCAGATGAGTATGAAAATATTGTCAAAATTGATGATGGGATAGATGCGGGACGATTTCAAGAAAGTTTACATGCTGGGCGTGTGGAATATGAATTGGAAAATGAGGAGTGCGACAAAAAACATTTTCCATTTGCCAGAGAAGATCAGATGTGGAAATGGATTATAGGAGGAGGGCAGGGGAGGTTTTCGTTTGGAACAGGTAAATCTTTTGAGGATTTGGTGGATAATGCAGGTGTTATGGCCCAGTCACAGAAAAAGAATTTGGAATACGGCATAGTAAGTGGAATCACTTTACTTACCAGATATGCTATTGCAGCGGGGGTAGAAGAAAGTGCTGCATATATATTAAGTGATGTACTTTTACAAAAACTTGCCAAAGCAACGAATGTGATGGAGATGCGGAAAGTAATGGAATATGCGCTTGTGGAGTTTGGACGGCTAGGGAAAGGAGCAAAATCAGAGACTTATTCGATTTATGTGGAGCAGAGCAGGGAATATGTCGCGAAGAATATTTTTAAGAAATTGTCATTACAGGAAATTGCAAAAGAGATTGGTGTGCATCCGGCGTACCTTTCAGGGATTTTCAAAAAACAAACAGGAATGACCTTGACGGATTATATTATGCAGGAAAAAATACAGGTTTCCTGTAATCTGCTGAAATATTCTAACCGGTCAATTGCCATTATTGCAGAATATATGAATCTTTCTCCTCAAAGTTATTTTACCAGAGTATTTAAGAAGGTAACAGGAGAGACACCGGCACGGTACCGAAGAACTCATGTGGATAAAAATTTTTTGGAAGATTAAAATCAGATAAAGTATATTAAAATCAGACAATACAGGAAGGATAAATGAGGGTAAAATTTTCATAAAAGTAAAGATGGAATAGCAATATCGATATAATGAAAGAGAGGATGGGATGGAGATTATGGAAAGAGATCTTAAGAAAATTATTTCTGAAATGACATTGGAGGAGAAAGCCGGGATGTGTTCCGGCGAGGATTTCTGGCGTTTGAAGAAAGTGGAGAGACTTGGTATCCCGGAGGTTATGGTATCAGATGGACCTCACGGATTAAGAAAGCAGCCCGGCGAGGCAGATCATCTTGGGATTGGCGAGAGTATTGTGGCGGTTTGTTTTCCGGCAGCCTGTGCCACGGCTTCCAGCTTTGATACGGAATTGATGAACGAAATGGGAAAGACCCTTGGGGAAGAATGTCAGGCAGAAAATTTAAGTGTATTGTTGGGACCGGCTGTAAACATTAAGAGAAGCCCTCTCTGTGGACGGAATTTTGAATATTTATCCGAGGATCCATATCTTGCAGGAAAAATGGCTGCTTCCTATATCAGAGGTGTACAGAGCTGGGACGTGGGAACGAGCATGAAACACTATGCCGCAAATAATCAAGAGTATAACCGTATGAGTTGTTCTTCTAATTTGTCGGAACGTACTTTCCGGGAAATCTATTTACCTGCATTTGAGACAGCGGTAAAGGAAGCGCAGCCTAAGACGATTATGTGCAGTTACAATAAGATTAACGGAGAATACGCCTCTGAAAACAAACATCTTTTGACAGAGATTTTACGGGACGAGTGGGGATTTGAAGGCTATGTTATGACAGACTGGGGCGCGGTGGCAGACCGTGTGACAGGGATTGTTGCAGGACTTGATCTGGAGATGCCGGGCAGCCATGGGGTAAATGATGCCAAGATCATTGCGGCAGTAAAAGATGGAAGTCTGGATGAGGCGCTGCTTGATAAGGCAGTAGAGCGTATTTTAAAGGTATTGTTTTCTTATGCGGATAACCGCCATCCGGAAGCTGTGTTTGACAGGGATGCAGATCATGAAAAAGCGGTAAAAATAGAGACAGAGTGTGCAGTTCTTTTGGAGAATAATGGAATACTTCCGTTGAAGGAAGGAAGAAAAGTAGTATACATTGGCGAATATGCTGAAAAACCCCGTTATCAAGGTGGCGGTTCCAGTCATATTAATTCCAGTAAAGTAACTTCCGCATTGGAGAGTGCAAAGGAAAAAGGCAGACCAGTATCTTATGTGAAAGGATTCCCTTTTGATAAGGATGAAGAAAACGCGGGAGAACTGGCGGCGGCTGTGCAGGCGGCAAAGGATGCTGAAGTGGCAGTTATTTTCGCAGGACTGCCTGATCTGATTGAATCGGAAGGCTATGACAGAAAGGATATGAAACTTCCTGCATGCCAGAATAAACTGATTGAGGAAGTTATCAAAGTACAGCCTAACACGGTTGTTGTGCTGCACAATGGAAGTCCGGTTGAAGTACCTTGGGCAGATAAGACAGCAGCTATTCTGGAAATGTATCTTGGCGGTCAGGGCGTGGGAGAAGCAACAGATAAACTTCTTTATGGAGATGTAAATCCTTCGGGACGTCTGGCAGAGACATTCCCACTCCGTCTGGAGGATAATCCAAGTTACCTGAATTTCCCCGGTGACGGAGTAAATGTGGATTATGCGGAGGGAATCTATGTAGGCTACCGTTATTATGATGCCAGAAAAATGCCAGTGCGCTGGGCATTCGGACATGGACTTTCTTATACGGAATATGAGTATAGTAATCTGAATATGCCTGCAGAAAGTCTGGATGATAAGGGTTGCGTAAAAGTAACTGTAGATGTTAAAAACACAGGAAGTATGGTCGGTAAGGAAGTAGTACAGCTTTATGTCAGCGATAAAAACGGCACAGCAGGGCGTCCTGTGAAGGAACTAAAGGGCTTTGCTAAGGTAGAGTTGCAGCCGGGTGAGACAAAGACTGTAGAATTTGCACTTACTGCAAGGGATTTATCTTTCTACCATGAAGGGCTTGGCGATTGGTATGCACCTTCAGGAACTTACGAGGTGTTGATAGGACATGCAAGTGACGAGATTGCTTTGAGAGGGGAACTTTCCTTCAAGACCGAAAAGCAGCTTCCGCTGTACGTCAGTGGAGCGACAACGATCGGAGAGCTTATGGCGCATCCTGTGACCGCGCCGATCATCGGAGGTTTGATGCAGAATATGCAGGGAGCGATGGGAGCCATGCAGTCAGATCCAACAGAAAATGTTGAGGATACCCTTGGTACGGGTGCAGAAATGATGAAGGCAATGATGCATGGAATGCCCCTAAAATCTCTGGCAAGCTTTGCTGGTGCAGAGATGGCAGCACAGATTGAGTTGATGATTCAGGGCATGAATCAGGCGTTAGGTAATAAATAGCGTTGTTTGTGATATTTATTATCAAGAGGTATTTGTTTTTTGAATATAGTTATGTTTGATAATGAGGCTGTCACCCTTGCGGGTTTTCACATTGTGTGGCAGTCTCTTTCATTCTGTCTTAAAATTCATTAATTTAAAAACATATTATGGAAAAAGTAAACACATAAGTAAAGGTTAAGCGGTAAAATACAATTAAATAAACAGGGACAGGAGGAGCAAGTACATGAGAAAGATAACGGAATTAAAAGATAACTGGTTTTTTGTAAAAAATGCTGGGGATGTTCAGGAAGCGGCAGCCGCAGAGGGGACAGGTGTTTTACTGCCGCATACATGGAATGCTTTAGACGGGCAGGACGGAGGAAATGATTATCACAGGGGAACCTGCTGGTACCGCCGCCTTCTGGAAAAACCGGAGTTAGAAGCAGGGGAGAAGGCTTATCTGGAATTTGACGGTGCTGCCATGACAGCGGACGTATACTTAAACGGAGAAAAACTGGCTCATCACAAAGGAGGATATTCACGGTTCCGTGTAGATATTACAGAGAAACTTACAACGGCGGAAAATGAATTGGTGGTCGCTGTCGATAATTCGGACAATGGAACTGTGTATCCGCAAAAAGCCGATTTTACTTTTTATGGAGGGCTGTACCGCATGGTACGTCTCGTCGTAGTGCCTGAGGGTCATTTTGCTATGGAGTATCATGGGGGAGATGGGATTAAAGTAACTCCTGTGGTCACTCTGGCTGGGGAAGGGAAAGAAGCGGCAAGCGCAACGGTAACTGTAGAAGTGTATACAGAGGGTGGTGCTGATGTGGTCACTGTAACGGTTGCGGAGGAGACAAAACAGGCTTTGGTTACAGAAGGATATGCAAAAGTGGAATTTGAACTGTCCAAGGTACATTTGTGGGATGGTGTGGATGACCCTTACCTCTATACAGCTAAAGCAGAACTGGAAAGTGGAGATGCAGTCACAGTAAGATTCGGCTGCCGCCATTTCTCTGTTGACCCGCAGAAGGGCTTTTTCTTGAATGGCCGTTTCTATCCACTGCGGGGCGTAAGCCGTCATCAGGACTGCAAAGGAACGGGGAATGCCCTGAGCCGTGAGCATCACGTGCGCGACATGGAGATAATCAGGGAGATGGGGGCAAATACCATCCGCCTTGCCCATTATCAGCATGCGCAGGAATTCTATGATTTGTGCGATGAAAACGGAATCATCGTCTGGGCGGAGATCCCTTATATTACTATGCATATGTCTGGAGGAAGAGAAAATACATTAAGCCAGATGCGGGAACTGGTTATCCAGAATTATAACCATCCGTCGATTGTCTGCTGGGGACTTTCCAATGAGATCACAGCAGCAAGCGCAGTAAATGAAGAATTGATGGAGAACCATCGGGAGCTGAACCGGTTATGCCATGAGCTGGATCAGACAAGGAAAACTGTAATGGCAAATGTATTTATGTTAGAAAAGGAAAGCCCATTGCTGGAGATACCGGATATCAATAGTTATAATCTTTATTTTGGCTGGTATGTGGGAGAGATGGTTCAAACGGATGAATTCTTTGATGAGTATCACAGTGCTTACCCGGATCGCTGCATTGGATTTTCAGAATACGGGGCGGACGCAAATCCTGCATATCATTCTTCCCAGCCTGACAGGGGGGATTATACAGAAGAATATCAGTGCCTGTATCATGAGCACATGCTGCGTATGATTGAAGAGCGTCCATGGCTCTGGGCGACTCATGTGTGGAATATGTTTGATTTTGCCGCTGACGGAAGAGACGAGGGCGGCAAACATGGGGAAAACCAAAAAGGATTGGTAACGATTGACCGCGAGCTCAGAAAAGATGCATTTTATCTGTATAAAGCGTATTGGAGCAAAGAGGCTTTTGTCCATCTGTGCGGCCGGCGGTATGTAGACCGGGCGGAGGAAGTGACAAAGATTAAGGTGTATTCTAATCAGCCTTTAGTGGCATTGTATGTAGACGGAAAACTTGTGGAAGAGCAGAATGGCAGCAGAGTATTCTGTTTTGAAGTTCCAATATCGGGTGTTCATACGGTTACTGCTCAGGCAGGCGAATACAGGGACGAAATTACTATAAAGAAGGTCGCTGAAGTCAATAAAGAGTATCTGTTTGTGAAAGAAGGAGATATTGTCAACTGGTTTGACAAGGAAGACTTTCGTAAGGACTGTTATTCAATTGGGGATACTCTTGGCGAGATTGCCAAAAGTCCGGAGGCAAATGCAATTGTGCAGAGACTGACAGCTAAAGCGTCAGCAAGCCGGGGAGATGTGGCAGAGAGTGTGAAGGATAATCCGGCGCTGCAGCGCATGATGCAGAGAATGACCTTGCAGAGTATGCTGAAACAAGCAGGAGATGTGATAAAGCCGGAAGATATAAAGGCGCTGAATAATGCTTTGCAGAAGATTAAGAAAGTTACCGATTGATGAAAAGACCGGAAAGGTGATTATGGAATTAGGAGGATATCGTAATGCCGATGAGAGCAGTACAGCAGATTATGCTTGGGACAGTGACTGCAAAAGAAAATCAGGCTGTGCAGACACTATCTGCTATCAAAAAAGCAGGATATGATGGGATTGAGTTAAATGGATTTATGATCCGTCCCACTTCTTTTATGGTGCGCATGATGACGAAGATGGCAGGGATGCCGGTAGGAAGAGGCGGGAATCTGGACTGGGCAGGTCTGGTAAAGGCGGCAGGATTGTCGGTGGTAAGTGTACATGAGGATTTGGGAACCATTCAAAGGGAGCCGCAAACTGTCATTGAAGAAGCGAAGAAATTCGGGACAAAATATGTGGTCATAACAGGGATGTACCGTTTTGATTACTCAGATGAATCGGCAGTCCGGAAACTGGCGGAGGATTTAAACGAAGCAGGAAAAGGACTAAAAGAGGGCGGCGTAGAACTTTTATACCATAACCATAACTGTGAATTTCGCAAGGTATCAAAAGAAAAGACGGCATACAGGATGTTGATGGAAGAGACGGATCCGGCGTATGTGAATTTTGAGTTTGATTCTTATTGGCCTACGGAAGCGGGAGTGGATGCGTTACAGTTGATGCGGCAGTTGGGAGATAGACTGAAGCTTTACCATATCAATGACAGGGGAAGCAGAGTAACAGGAGCGTCGATGACACCTATCTTGAAATCAGACAGCATGGAGCTGGGGTATGGGAATATGAATCTGGAAGCCCTTGTAGAGCAGGCGAAAGCGGCGGGAGTGGATGCGGTGATACTGGAGAGCCATAAGAACTGGGTGGATAAATCACCAGTAAAATCCATACAGCTTTCAGCGGAATTTATGAAAAAGTATGTATAATTTCGTCCGACTACCATGAGTATAGTCTATCACCTAGAAAGGATGAGTCAAAATGCAGGATTTGAAAAATTATTTTATTACCATAGACAGGGAATATAAAGAGGGAGATGTGGCAGTTTTACGCCAGAAATTTTCCGGAGAAAATGTTGTCAGTGCCGTACTTTATTCTACGGCACTGGGGGTATATGAAGCGGAACTGAATGGGAAGAAAGCAGGAGAGCAGATGTTTGCACCCGGTTATACTTACTATCCGCGCCGGGTTCTTTATCAGGAGCATGATGTGACGGAATTTCTGAATACTGGAGGTGAGGGCAGTAAGGAAAATGAGCTGGTCTTTTATCTGGGACAGGGTTGGTACTGCGGAAGGTTTCTCTGTGAGAACCAGACGCAGATATACGGAGAAAAGCCGGCAGTTTCATGGATACTGCAACTTAAATTTGCCGATGGAAGCGAGAAAGAGATTCATTCTGGAATAGATGTGGACGAACTGGAATCTCCCTATGAATATGCCGGAGAATATGACGGAGAAATATACTTTGCAGATGGGCGAAATAATGTAATCGGAAATCCTGTTGCCTATACGGGAACAACAGATTTTGCATTGGAAAAAACCCTGACAGAAGTGCGTATACAGGAAGAGATGCCAGTTAAAAATGTGACAGTATCAGAAGGAAAGACTATTCTGGATTTCGGACAGAATTTTGCGGGAATTGTCGAGATTCACCCAGAGTTTTTTGAGGGTGAGACGTTAACAATCCGACATGGAGAAATCCTGAACCCGGACGACAGCCTGTATACTGCCAATCTTCGGAAGGCAAAGGCGACTGTCATTTATCATGCAGGGGCAGAAAAAAAGACTTATCGTCCAAGGTTTACCTATATGGGATTCCGTTACGTGGAACTTTCAGGGGCGGAGTATAAGCCGGGGATGGTAAAGGCGTATGCCCTTTATACGGATATGCGGCGGACAGGGTTCTTTGAATGCGGACATGAGAAGGTGCAGAAATTATTCGAGAATCAGGTATGGGGGCAGAAATCCAATTATGTGGAAGTTCCCACCGATTGTCCCCAGAGAGATGAACGCATGGGATATACAGGGGATGGACAGGTGTTTGCTTTAACAGGTGCATATAATTTTGACACGAATGATTTCTGGAAAAATTTCCTGCGTGACCTTGAACTAGGGCAGCTTGATAACTCGGAGGGGTATGTCTGTGCCACTGTGCCCCAAACCGGACCGGCAGGAATTGGATTTGTGAATATGCTGGGATGGGGAAATGCAGTAACGATTCTTCCGGAGCTGATGTACTGGCAGTTTGGAGATGAAAAGGCGCTTCCACAGCAGTATGAAAGTATGAAGAAATTTGTGGAGGCGGAAATCCGGAAGATGGAGGGCAGGAATCTGTGGCTTGGGGTATCCTTAGGTGACTGGCTGGCGCTTGGAAAGGATATGGCATGGCAGGCACAGCATAATAATCCCATTTCCAATTCCTTTATCGTACATGACTTAAAGGTGGTAAGCGAAACAGCAAAGGCGCTTGGTTATGTGGAGGATGCGGCACGTTATCAGGCACAGTATCAGGCAACCAGAGATGCTTACCTTCAAATGTTTGTAAAAGAGGATGGGGATGTAGCGGATGATTATCAGTCTGCGTATATCATGGCGTTGAAGTTTGTCATTCCGGAAGGGGAACTGCGTCAGAAGGTTATGAAGAAGTTTGTGGAAAATGTCCGGCGGGAAGGATTGACGACAGGATTTTTTGCTACGGAGCATCTGCTTCCTATGCTGGTGGAGGCTGGAGAGACGAAGCTTGCTTATGATGTTCTGCTTCAGGAAGGATGTCCGGGGTGGATGTATCAGATTGACAGGGGGGCTACAACTACATGGGAGCGGTGGGATGCTATCCGTGAAGATGGCACAGTAAATGAAGATAAAATAACGGATGATAATATGGTCTCCTTTAACCATTATGCGTTTGGCAGTGTAGGAGAATTTTACTATCAATATATTTTAGGGATAAAGCCTCTGGAGCCGGGTTTCCGTAAAGTAAAAATACAGCCTTATCCGGATGAACGTCTTGGAAGGGCAACAGGGTCTTATCTTTCCAGAGCAGGGGAAATCAAGTCTGCATGGAAATATGAGGGTGAGAAAGTAATGATTACGGTAACGGTGCCGGTGGAAGCGGAAATTTATCTTCCGGACGGCAGGGTGGAAAAAGTTAGTGCAGGAGAATACTCATACGAAGTCAACAAGGCGTAGAGGTCATATCAGGTAGTCGTTTTGTAGTGGCCATTTCATAATGATGTAAAGGAGTTCATAAGAAATGAAAATACAAGCATTTAATCCGTTTTGCCGAGTTATGAGTATATACCGGATGCGGAGCCTTATGTATTCGGAAGCAGGGTGTATGTCTACGGAAGTCATGACCGGTTTGACGGGGAAGATTTTTGCATGAATGATTATGTGTGCTGGTCAGCGCCGATTGATGATCTGGGGGCATGGAAAAAAGAAAGAGTTATTTACCGTTCCGTGCAGGACCCGCTGAACGAAGACGGTACACAGCATCTATTTGCACCGGATGTGCAGGTAGGTGAAGACGGCAGGTATTATTTGTTTTACTGTCTGCATCGTTCGCCCA
>ERZ808051.1569-NODE-1569-length-14466-cov-4.073667_pt1 | contig 14466 bp, 12 predicted proteins | sample MGYA00380199_ERZ808051 | MGnify/ENA primary metagenome ERZ808051 (study PRJEB31490, sample SAMN06133391) | mouse gut metagenome | isolation source: J11 | host: mice | place: China: Chengdu | collected 2015-05 ...
CCAGTGAGGAGTTGTTTTATTTTGTAACAAAGAGAATCCCGTATTTATGCGGGTTCTGGCGTTTCGCAAACGCCTAAGTAAACAAATTGAGCAAGGAGGTACCGACATGGCGTATAGAGAGAAAAAATTCGTACCGAGGAGAAACCATAAGATGGGGCTGCTTTCCGGTCTGATATTGGCAGGAATGCTGTGCGGATGCGCAGGAGGAGATTTTGGAGACAAAGCGGAAAGGGATATAGGAGGGAGCGAAGCGGTTTCGGAGAGCGGGGATTTGGGGGCTGAGCCGGACCAGTCTGCCGGGGAGGAGGACGCGGCGGCAGCGTTGGTCTTTGAGGCACAGGATATGGAGGGGAATACGGTTACTTCCGATATCTTCGGCCAGTCCAAGCTCACCATGATCAATGTGTGGGCCACCTACTGCAATCCCTGCCTGAGCGAGATGCCGGATCTGGGGGAACTGGCCGGTGAATATGATGCGGACCAGTTCAGGATCATCGGCATCATCAGTGATGTGGCGGAGGAAACGAAAGGGGAGGACAGCGAGAAAGCCCAGAAAGCCAGGGATGAGGCTGCGGATCTGATAGAGAGGACAGGAGCGGATTACACGCATCTGCTGCTCAATGTTTCGCTTTACAAAGCGCTTCTGACGGATGTGACGGCCGTTCCCACCACTTTCTTCGTGGACGAGGAGGGAAATGTGCTGGGCCAGGTGCTGGGCGCCAGGGACAAGGAGAGCTGGAAGAAGATGATAGACACGCTTCTGGAAGAGCTGTAGGAACGGGCAGTACCAAAGGATTGGGGAAGCGCATGACGCGGCGAAAGTCCTGGGCGGCAGAGCGCCGGAGGATTTCGCAGGCGGCGAAGAGCGGGAGGCACCGGCAGTGGGCAGGAAAGAGAGAGATGACATGAAACATGGGAATCAAAAGAGACCGGGGGGCCTGGGCTGGCTTATGGGCGTGACGGTGGGAGCGCTGCTTTTGTACCTGGGCGCAGTGCAGGGGGAGATGGACGTGATCTGGAAAAAGGCTGTGATGATCTGTATGGAGTGTATCGGGATAGGATGATGAAGAGAATCAGAACGATTGTTCAAATTATTTTTACCATAGTTACAAACGGGTATATGTATGGGTTCCTCCGGGGCAAAATCTACCAGGGGAATCTGAAATACGCCTGCGTACCGGGGCTGAACTGCTATTCCTGCCCCGGGGCGGTGGCCTCCTGTCCCATGGGGGCGCTCCAGGCTTTGCTGAACCGGCAGGGGTATCAGGTCCCTTTTGCCATGCTGGGAGTCTTCTTTCTCTTCGGAAGCATCTTTGGGCGGTTTATCTGCGGCTGGCTGTGTCCCTTTGGGCTGGTGCAGGATCTGCTGCACAGGATCCCGCTGTTTCGCAAAAGAAAAAGGCTGCCTTTCCACCATATTCTGAAATACGGCAAGTACGCTGTGCTGGTCTGTCTGGTGGGCATAGGCTCTCTGTTCTTGTTTGGAGGATTTGCAAAGGTGCCTGCTTTCTGCAAATATCTGTGTCCGTCGGGGACTTTGTTCGGGGCATTGCCGCTGCTTGCCTCCAATGAGGCGCTGCAGAGTCAGGCAGGCGGGCTGTTTTTCTGGAAACTGGGAATACTTCTGCTCTTGCTGCTGCTTTCGGTGAAAGTCTATCGGCCGTTCTGCCAGTACCTGTGCCCGCTTGGGGCCATTTACGGGTGGTTCAACCGTTTCAGTCTGGTGCAGGTGCGCTGGGAAAAGGAGCACTGTATCTCCTGCAAGGCATGTCAGCGGGCCTGTCCGGTGGATTTATCCCCGGAGGAGATCTCGCGCTCGCCGGAATGTATCCGCTGCGGGAAATGTCTGACAGCCTGCCCGGAGAAATGCCTTCACTTTAACCTTTCCCTTTACAATTCGTCCTCTGAGCGTATATAATAGAAGCGTACTCAGCAATATACAGAAAGAGAGGAAAGCAAAATGGATGTAAAGGAACAGATTACAAAGGCCGTGGAAAGGATAACCAAGGACGAAAAGCTCAAAGAGCAGTTCCGGAAAGAGCCGGTAAAGGCGCTGGAAAGCGTTCTGGGCATTGATCTGCCGGATGAGATCGTGGATCAGGTGGTAGACGGCGTAAAAGCGAAGCTGACCAAAGACAAGATTGCAGATTCAGTGGACGCGCTCAAAGGGCTTCTGAAGAAGTAGGTTCTGCATAAAAGAACAGGCAAAAGCAGTGAGGCATAAGACAATACGGCAAAACGGTTTCATGTGTGCGGGAAAACGATTGGCGCATGTGGAGCCGTTTTTTCCTGTTTTTGTTGTGTTATGAGGCAAGGCTATGATACAATGGAAGAAAAGGAAAACGGTATGATAGACATGGTTTGAAATGTCAGAAAAAGGTGCGGAAAATGATGGAATGGATTATGGAGATGGATAGCCGGATTCTGCTTTTTTTTCAGGATGCGGTCAGGAGTCCTGGGCTGACGCCGGTCTTCACCGTGATCACCACTCTTGGAAACGGCGCTGTCATATGGATTCTGATATCCATGGGCCTGCTGCTTTTTAAGAAAACCAAAAAGACAGCGCTTATGTGCGCGGCCGCTATGCTGGTGTCCCTGGTGATCAACAATTTTGTCTTAAAAAACGTGGTGGGGAGAACGCGGCCTTACGAGGTGGTGCAAGGGCTGATACCTCTGATCGGGAAGCCAAGGGACTATTCCTTTCCGTCCGGGCATACGGCCAGCTCTTTTGCGGCTGCCTGGGTACTGTTTTGGAGGCTGCCGAAGCGCTTCGGAATTCCGGCGCTTTTGCTGGCTGGCCTGATAGGCGTGTCCAGGCTGTATGTGGGCGTGCACTATCCTACGGATGTACTGGTGGGCATGATCAGCGGAATCGGGTGCGGATGGATTGCCTGTGCGCTGGTTTCGGCGTGTTTAAAGGAGGCGTGAGCAATGCCTGTGGGCAGCATGACAGGGGAACTTGGATGATACATGCAGCGGATACTTGTTTTTAGAAGGGAGAAAGAGTATATGGAATACGAACAATTGGACATGGAGCGGATTTTGGCGCAGGTGGACGGGCTCTATGAGGAGAACAAAGGCGAAAAGGCGGAGCGGCTGATGCTGCGTTCTATTGAGGAGGCCATAGAGCTTAAGGACGACGGCGCCCGTCTGCAGCTGCTGAATGAGCTGATGGGCTATTACCGGGAGACCAGCCAGAAAGAAATGGTCTATGAGACGGCTTCCAAGGCCATCGGGCATGCAAAGGACATGGGGCTGGAGGGCACGGTTCCCTACGCCACCACGCTGCTGAATGTGGCCACGGCATACAGGGCCTGCGGGAGGCTTCAGGAAGCAAAGGAATATTACGCCCAGGTACAGGAGATCTATGACAGCCAGTTAGAGCCGGACAGCATGCTTATGGCAGGACTGAACAATAATGTGGCGCTGCTGTATCAGGAGACCGGGGATTTTGCCGAGGCAAAGGAAAAGCTTCTGGAGGCGCTGGCCATTGTATCCAAAAGAGGCGTGGCCTATGAGATGGCCGTCACCTATGCGAACCTGGCCAGTACCTGTATGCAGCTGAAGCAGGACGAAGAGGCGCGTGAATGCGCGGGCAAATCCGTGGAAATATTCCGACAGGAGAATGTGCAGGACAGTCATTATGCTGCCGCTCTTGCCACGCTGGGAGCTTACAGCTACCATGAAAAAGATTTCAAAAAGGCCCTGGAGTATTACACCAAGGGTATGGAGGCCGTGGAAAAAAATCTGGGCAGAAACGAGTATTACCGCAGGCTGCAGGAGAACGCGGCCGCCTGCGAAAGGGCTCTGGTGCAGACGCTGCAGGGCGCAGGTCTTGCGCTGTCCAGACAATACTACGAGGAATGCGGAAAGCGGATGATAGAGGAGCAGTTCCCGGCCTATGCGGGGAGGATTGCGGTGGGGCTGGCGGGCAGAGGCTCCGACTGCTTCGGCTATGACGACACGGTTTCCAGAGATCATGACTGGGGTCCGGATTTCTGCATGTGGGTCACGGACGAGACCTATGAGGAGATCGGGGAGGCCCTGCAGCAGGCCTATGAGACACTGCCAGAGGAGTTCGGCGGCTATAAGCGCGCTTCCCAGGTCAACGGGCGCGGCAGGCGGGGCGTGATCCGGATATCGGAATTCTACAAGAGCCTGGTGGGCGCACAGACCTATGAGGAGATCGACTGGCGGAGCGTAAGCGATGCGGGGCTGGCAGCCGCGGTAAACGGCGAGGTCTTCAGGGATGACGAGGGTGTCTTTACATCGTTTCGGGAGAAGCTTGAAAAAGGCTATCCGGAGGATATCCTCTGTCTGAAGCTGGCGGAGAGCGCGGCGAGATTTTCCCAGACCGCCCAGTATAATTACACAAGAATGCTGGGCAGAGGGGACATACTCACAGCCCAGATGATGGTATGGGACGGCATCAGAGAGGCTATGAAGCTGCAGCACTACATCGAGAGGAAATATCCGCCCCATGACAAATGGCTTTACCGGAGCCTGCAGAACTTAAAGGAGGCGCCGGAGATGGGCGGTATGCTCCAGGATGTGTCCAGCAGACTGGCCGGAAGCGGTGTGCTGAAGAATCCGCAGGAGGAGGATACCATAGAGAACAAGCTGGAGCGGATCGCCGCTCACTTTGCGGCGCAGATGTACAGGGCAGGCTTTACCAGCGATTCGGACAGGTATCTGGATGCCCACAGCGCGGAGCTGGTATACAAGGCATCTCTGTGGGTGAAAGAGAAAGAGGCGCTGGTGGAAGAAATTGTCGGGCTGGAATTCGAGGCCTTTGACAAGGTAAAGAACGAGGGGGGCAGGGCCAGCTGCCAGAATGACTGGGGCACCTTTTCGATCATGCGCAAGAGCCAGTACCTGACATGGAACAAAGGCATGCTGATACAGTATCTCTACGACTTCCACAGAGAGTACCGCAGAGGACATAATCTGATCGAGGAAAAATATGGAAGAATGATGGAGAGCACCGCACCGGAAAAATATGAGGAGATCAAATCCTATTTCCCGGAACTGAATCAGGACAAAAAGGAAATCATTGAACAGATTGTCCGCTTCCAGGTGAACTGGATGGAAAAATTTTCCGAGAAATATCCGCACCTTGCGGCCAATGCCAGGAATATCCATACCTATGAGGACGACAGCGAGAATACTTCCTATGAGACATATCTGAGAGGAGAGCTTGGGACTTATTCGGACAAGATGCTGGAGCTGTACGGCAGATATGTGGTGGGATACGCGCGCTCCGGGAAGAACCTGGCCTATGATATCATGGAGCTGAACGCTAAAATGTACGGCTATGAAAGCGTGGAGGACGCGGAACAAAAACAGGAAAAAGCTTGGGGTAATTAAAGCTCAGACAGTGGCTGGGAGATTTCGCCTGTGCGCATAAATGTCGAAAAACTGCACACTCTGTATCATGGGGACAGGAAAGGAGTGTATGCAGAAAATGGATATAAACGGATTAGGCGGAGCTGTCGGCATGGGTGCTACTTCCTATGGCATGCCCTTTGGCGGGCCCATGATGGGGGCGCTGCCCGTGGGTTTCGGGATGGCGCTGGCCGGCAATGAAGCGGCCATGAGCGGTTACGCGGGCCTGACAGAGGCGGAGAAAGAGAAAGTCATCCTGCGCTGCAAAGACGCAAGGACCAAAGAGCAGATGCAGGAAATCGTAGATTCCCTGGCGCCGGGCACAGATGTACGGGAAGTGTACGAAGAGGAATGGGAAAGCATGTTTTGAGAGAGGGCGGATGGTATCTTATGTATACCATCCGCCGTCCATTGTTATGATCTGCCCTGTGAGATAAGAGGGAGCCTGAGCCAGCAGCAGAGCCATCCTGGCCGCTTCGCAGGCCTCTCCCAGACGGCCGGCGGGGATTTCGTCCCGCAGCGCTGCCAGATCCTCCGGGGAGAGCACGCTGTTCATGGCTGTGTCGATGACCCCGCAGGCAATGGCGTTGACCTGGATATTGCTGGGCGCCAGCTCCTTGGCCAATGCCTTGGTGAATGCGTTCATACCTCCCTTGGAGGCGGAGTATGCCACCTCCATGGAAGCGCCCTGTGCGCCCCAGACCGAGGAGATGTTGATGATTCGGCCCGAGTGTCGCTGCAGCATCAGAGGAATGGCGGCGCGGCAGGTATAAAAGCAGGAATCCAGATTCACGGCCAGGATCCTGTGCCACTGGTCCGCAGTCATGTCCGAGAGCAGGCCGAAATGCGCCATTCCCGCATTGTTCACCAGCACGTCCAGGGAGCGGAGGCCGGCAAACGCTTTTTTCACATCTTGTTCGTCTCCCATGTCTGCCCCAACGGCTCTGCAGGAGACGCCGTGGGCAGCCTGCAGATGCCGGGCAAGGTCCTCTAAGGATTCCGGATTATTGCGGCAGGTTAGGGTCAGACAATACCCCGCTGCGGCGAATGCCTCCGCAATGGCCTTGCCGATGCCCCTGGAAGCCCCTGTGATCAGGGCGTTTTTTTCGGAAATATCCATATGCATGGTCCTTTCTTTCTGTATTTGCAACGATTTGCGGCGAAGCCGTGAAAGTGGGCCGAGTCTGTCGCGGTTCACGGTTTCGCCGTGCACGGCAGCATGGCCCAAGCAGAAATTCTATTGTATGGCGCCTGCAGTCTCGGGCTTTTATGCAAAATACGCATAAAAACGCTTTCGCGGAACTGGCTGTGAACAGTAACACGCCGAATTTTTCTATTACGAATTATAGCAGATTGCGGCATTGCAAACAACGGGTAATTCTTTTATAATCAAATAGGTAGAGCTGCGTGATTACGGTTCACGGTTTCGCTACGCTTGGCAACATGATGTACGCGCACAACAGAATCCACAAGCAGAATTCTATTGCATGTCGCGTGCAGGCAAAGCAATCGAAAGGATTGCGGACTGAAGCAATGTCGCGCCGGAAACAAGGTGACATTACAAAAACAAAGAAACGGAGAATGAAGACATGTATGACTTGATTATTATCGGTTCCGGCCCCGCGGGCCTCTCGGCGGCTGTATACGGTAAGCGGGCAGGCCTGAATCTGCTGGTGCTGGAGAAGAATCCAATGAGCGGCGGACAGGTGCTGAATACTTATGAGGTGGACAACTATCTGGGAATGCCCGGAATGGACGGCTTCGACATGGGCACAAAGTTCAGGGAGCATGCGGACAGGCTGGGTGTGGAATTTAAGGAGACGACTGCCCTGTCTCTGGAGGACAGGGGGGAGAGCAAGCGGATCGTCACCCAGGACGGAGAGCTGGAGGCAAAGACCGTGATTCTGGCCACAGGAGCGGTCCATGCTCTGCTGGGCGTGCCCGGGGAGGAGAGGCTCAACGGGAGAGGCGTGTCCTACTGTGCCACCTGCGACGGGGCGTTTTTCCGAGGGCGGACAGTGGCCGTGGCAGGCGGCGGGGATGTGGCGCTGGAAGATGCCATCTATCTGGCCCGCACCTGTGAAAAAGTGTATTTGATCCACAGGCGGGACGAACTGAGGGGAGCCATGGTGCTGCAGCAGGAGCTTAAGGCTCTGCCAAATGTGGAGATTCTCTACAGCCACGTAGTACAGGAGATTCTGGGCCAGGACTCTGTGGAAAGTCTGCAGCTGAAAAACTGCAAGACCGGTGAATGCTTTCAGCTGCAGGCGGCGGGCTTGTTCGTGGCAGTGGGCATCAGGCCTCAGACAGAGCTGGTCCGGGACCTTGCGGCCTGCGACGACGGCGGCTATGTGCTGGCAGGGGAGGACTGCGCCACCAACGTCCCGGGACTGTACGCGGCAGGAGACGTGCGCAAAAAGCCCATACGCCAGATCGTCACTGCCGTGGCGGACGGCGCCAACGCAGCGGTGGCCGCAGGGGCGTATTGCAGGTAAAGGTATTTCTTTGGATTTTATTAAGAAAGATAAAAAAATTTCAAAAAAAGAATTGCCCCGGCGGCAGTTCTTTTTTTGACGAAAATCCCGAAAAGACTGATGAAACGGGGATTTTACAACATTTTGACTTCTTTTTCTACGGGTTGACAAAATTAAGAATGCGTGCTATATTTAGTAACAGATTTAATAAATCTGTAATAAATTATAGATAAAGACGTAATGTTTAGGGATAAACAGGAGTTCGGATACATAGTTTCAGCTTAGGAGAGGAGATCGAAATGACACATAAGACGAAGAGAACGGCAGTATATTTATTGACAGCGACAATGGCATTTACAGGGATGGGGATGACGGCACAGGCTTCCGTCCTGCCCGGAGGCGGTGTCAGCGTGGCGCTGGAGAACAGTAATAAGCTGGAGGATGTCACTACAAAGATGTCGTCACTGCCTATCGAGTCTGTTATAGAGAGTATTCCGCTGGTGGAGAAAGCGACGCCGCAGGAGCCCACGGAGGAGGATTTGTTCCGGAACCTGGTGATTGCCCAGGTAGACAGCTATGTGAATGTGAGGAGCACGCCCGGTGAAGAGGGTGAGATTCTGGGAAAGCTCTACGACAATTCCGTTGGAACCTTTCTCACGGAGGAGAACGGCTGGTATCAGATTACTTCCGGCAGTGTCACGGGCTATGTGAAAGGAGAATACTGTGTCACCGGTGACGCGGCGGTGGAGATCGCCAAGCAGGTGGGAAAGCGCTTTGCCACCGTTACCACAGAGACCCTGTATGTCCGGGAGGAGGCCAGCACGGAATGCAATATCATCGGTATGGTGCCCCAGGCCGATGAGCTGATCGTCCTGGAAGAGGGCGACGGCTGGGTAAAGGTGGACGTGGAGGAAGGACAGGGCTGGGTATCCGCCGAGTACGTATCTCTCCACAGTGAGTTTGTCCAGGCAGAATCCAGGGAGGAAGAGGAGAGACGTCTGGCCAAGGAGGAAGAGGAGCGCAGGAAAGCGCAGGCAGCGGCCCAGGCGGCAGCAGCCGCACAGGCAGCGGCAGCAGCTCAAGCAGCGGCGGAGCAGGCGGCAGCCCAGGGTACGGAGGCGCCGGTCCAGGAGGAAACAGTCTATACGGCTACCGGCGGCAGCGAGATGGGGCAGGCCGTGGCAAACTATGGACTGCAGTTCGTAGGCAATCCTTATGTATACGGCGGCAGCAGCCTGACCAACGGCACGGACTGCTCCGGATTTGTAATGAGCGTGTACGCGAATTTCGGCGTGAGCCTGCCCCATAACGATGCGGCAGACCGCTCTCAGGGTTACGCGGTAGACGGCCTGGCAAACGCACAGCCCGGCGATATCATCTGCTACTCCGGCCATGTAGGAATCTATATCGGCGGAGGACAGATCGTACATGCGTCTAACTCCAGAACCGGAATCATTGTGTCAAATGCGGATTACAGAAGTATTCTGGCGATTCGAAGAATTTTCTAAAAAAGTGCATGATTGGGCCGCATCCGAGAGGATGCGGCTTTTTGTGTAAAATAGCCAAAAAAATCATGGGGAATGTAATAAGAGAACTTTTTGTACGATAAAGAGAAAAAGTTATCCACAGGAAAAAAGCCCGAAAACACGCAAAAATTGATTTATACACTGAGTTATACACATAATCCACAGTCTTTGCAGTATTCTGTACAGGCTTCCCGGGGATATAGAATGAAACGTATGTTTTGGCAGAAAGTGACAAAATTTATATTTTTGGAAGAAATATTCTGCCGGGTGTTTCCGTGGGCACTTAGCACGAACAATCCCGTGCGGTCACCGCGGTTGCTTTAATGCAGGCGCCTAGAATAGAATTCCGCATTGGAATTCTGTTGCAGATTTGCATCATGTACTGTGAGCGGCGAAGCCTTGAACAGCACACTAAATTCTAAAATATGTAAATAATCTGTTATATTGTTGCAAAAACCATGGAAGACATGTTATAATGTCTATACAATAAACAACCGAAAGGGATGATCATATGAAATTTATCATTGTAGGCAGGAATTTAGAGGTAACACCCGCACTAAGATCGGCTGTGGAGGACAAGATCGGCAAGCTGGCAAAATATTTCAACCCTGACACGGAGGTGCATGTGACCTTAAGCGTGGAGAAAGACCGCCAGAAGATTGAGGTGACGATTCCGGTTAAGGGCAATATCATCCGCTCCGAGCAGGTCAGCAGCGACATGTATGTGTCCATTGATCTGGTGGAGGAGATCATCGAGAGGCAGTTGAAGAAATACAAGACAAAGATTGTGGACAAGCAGCAGACAGCGGAAGCTTTCAGCCAGATGTATGTGGAGAACAATTACATGGACGATGAGGAGGTCAAAATTGTCCGCACCAAGAAGTTCGACATCAAACCCATGTATCCGGAGGATGCCTGCATCCAGATGGAACTGCTGGGCCACAACTTCTACGTATTTATCAACGCGGAGACAGACCAGGTAAATGTGGTGTACAAGCGCAAGGGCGATACTTACGGGCTGATCGAGCCGGAGAACTGAACAAAGCGTCATAAAGGTTTGTGTGAAAGAGCTGTCACCGGGGGGTGACGGCTCTTTTGGGTCTGGGGATTTTCGTGCAAAAAGCGCATGAAAACACCTGGCGGAACTACCCGTGAAAGGCAACACTCTTTTGGCTTTAACCTGGTTGGAGCCGGGATTTCGTTGCTTTCTGAAAGACTGTGTGATAGTATGGAAATAATTAGAAACAGTATATGCGGGAAGAGAGGAGAAATGCACAATGGAAAGGATGAGGATGTATCGAAAAAGTCTGGAGAGATTTTTTTGCAACGCTTTTGCGGTACTTGCTGTCATCATGTTTGTCGTCCTGTTCTGGAACGGCCTGCACCTGACAGGACAGAATACGGCGGGAAATGAATATATTACTTTCAGGGAGGACTCTGTCATTCGGAATCTGACCACAGTCTTCGCGGCGCTGATCGGCTTTTGTCTCATAGGAAAAATAGCGGAAAAAGGGAAAGGGCAGAAAGCAAGAAACCTGGCCCTGGGGATTGTGTGCGTGCTCACTGCGGCAGTAAGCTTTTACTGGGTTTCTGTCTGTGACATTGTGCCGGAGGCGGATCAGATGATGATCTCCCAGTATGCCAATGCTTTTAACCTTGGAGATTTCGGCGGCCTGAAGAAAGGCTTCTATATTGCCAGGTATCCCCAGCAGCTGGGCATGGTCACTCTGCTGAGAGGTATTTTTGCCATTTTCGGGGAGTCCAATTATCGGGCCTTTCAGTATTTCATGGCAGCGCTGGTGCCTCTGATCGTACTGTCAGGGTGCAAGATTGTCAGACTTCTGTCCGAGGACAATGCGAAAGCGGAGTATTTCTATCTGTTCTTCATTCTGACCTGCTTTCCCATGTATGTTTACACTTCCTTTGTCTATGGGGATCTGATCTCCACTGCGCTTGGACTGGTGGGGGTGTGGATGTACCTGGCTTATCTGAAGAAATTCTCCTGGATCCGCCTGATTCTATTTGGCATATCCATAGGCGCCGCCGTGCAGCTGCGGGCGAATCTGATGATTCTGGCGGCGGCAATGGCAGTGGTGCTGGCAATTAAGCTGCTGACAGAGTGGAAATGGCAGAATATTGCCGCTGCGGCGGCCCTTGCCCTGGGCCTTGTCCTCACCTACACGGCCTTATGGGGAAGCTATGGAAAGGTGATGGAAGAGAAAGCGCCCGCCATTCCGCCTTTGCTTTTTGTGGCTATGGGGCTGAACGATGCCGAGGCGGGACCCGGGTGGTACAACGGGTATAACTATATTGTGTTTGCGGAAAACGGGGACGATGTGCAGGCCGCAAATGAGATTGCATGGGAAAGGATACGGGAGGTTTTTCAAGGGTATCGGGAAAATCCCGGGGCTATGCTGGATTTTTATAAAAGAAAGATGAATGCCCAGTGGAATGTTCCCATGTATCAGTGTATTGCCATGAACAGAAACATCGGTGAGGTGCCTGAAAGCGATCTGGCGGCTGATATTTTGAATTACGGCGATGCGGCCCGGAGAATGGAAGACTGGATGAAAGGATACCAGCTGCTTTTGTACGGGAGCATTCTTTTTTGGCTTGTGGCCGGAGGAAAAAGATCCGGGAAGATCGAAAAATATGTTCTTCTCATTGCCGTTTTCGGAGGTTTTCTCTTTTCCATGCTATGGGAGGCAAAGACCCGCTATGTGCTGCCTTTTCTCTTTTTCCAGATTCCGTATATGGCGCTGGGGATGGGCTCAATTACGGATTTGCCCATGAAGTTCTGGGCCAGAAGAACGGAAATCCGGCAGAGGATAGCGGGAAGCAAAGCCGTGGGATATTGCAGGGAAAATTGGCGCTTTGTGACGGCATGTGTGTTCGTACTGGGCCTGCATATGGCGCTGATTCTGTTTTTCGGATTACAGAAGAACGGCTTTCATGAGGAGGAATACAATTCCTATCGCGTCAGCGCTGGCCATACCGTGTATGACCTGCCCCGTTCCGGGAATGAGATGAGCGGGTATGAGGTGCAGAAGCGGTTTCTGGTGACAGACGGGAACAGATTCCGGTACAGTGCGGTGGCTGAGGCAGCGAAAGAGCAGGGGCGTCCGCCTCTGTATTATCTGGCGCTGCATTCCCTGATGTCTTTGGCGCCGAATTCTTTTTACAAATGGTTCGGCATAGGGCTGAATGCAGTCTGCTCCCTGGTTCTGTGTCTGGGGATCATGGCGCTGATCCTGAGCCTGGACAGGAGCCGGCATCGATATCTGCTGGCCTGCATGGGGAGTTTGGCATATGCGGCCTCTCCTGCCATGCTGGGCAACGTCATGTTTACGGGGGCGTACGCAATGAGCGGGATGTGGATAATTCTGTATGCATTGCTGCTGGCCAGGGGGCTTTCCGGTCCTCAGCGGAGCAGGAGAAAATCCGCAGGATATGCTGCAGTCTGCGCCCTGGTATGTTTTCTGGCATTTCTCACTCACCCATGGTGCTTTGCGGCGATATTCCTGCTGGTCCTGGGGGCCGGTATCCGGAGAGCAGTCAGGGGAGAGGAGCTTTTTGACATGCTTTTGCAGGGAGGGATTGTGATTGTGGCTGCGGGGCTGGCGTTTCTTGCAGCTCCGGCTGCTCATATGGTGCAGGCTCCGGGGGATGCTTTTAGGGGAGGTTTCCGTATTCTGGGAGCTGCTGCAATTCCCGCCGCGGCGTATGGTGCGGGCAAAGCCATCGCGGCGGTGCTGCAGAGGAGAGTCAGCGGAAAGGAATATCTGATGCCGGGGCTTTTGGCAGCGGCGGTGATGCTCTGCGATATCGCATGTATGCTTCTGGGGAAAGTGGATTTCCTGTACCGCGACCAGGGGAGCAGAGTGGAATTTGCAAGGGAGAATGCCTGGCGTCCGGCGCTGGTTATCTATGAGGATGCCTGGCAGGATCAGGCGTGGTGCTTCTCGGATGAGATCTGGCCTTACGAATGTGTCATATATGCGGAGTGTCAGGCCAGAGAAGCGATTCTGAAAGATAGGCTCTCAGATACCACCCAGGGACTTATGGTTTATACCAACTGCCCGGAGGACATGCTGCAGGCTGTCATTGACAGCAGCGACGGTCTGCATTCCTATTCCCTGGTGCGGGAGGATGCCCTTTTTAGGGTCTACCAGGTGGAGTAGCCGGAATCTGGATTCCGCTTTCTGCATATATTTGCAATAACGGAATTTCTTGGAGCAAAAATGGAAAGAGAGCGGGGGAAAGGGTTCTGGAAATTTTTCCGGACAGGAGGCCTGTACCAAAAGGGTGAGAAAGGGGAGAGGCGGTATGTCAAATGGCAAAAAAAGGGCATTCTGGCGGAATGTCTGCTCCTGGCAGGGCTTGCAGGATTTGCATTCTATCGTCAGGGAGGGGCTGCTCTCGGGGAGAGCGCGGCCGCTTCCAACAAGAATGCCGCCGTCTCTGAGGGAAGTGCAGGCGTTTTCGTCGGAAGCGCTGACAGAAAGGTGCTTCAAATCGAGAATGATTACATAAAATGGGTGGATTTCACAGTGTCCTATGAAGCGCTTTGCAGGGCCTATGAGTGGGATGTGGAGACTCATGGGACCGGGCATGAGATTGACTGGGTGGAGCTCTTGGCCTATACGGCGGCAAAGACCGGCGGGGAGTTTGGCAAGGATGCCCTGAAGACTCTGGACAAGGCGGCAGGGAAGCTCTCCGAGGGCGAAAAGACCATGGAAGAGCTGACGGAGGATCTGAAGTATTACTCTTATTACAAGGAGGCTTACGATGCGGTCATCGGCGGTCTGGTGGGGGAGTACTGGGAGGCGACGCAGGACGGTGCAGGAGACAATGGCGGGATGGGGCAGACGGCGGAGAACGCGGGAAGCCTCATCCCGGGACAGGAGCAGGGCGGCCCGGCGTACGCCGGAATGGAAGGATATGTAAAGAGATACGGACTTAAGGGATATTTCCCGCTGGCGAGAGGATTTGACTATACGCATTATGACGATTTTGGGGTAGGGCGAAGCTATGGGTATCAGAGGAAGCACTTGGGGCATGACATGATGGGGCTGGTGGGG
>ERZ808051.1575-NODE-1575-length-14431-cov-5.549882_pt1 | contig 14431 bp, 17 predicted proteins | sample MGYA00380199_ERZ808051 | MGnify/ENA primary metagenome ERZ808051 (study PRJEB31490, sample SAMN06133391) | mouse gut metagenome | isolation source: J11 | host: mice | place: China: Chengdu | collected 2015-05 ...
TTAGACAGGCTGGGCATTTGATGTATAGTGTGATGTGCATTTCACTATTTTATCAATTTCTCAGCCTGTTTTTTTCCCAGCCTACTTTTTGAACCATGACCAAAAATGGATGATAAGCACTATTTCATTAATTTAAAATCCAAACAACTGCAATCCAAGTGAAGAGCAACATACCTATATTTGCATGTAAAAAAGTTGGAATGACACTGTCTTTAACATGGTCGTGCTGTCCATCTGCATTAAGACCAGCAGTAGCACCAAGAGTAATTGTTGAAGCGGGCGATCCGGCATCACCTAGTGCGGCTGATGCTCCTAATAAAGCTATAGTGGCAAGTGGTGAAAAGCCCAGCGCAACAGCTAAAGGGATGTATATAGGTGCTAGTATAGGTACTGAAGCAAAAGAGTCACCAAACCCGATTGTGATAAACAGTCCAACTAACAGCATTATTGCAGCACCGAGCAACTGATTATTACCAAAGAACTCTGTTGCAGAGGCGACAAGGGGGTCGATATCCCCTGTGGCAGTCAAAACACCTGCAAATCCAGAGGCAATAGTAATAATGACAGCAATTTCAGCCATTAATCGAATGCCTTGAGTGAATACATCATCTTGCTCTTTCCAACTATAAATACCTGAAAAACCAAGAATCATAAAGCCAATCATTGCACCTATAAACAGAGAATCAAAAAACACCTGAAAAAGTAATACAGCTACTACAGCTAATAAAGTCATTAATAATGGTTGCCATTTAATAGTACTATCAACTTTGTGTTCTTCTGTGTTCATGGTATCTAAATTTAACGCATACTCGCGCGGCTTGCGATAACTAATGAATACAGCAACGAGCATACCAGCTAGTATCCCCATAACTGGGAAAAACATAGCCTTAGGTGCCATAACAGCAGTTGCTTCTAGTCCTAAACCACCTCCTACAGTATTAATATTCTCTAATAGTATTTCATTGAGATATATAGCGCCAAAACCGAATGGCAATAGTAAGTATGATGAGCTGATACCACAGGCCAAAATACAGGCGACTGCTCGTCTATCTATTTTTAGCTTATTCATCATATTTAGTAGGGGAGGGATTAATACGGGTATAAAAGCGATATGGACAGGTATTAAATTTTGCGATAACAGGGAGGCGACGATAAAGATGAAAAATAAAGTCCACTTAACTTGATTTCGTACTTGTACACTATCCCTGTTCAGGCGTTGGGTCATTTTCTGTGCCAACCAATCAAGAATACCACTTCTAGCTAAAGCAACTGCGAAAGCCCCAACCATAATATAGGTCATGCCAACCTGAGCGCCACCCAATATATTATCGTTTAAACTTTCTAAAATTGCCGGAAAATCCATACCTGCGTGTAAACCGCCAAGTAATGCAGCTAAAACGATTGCAACTGCAACAGGGATGTTGATGAGGCAAAAAATAACCATCAACAAAATGGCTAGTGCTACAGCGTTGATTTGTACTGATAAAAGTATTAACAGACTATAAACTGTAATCAGTCCCACTAAGACAGGTAAAGCCCTGCTTAGAAAATATTTATCTTCTCTATAACTAGAAAACACTTTGCAACTCCTAAATGTATGATAATGAGATTATAGGGCCAATCAGCTGTTGCCAGTGTATTAAATAACAGAGCGTGTTTTTATGACTAATTATCATTACTGAAAGAACTATTAGTTTGGTATTGAGCACAAAAAAACCGCCCTCTTTGGGGCGGTTAAAGTTTGCAGTTATCTTGTATTTACTTAATTTGTTCTTTTATTGATATTCATAAACATTGCATATAGAGTCCACAATAACCTCACCTAGGGTTTCTGGGTAGGCCATTTTAAAATCATTAACTGTGAAGTAGCTTTGAGTGAAGCTATCCAGCACTTGGTCTTTAAATCCATAAACAACAGATCCTGGGTTTAAGTAAGACCTGCTACTGCAATCTACAATGTAAAAATCCTTTGAGTAGTACCAGCCTTTTTTCCGATATTCATGATTATTAATATATGTAAATTGAATGAACCCCGATACAAAGTTATTACTCGAACTACTTTGGAGGGGGATCCTTTTGTTATAAACTCTAACAGAATCAATGTCGATGTATAGTTGAGTGTTTCTATTGGCGGATTTCCCCAAATCAACCCAATCAACAGCCCCCGCCGAAACGCTAACAGCTCCAGCCAACATCATTGCAAGCAATTTTTTCATACCCAGTCCTTATAAGCTTAGATTATTGTTGCTTTGTTATTGCTACTATATTACCCAATAATAACTGACGACAACAAGCCATGAGAGGAGAGGCAATAAAAAACCGCCACTGGGGCGGTTTAGTTAACTTATAAATCTTCATCCAAATGTTTTATTTAGTGCTTTTTAGTATCACCAGCAATCTTATCCATTAAAGCAAACAATAATCCAGATAAAACGAATGTCATATGTATGACAACCTTCCACATTAGTCTATTAGCGTCACCATCACTTATCTGGTCAGGTATATTCATAAATGATTTGAGAAGGTCAATTGCAGAAATAGCAACAATGGCACTAATGACCTTCAGTTTTAAACCAGAGAAATCAATTGTTCCCATCCAGCCCGGACGATCTTCATGATCTCCTGTATCAATTTTTGAAACAAATATTTCGTACCCACTAAATACAATAATAAGTAATAAGCTGGCCACTAGTGCTATATCTATTAAAACTAGCGTGCCAACAATCACATCGGCTTCGCTAGCAGTGAATACATGCGTAGTGATATACCAGATTTTTTGAAAAAATTTTATGAAAAGAAGAATAATTCCTATTGTAAGCCCTAAATAAAATGGAGCTAACAGCCAGCGACTGTTAAATATAGTTTTCTCTAGACTTTGCTCAGCCCTCTTAGGCATATGTGTCCTCTTTTTTGATTCATGATTCGATGGGTTTTTTAATTTTAGCAAATGTACTGCTGGCAAGTCATTAACTTTAAGAGGATGAAAAACCGCCACTGGGGCGGTTAAGATAATTGTTATAAAATAACGATGTATCTTAGTTCACTGCCTCAATGGTGACATAGTCAACCTTATAAGACATATTGTTTTTATCAAAAGATTTGTGCACAACAATATCTGCTTTGATTTTTTTTCTTCCATGCAAATCAAAGGCATTGACACTTTCTGCCAGTTTAAATTTAACTCTTTGTTCAAATAAATCAGGAACAATACCAGCCCATCCTGAAACCTGCTTGTCTTGGTCACTAGCATAAATATAAACGTCGATATTTGAGTGAGACTCCTCCTTTTGTTGAGGGGTCATATGATCCATATTTTGAGGCAACTGATTTAAGACTTCGTGGGACACTGTTAAAAAGAGAGCATCTTCCATAATTAAATCTGCAGAACCTTCTGAAAGCTTGGCTGGAGATGTGGCATCTATGACATCTTTTACTACAGATTTATCGCGGCTCGCTTTATCTATAAAATCCTTCATATCCTCTGACGATATATTAACATCTCCAGCAGACTGAATAATTACACTGTTATAAGCATTAATAGCAGGTTCATTTTTCGATCCACTGTCAGTACTGCCCATATAATTACTGGCCGTAGCGTATATCAACGCACCTACACCCATACTTATGACAGTTCTAACCACTGGCTTATCTCCAATAACATCATGTGCTAAATCCTTAGCCTTCTGGATATTATCCTTTGAAACAACATGCTTAACAATAAAATCATAAATTAAACTGCCTTCAATGATTTCATCTATATAAACTTCGGTACGTTGTATCTTTATTCCATCGAGTGCTATTTCTACTAAAGGTTGAGACTTTTTTATAAGCCTCTCGAATCCTTTTAGACTCTCAATTACAGTTGCGACAGGCGCAGGCTTATCTATTGTAAACTTAACACGATAATGTGAAATAATGCTATCTTCTGTAAATTCCAAGTCCCGCATAGTAAAAATTCCTTTTAACCAAAATAACAATGAGTATGCCTTAGGCGCACCATCTTTTAAGCAGTCTATCTTTCAAGATAGCTAATTCAGAAGAAGTCTTGCCAAATAACACTTAAATAGTTTAATCGCCCCACAAATCCCCATACACCCCACAGTTACGCTCAATAGCATCCATCGTATCTTCAGTGCTATGAACGCCATTACGCCAAGCATCGACGCTTTCTTGAATGTATGCCCGGCAGTTTTTTGGCAATCCCGATTCATCGCCGTATTCTGGTTTGCTATTGGGGTCGCTACAGCCAATCATGGCTGTAAGTCCAAAAACAATACTGAAATATTTCTTTGTCATTTTGCTCTATTTTCTTTTCTGGCTTTAGTAAAAATATTTATCAAAAATTATTTGTATTTTTTTTGCATCACTACAAGTTTTATTAGTAAGGACTACTTCAGCAACTTTTTCATTAGTTGAGGTTTTATAATAAAAACTGGTTTCAAAATCATTTGCAGTTTTAAACTTGTAAGGATAATGAGATTCTGAACACATAATATTCAAATTCTCGTTGCTTAGTAGATCTCTCTTGGCATTCGATAAATCCTCACTTGTTACTGAGGGGGCGTACCTGTATATATATTGGGCGAATCTGGGCGTTAGCGCTACTCCTTCAAGCTGTATATAGGAGTTCAGTTGAAGTGGCAATGACATAGTAATTTCATTTGCACTTTCTCTAAAATAATTAGCTAATCCAGATATATTCGTATATACATAGTTATCATCCACCAAATTGCGAGATAGCAATTCATCATCAATTTCTGAATAGCCAAAGCTAGCTGAGCTAACTCCCATACTGATTAAAAGCACAAAAAACTTGACCATTGCTTACCTCAACTTATGTTTACGCTCAACAGCGACACCGCAAATTGTGAACGGAGTATGCCTACTATCAATGATAGGGAAGTCAGGGTTTAGAGGTACCAGCTCACAATACTCAACGCCCTCATCATCAAACCCACGTGGTCGCCACTTTTTAAACGTTACGGCATTTTCACCTGCCTTTTTAGCAACGACATAATCACCAGGCGAAGGCTGAGTATCTGGGTCGACTAAGATTAGATCACCTGGATTGAAGTCAGGCGTCATGCTCAAGCCTTCAATGATTACCCAGTGAACATGGGGTGGATAATCACCTATGATGACTTCAAACATATCAGCAATAGCATCATCAAAATATTCACAAAACTCACCGGCCTGGACATAGTTTAGAACGGGAACGCGGCGCATCTTATCCATCGGTACAACTTTGAAATTGTCTCCATCTGGTATGCCATCAACAAGATAGCCTATTGAACATCCGAATACTTTTGATAGTCCATCTATAAACTCATGTTTTGGGAAGTTAGAGTCCTCCTCCCAGTTTTTAATAGCGGTTTTAGACACGCCAATCTTAGCCCCCAAGGCATCACGAGAAAGTTTTTTACTCTTTCGCAGATGAAAAAGACGTTGCCCTAAAGTTTGCATTTCAAATATTCCTATTACTTTTATTGGTAAGTTATCTTACCAGTTGATAAGGTAAGTTTTCTGTGCTTTAATAGGTAACTAAACTTACTTTTTAAGAACCAAAGGAAACTTTATGGCTATGTCTAAAGAAGAAGCTTTAAGTTACGCGAATGGGTCGGTCAATAAGCTGGCAGAGCTTTTGGGTATTTCTCATGCTGCTGTATCTCAATGGGAAGAAGATCAAATACCTGAATTGCGCGAATACCAGCTCAAAGCACTTAAACCTGAACATAAATTTAAACAACAAACAGAGGAGGCTTAACTATGTGCCATACCCCCATACATTTATTATCAGACCCCATGCGTGGAATAGCACGCAACAACTACGCTTTTTTATTACAGCGCCTTACAGACAAGACGCAATGCGCTACAGCTGCGGCAACGGGTGTCAGTACGGCAAAAATTAGCCGCCTTGTTGGCAGTGAGGATAAGCAGGGTGATTTGGAGCTGTTTGCCATTATGTGTGCTTTTTTAGGAATCAAGCTTGTTGATATAGAAGCTGTTTTTTGTGACCGAGACATGGCCCAAGCAATGGCAACAATACTACGCACGAGTGTCAATAGCCCTGATTTTATCGACATTATTTTTAGTGGGGAGACAAGAAGTAAATGGCTATAGAAATTACTCACCCTTTGCAAAAGACAGTTGATCATATTATCGAAGATGAGCTTGGCACAGAACTGGTGACAGGCGTGCAGATATCGCTGGCAAGTTTGAGCGTATTAGAAATAAAGAATACGTGCGCAGACGACTAGAGCAGAGGGGGTTTAAACAGATAAAAGGTTCAACTATCAGATACTCGTATCAGATAGTGATCGATGAACGCCCGCCAAGTTGCCGCAAGTACAGCAAAGAAGATGTGCTTAATAGATTTAAACATGAGGCTGGGATTATCTCGAACGAAGGATTAAAGCTGTCTGAAAGAAACAAACTATCCAGGACTATTACTTATCTTAGACGGAAGGGATATGTGATTGAGTCCAAAAGAGACTGGTCTAAAAAGGCGGGTACAGCTGTCACGACCTACAAACTAAAAAACCTCTAACAACTGGGAATTGTTAGAGGCGTGTTAATTAACCATCAAAAAGTAACTAACAAGGATATTTAATCATGAATACGGTTTATAGGCAATCACCAATGAGAGAAACAGGCTATACGCAGATTGACAACAAGATTTTTGATGCACAACCATTCTTGTCGCCCGCTGCATTTGGGGTTCTTCTACGCATGGTGAGAATGATAGACGGTTATGGAAATACCGATAAATCTCTATCGAATAGCTTTTTACAAGAAAACTGCAATATCAGCAAAAACACGGTTTCAAAAGTAGTAAATGAGCTGGTTGATTTTGGCTTTTTAACTGCCAAAAGACAGCAAAGAAAGACAACAATTTACAGTCTAAATTATGAGAGTATCGCCAATTTCGACCCCAAAAAACTAGGTCAAAATTTAGCATCCCAAAATTTAGCATCCCAAAATTTGACCATTCGATTCCCAAAATTTGACCAAGATAGCTCCCAAAATTTGGGAAGTAATAAAGAAAAAGAAAGAAAAATTATTAAAGAAAAATTATATAAAAAAAATACCAAAAAAACTGAAGCAAAAAATTTGAGTGATTCAAAACCTTACAAACCTGAAAAACCCGACTTGGTTTCAGATCAGGTTTGGAGTGATTTACTCAGTCACAGAAAAATCAAAAAAACGTCGAATACCCAAACTGCTTGGAATGTGATTTTCAGTCAACTGGAAAAAGCGAAGCAAGCAACCGGTCATTCACTGGATCAGATAATCACTGAGTGGATAACACGGGATTGGAAAGGTTTTAAATCAGACTGGTACATCAACATTCAGAACAAGACTCAGAGCACGGGGAACAATCATGCAATCAATCAACCAGCTAACAACCAAGCCATCAGCCACTTTGACCAACTCCGTGCTGAAATCAGAGCCAAGTATGGCTCAAGCCAGCAGTCAAGCGATATCAGAACCGTCAGTACGCTTACTTGAGTTGATCACTGACATGTTTGAAGACTGGAAGCGAGTATTTGGAGCCAAGCTACAAGAACGCCAGGTGTTGGACGTAAGAACTACTGAACTATGGGCAATTGCATTACAAGGATTAAGAATTACCCCAGCGGAATTCAACACAGCTTTAGCCAAGTCCTTAACCCTAAAATGGCCACCAACAGCCCCAGCTGATTTTTTAGACTTAGCGAGGGCTGGCAAGCAAAGCGAGTACTTAGATATACAAACCGCATTTGAAACAGCCTGTAGATGCGCAGGAATACGCGGAGACGTCGAAAGAGACTGGAGGCACCCAACTGTACTAGAAACTGCAAATCGCATCGGGTGGGGCAATTTAGCGAGTGCTGGCAACGGATTTATTAAATACTTTGCAACGGTCTATGAGCAAGTGATTATCGAACACAAGAACGGGGCTAATTTTGAGATACCCAAAACCCATCGTATTGAAGCACCTAAACCTGCCCGCCTAAATGATGATAGTCCAATAGCTCAAGACTGGGAAAAAATGAAGGCTAGATTCGGTGTAGGCAGGCCCAGGCAAGAAACAGTTGAAGTTTAAAACAAAGGGAATCCATGGCTAAGAATAAATCCAATAAAGATCAGCGCCGTGCTAAGGCGTTAAAAGCCAAAAAATCCACGAAGATACAACAAGCGAAGTCTAAGCCACGCCAATATCAAGGCTATATGAAAATGTTTTTGGACGGTGACAAGGTGGAGGACCTAATCAAGCGAATGGTGCGTACTGAAGATTTTTTAACCCGGCCACATGATATTTTCAGCCACGACCGGACTTACACTTTCACCATGAATGCAGTTAGCAAAGATGGTCAACGTGCACACGCTAAGGCTGAAATTGAAGGCGAGCATGACCAAGCTGGGCTAGTTGCTGCTATTGGTCAAGCGTTTAGGGATTTTTGCGATGAGCTCATGGAGCACGCGCCAGTGGTTGAGCTTGATTATCGTGAATGTCATGTGGTCATACGGGCGCTTAAAACAAAGATTAAGGCACCAGGTGGCTATCGGTGGGTGTAAGAGCAGGTAAGCTTAAAACAAGTAAGGGCTATACGCTCACACGCTTAAGCAGAGCATATGACCCGGCCAGCAATCATTGGAATCAGTATAGCGCCCGGGTAAGAGCAGTTGAGGGTAATCCTTTTTTTGATCAAATCGTTCGATGGGATTTAAAGGGCAATGCGATTAATCATGAGTTGGGCGATATTGTTTGGGGTGCAGATGGTACTGGGGATTATCAACTAAGACAAGGCGAGAATATTTTTAGATTTTAGTAAGGGCTTTTTATGTTAAGCAAATTATTTTTGATGATGTTGTGGTGCTATCTTTTTCTCTCCCTATTTAGCACGTATTTAATTGCTCGTGTTGTTTTTGGTGATGGCAGGCGGGTGTATAGGTTTCAGGTCCAGTGGTACCACAAGTGTGTTTTAGGGTATTTGATAGCCGTTCCAGTTATTTTTTTTACAGTGGCGTTTATCACTTTGTTATGGGGCAAGTAAGGGTTAAAAGGGTATGAAAGGTAAACGAATAGGATTATCAGAAGATGAAGTACAGACGGTAGTAATGAATTGGTCTAAGCGCCAGAAGTTCAAAGGCCGGCCATTGTTTGATTACATTCATCATTCGCCAAACGGCGGTAAGAGAGCGGCCAAGATAGGGTCTAGCGGTAAGCGGTATTCACCAGAGGCGGCTAAATTTAAGCGTATGGGTGTGAAAGCGGGCTACCCAGATTTGATTATTGATATTGCTAGAGGCGCTTATCACGGCCTACGCATTGAGATTAAAAAAGATGGTAACAGCTATGCCACGCCGACCCAAAAAGAACGAATCGAAATGTTGGCTAAAGAGGGGTATTGCGCGGTTGTCGCTAAAGGGATTGATAACGTAATAGCAGTTATTCAGCAGTACATTAAATTAGGCAACTTTGATGGCGTAAGCCAGTTAACGGCCGAAAAATAATCAGGCAAAAAAAAGCGCTCATGCGGTTACATGAGCGCCAAAGGATGATAATTCCAGCCCTTACTTCATTAGGCAGCATGATTATATCAATGACAGAAAAAACTGCAATGAGGGCGCGCGTGTGGCAAAAAAACGGCTTGGGTTTACGGATAAACAGTTAAAACAAATCAGAGTAACAGTGGGTCGCAATTTGGCGGCTGCAAGAAAAAATGCCGGCATGACGCAAGCTGAGGTCATGCGTATTGTGTGGAACGTGGATAACAATAGAAACCGTATTAGTGAAATTGAGAACGGCAATAAGGATTTAACGCTTACAGACTTGCTGATATTTCAAAATCTTTATAACCAGTCGCTTGATTATATTTGCGGCCTATCGGTTGAGCCAGAATTAGATATGCTGGCAAGCACAGTCAATCATGTAGTGAACCAATCAAGATCAATGGTTGAGTATCTTACAGAGCAGTTTGCAGAAACCATTACCGAACACATGAAGTCGATATGTCGTAACGATCACGAGGCGTTGATGCATGCCTCTAAAGACTTGTGTAGCAAATTGCGAGAAGTTGGAGGTTACGATAAGGAGGTGGCCAACTGTATGAACAAGCTAATGCTAGTTATTAGGGGTATTGAGGCTAAGCAAGCCAGGCAAGTTATGGCTGTGGAAACTCAAATGTTGCAGATAAAACAGCGATTAGATAAAGAGGATAAGCACATCATGCTATCTGATCTTGATTGCGACTATCAGTACAGCCTACCTTTACCGGAACCTGTATATAGCGATGAAGAAATGGTTAAAGGGGTTAACTGATGGCAAGAGTTAAAGTCCCTGACGAGGTTTGGGAAGCCGCTCAAGCACTATGGGAAAGTGAGCCAAATATTTCTTATCAAGACGTCGTTGAGCATTTGCAAGAAGTTTACGGGGATAAGGCGCCGTCATCTAAATCTGCTGTGTACAATAGGGCGAAAAAGTATGATTGGAAGAAATTACCTGTCTTAGACTCCACACCAGAGCCTAAAAAAGATAGCCAAAAACACAGAACGAACAAAAAAAGTAGTGAACGAAACGGCACCCTAAAAAACCAAGAGAACGATAAAAACAATAAAGGCAAAAGTGAGCCTGAAAATCAGGTTTACAGAACGATAATTAACGAAACGCAGAAAACAAAACAGAAAATCGTTCTCTCAACTGAACAGCGTGCCAGCGTCATTATCAAACACAGAAACAGGCTGCATAACCTGGGCGCATTAGAAGATGCGATCACCATGCTATCACTTGACGTCGCAGAAAACGTACTAAATCCAACGCCTATTGAATTGGATCATGTTAGCACTGGTGACGATGATGATTATAAGTTCTATGATGAAGAAGAAGACCCTATTGCTAAGAAGTTAGGAGTAATAAAAAGCCTAAGTTTTGTACTGGGTAATTTAACTCAGGCGCAAAAGGTGATTGCTGAACAAGAAATGCCCATGTGCGGTATTAGTGCCGAGGACTTTAAGCAATCAGAACAAGAACGCCGTTTAGGCGCGCTTGAAGCGCTGGCAGGTATTGACGAAGAAGAGCGTGTAGCTCGTGAAAAGCTGCATAGGGAATTGCAAGAACGGATGCAATCGCTTACCCAGCTTGAGCATGATCCTGATTTTTTTGGTAATGGTGATGCTGAAGATGTTGAGCTTGATGATTTGGAGGAGTGATATTTTAACTGGCTGTGCTATTGAGATTGATTATTAACGTAAACGAGGTTAAATATCTTGCCTGGTATGTTAAGTAAAAGCATGTTGCAGATGGACAAAGTAAAAATATAGACCTAAACTAGTTTGATTTAATCAATTGATTTTTCTTTTTAAGCTAGAGCCTGGATTTCTATTAACTTCCATTACAAACAATAAGATACTTATGAGCACATTTAATTCTGACACCAGACAATACCAAACTTCTAACAATCTAGCAGCTTTTATTTGGTCAGTGGCTGACTTATTACGCGGTGACTTTAAACAATCCCAGTACGGCCGTATCATTCTGCCATTTACGCTACTACGCCGCCTAGAGTGTGTTCTGGAAGAATCCAAAGATGCTGTGGTGGAAGAAGCTCAAAAAGTTAGCGCTATGGGCCTTAATGAAGAGGCAGAAGCCAAGTTCTTATTACGTAAGACTAATGGTCTAGCGTTTTATAACACCTCACCAATGACGCTGGCTAAGATGGGCCAAAGCGATATCGAAGCCAACCTAAGCCACTATATTCAGTCATTCTCTAAAGATGCTCGTGAAATATTTGCTCACTTTAAATTTGAGGAGTTTGTCGGGCAGTTAAATGACGCTAACTTGCTTTATAAAGTGGTACAAAAGTTTATGAACATCGATTTAAGCCCAGAGGCCGTCTCCAACTACGAAATGGGTCTGGTGTTTGAAGAGTTAATCCGCCGCTTTGCAGAAAGCTCAAACGAGACAGCAGGGGAGCACTTTACACCACGTGATATCGTACGATTAACCACATCATTAGTATTTATGGAAGACGATGATGCACTGATTAAAGACGGTATCATTCGTACCATCTATGATCCAACTGCCGGTACAGGCGGATTTTTATCTTCAGGTATGGAGTATGTGCTAGAGCTAAACCCCAATGCGGTTATGCGTGCCTTTGGTCAAGAGTTAAACCCTGAGTCTTATGCGATCTGTAAAGCGGATATGCTCATCAAAGGCCAGGAAGTAAGTCGTATTAAGCTGGGAAACACGTTATCAGATGACCAACTGCCAAATGAGAAGTTTGACTATATGCTGTCAAACCCACCTTTTGGTGTGGACTGGAAGAAGATTGCTGGCGAGATTAAAGACGAGCATGAGCAAAAAGGCTTTGACGGTCGCTTTGGTCCAGGTACGCCCCGTGTCTCAGACGGCTCACTATTATTCCTACTGCATCTAATCAGTAAGATGCGCCCTGTACAATCTCATTCGACCACTTCAGCAGAAGCACCAAGCAATGATACAGCCATTACCGGTAGCCGTATCGGTATTATTTTAAATGGTTCACCACTATTCACAGGTGGTGCAGGTAGTGGCGAGAGTGAAATCCGTCGCTATATCTTAGAGTCGGATTTGCTTGAGGCTATTATTGCACTACCAACCGATATGTTCTACAACACAGGCATTGCCACCTACGTATGGGTATTAACCAACCACAAAGCACCTGAGCGTAAAGGTAAGGTGCAACTGATTGATGGTACGAACCTATATAGCAAGATGCGTAAGTCGCTTGGCTCTAAGCGTAATGAGATGAGTGAAGAGGATATCAAGATTATCACTCGTACCTTTGGTAACTTCGAGGTGGTCGATGCTCGTGAACTAGACAAGCCAGCGGACGTTAAATCAAACCGTGGTCGTCAGTCAGCCACACCTAAAGCAGAAACCACTAAGACTTTCGCCAGTAAAATCTTTGCCACTCACGAGTTTGGCTATCGCCGTGTGACCATTGAGCGCCCACTACGCTTATCAGCGCAAATGAGTAATGAGGCGATTGAATCACTGCGTTATGCCGAGCGTACTTATGATTTAGTCATGCCAGCCTTATATGAGAAGTTTGGTGAGCAGTGGACTGAGGAAACTTATGGCGAATTTGGCGATTTGACCAGCGATATTCAGGTTGAAGCGCGTGCCATGATTAAAGCTGACTTCAGTGAATTAAAAGAGAAGCAAATTAAAGAGGTGCTAGATAGCAAGCTGTGGCGTGAGCAGTTGGCAATTATGAATGCTGCTAAAGCACTACAACAAGAGATTGGTACCCAGCAGTTTGACGATTATAACCAGTTTGATGTGGTGTTTAAGCAAGCTATTAAAGACACTGGACTGGAGCTAACTGCGAAAGACAGAAAGCAGATATTAAACGCTATTACGTGGAAGAACCCGGAAGCTGAGCGTGTGGTTAAGAAGTCAGCCAAAGAAGCCAATCCATTATATGGTACGTTCGAGATAACAGACAGCAAAGGCAAAGAAAAAATCGTTGAGTTTGAGACCGATAGTGACTTACGCGATTATGAAAACATTCCACTAGATCCGTCTGCAACCACCAGCGAGCTGATCGAAAACTACTTTAAGCGTGAAGTACAGCCTCATGTTGAGGATGCTTGGATTGATGCTGGCAAGCGCGATGCAATAGATGAAGAGATTGGTATTGTCGGTTATGAGATACCGTTTAATCGTCACTTCTATGTGTATGAACCACCTAGACCCCTGAGCGAGATTGATGCGGATCTTGATAAGGTGAGTGCAGAGATTATGCAACTGCTTAGCGAGGTGCATTCGTAATGGTAGATAGTACACAGCGTTATAAAGCATATCCTGAGTATAAAGATTCGGGGGTTGAGTGGTTGGGTAATATTCCGAGTGGTTGGAATAAAAGTCTACTAAAACATTACTTACTTAGTATGACTGGTGGAGGTACGCCAGACTCTTCAAGTGAGTCAAATTGGACTGATAGCGGTGAGGGTATACCGTGGGTATCAATTGCCGATATAACTAGAAGCTTTGAAATAAAAAATACAATTAAAGATGTAACTAGGAAAGGAATGTTATCTAAGAACCTTAAGGTATTACCAGTAGATACAGTTCTGTATTCGATTTATGCATCTTTAGGCAAGGTTGCAGTAACTAAAGTGCCTTTAGTTACAAACCAAGCTATTCTCGGCCTAGAGACCCGTAAACAATTAGATAGTAGTTTTCTAGTATTTTGGCTTATCCATATTCAGCCATTACTATCGTTATATTCAACCTCTAATACTCAAGAAAATTTAAATGCTGAGAAGGTAGGCAATCTACCCCTATATATCCCCAGTTTAATTGAGCAAAAGAGGATTGCCAGCTTCCTAGACTACGAAGCCGCCAAAATAGATATCCTTATCGAAAAACAGCAACGCCTTATCGAGCTATTAACCGAAA
>ERZ808051.1576-NODE-1576-length-14425-cov-12.317117_pt1 | contig 14425 bp, 21 predicted proteins | sample MGYA00380199_ERZ808051 | MGnify/ENA primary metagenome ERZ808051 (study PRJEB31490, sample SAMN06133391) | mouse gut metagenome | isolation source: J11 | host: mice | place: China: Chengdu | collected 2015-05 ...
TCATACGGACGGCAGGGAAGTATGGGGAATTTTGCTCATGTGTCCGGACATGAGCAGTGCTTGCTATTCTTGTCTTTTGACACTCCCGGAGGGTGTGTCAGTGTTTTTATAAAGGGGGATGGTATAAATAAAATCAACACTTGATTGCTGAGGTCAGGGATTTTATTAAAGATTTGAGTGTTGAGCGTGGGAAAACGATCCTGATATCCAGTCACATTCTTTCGGAAATCCAGTTACTGGCAGATGATATCGGTATCATAGCATTGGTGGCACGAATGAAGAAAGGGTATTGGCTTGCATTAGTATTTGCTGAAATATATTCTTTTGCCGGATTATTTACAAGCATGTCAAATATCTGGAAAGTCGTTTATCCCATAACGGCGGTATTTAACCTTTCCGGTTATTATCAGGCTACTGCGCTGGAAATGATTGGTGGATGCGTGGTTCTGGTGCTGTGTGTGGGACTTTCCGGAGTTGTGTTAAAAGGATTAAGACAAAATTCATAGAGAGAAAATGGCGGCGTTATAAATCACGCCGCCAATGCAATAGAAACTTACATACCAGATTTTCAATATCAGTAAAGATATTAGTATTTAGTCTTAGGAAAAATCAAGGTGGTTTCGTAACCTTTTTGTTCCTCACTTAAAATTTGCATGATGCCGTTATGAGCTTCGACAATCTGCAGCACCAATAGAACACCTAATCCATGCCGGAGGTGTAGAGCTTTATCGGTGCTTTCCAGATAATGTGTTTTAGAATTAAGTGCTTTCAGCTTTTCAGCGGATACGCCAACTCCATTGTCTGATACAACGATGGCTATTTCTTTTTCGCTGCATGTTACCGAGATGGTAATTTTACAGCCATTTGCATTATGATTGATACTGTTCTGGATCAAATTTGTAATAGCCCGTTTAATAAGAACTTCGTCACCACGAATAAATTCCGTTTCACATTGTGGCTCAGATTCAAATTCAAATACATATTTTTTATCAAGATTGCTGTCCAGAAATTCACATATGACCTGCCGTGCCAGCTCTACCGGATAAATGTTGCTAATGCGAAGCGGCTGCATATCATATTCCAGCTTTGAAGTTAAATTCAAATCTTCGATCAGTCTTTTTATCTTTTCAGCCTGCTGACGGATTTCGGTCATTTTTTCCTGAACGTCAGAGTCCAGCCCGTGATTTTTTTCGAGGCTGCTGGAATATCCGAGAACCATTGACAGTGGGGTGCGTATATCATGGGAAATACCACTGATCCAGTTTGCCCTTGCCGTATCCCGGCGCTTTAGTGTTTTAGATACATGGTTAAGCTTTGCGTTGATTTCGGACAATTCTCCCTGTTCTGCCAACTGCGTTTTTTGACCGGCAGCAATTTCCTCAATGCCAATAAGAATAGGTTTGATAGCCTTTTCTGTTTTTCGGTTGTTAAAGATAAAAAGCAGCAATACAATTCCGATATTTAGAAAAAATACAGCGATGAACCCTATCGCATCAATTTTTATACTTACAATGGTTTTATATGCAGATAATTTCCAGTAACTGTCTTTAGGATAACCAAGGACTAGCAGACCATCGTTTCGGGCAGATACGAAAACAGGATAGTCCTCTAAATACCACCTTGCCATTTTTGCAATGTCTCCATAGGTGTATTGAACAGGAATGTTTGCCGGAAGTTTATAATTCCAGATGACATTACCCGTCGCATTATCTATCAGCATACACCATGCATGGTCTTGATCTAATAAAGCTATGATATCATCTGGCAGAGTATATTGCCCGTCCGTCTGCTGTAATTCATCAGATATACAGGGTAACAGGTGGGTAGGACTTTGATTTCCGTGACTGACAGATACCATGATAAGACTTACAAATAAAAAAATATTCACTAAAATGAAAAAGCAAAACAGCTTAACACTGGAATGGACATACCGTTTGAAAAATTTTTGTATATTCATAGGATTACCCTGTTCCTTTCAAAATCAGCTTGTAACCGATTCCCTTGACCGTGACAAGAGATACCGGCGAAGATGGTTCAGTTTCGATTTTCTCCCGGATATGCCGGATATGGGACATTAGTGTTTTTTCATATCCGACATATATGTCTCCGCAGACTGTCTGGCATAAAGAACCGAGCGTTACAATGCGTCCTGCATTGCTGAATAGTTTTTGAAGTATCTCCACTTCTTTTGCGGTAAGGGAGACTGGATCGCAGCCTTCTTTGTATACCTGTGCCTGTCCTAAGTCCACTTTGCAGGCTTCTAATAAAAAACTTGTATCCTCATTTTCTTTATATACCCGACGTAAAATCGCGGTGACACGCCATACAAATTCCTGTGCCAAAAAGGGTTTTACTATATAATCGTCCGCACCCACTTCAAATCCTTTGGCTTTATCATCAAACTCACCTTTTGCCGTTAAAAACAGAATAGGTATATTGGTTTGTTCCCGGATCACTTTTGCAAGCATGAAACCATCCATATCAGGCAGCATGACATCCAGGACTGCCAGATCGGGGCGGGTGTCCAGCCTCTCCAAAGCACGAAGTGCTGTATCTGCGGTCAGTATATTTGTAAACCCATTTTCTTTCAAAATGGATTGGCACATCAATAGGATTGCAGGCTCATCATCAACTAATAAGATTGATTTGTCCTTAATTGTACCCATATTTCCACTCCTTTCCACGACATTATATCATATTTTCAACTATGGTACGAATTGTGGTTTCAAAATCAAGGTAAAATCAAGGTTAACTCCAACGTAACGCAAAGTGGAAGGTATATGATGTAATCAGCTTAGGAAAGGAGCAGACAAAAAATGGTTGTATCAACAGAGAATTTGTCAAAAGAGTATGACGGTATTTATCGGGTTAATGATCTGGATATCCAAATTAACGAAGGGGATATTTATGGCTTTCTCGGTCCTAATGGTGCGGGCAAATCGACAACAATGAAGATGCTGCTTGGTCTTGTCAAGCCCAGCAAAGGAAGTATTGAGATTATGGGAAAGTCATTCAACGAGAAAAACCGGCAGGAGATTTTGAAAAGCGTTGGCTCCCTGATTGAATCCCCGTCCTATTATGGTCATTTGACTGGCAGGGAAAATATGGAAATAATACGCAGGCTGCTGGGCTTGCCCCGGAAAAATATCGAGGAGGCAGTTCATATTGTCCGTATGGAAAAACAAATGGATAAGAAGGTCAAAAACTATTCACTTGGAATGAAGCAGCGGCTTGGAATTGCGATGGCACTGGCTCGCCGTCCTAAACTGCTTGTTTTGGATGAACCTACTAATGGTCTTGACCCGGCAGGTATTGAGGAAATGCGGGAATTGGTCAAAACACTGCCAACGAAGTATGGGATGACCGTTATGGTTTCCAGCCATATCCTGAGTGAAGTAGATCAGATGGCAACTGTGGTCGGCATCATCAATCATGGTGAGCTGATCTTTCAGGAAAATATGTCCGTTTTGGATGCACAGCGGCAGCCGTATATCATTCTGAGAACCAGTGATAATAACTTGGCTTGTCAGATACTCAGAAATATGAATCCGTTAAGAACCGGGGACGGTTTGCAGTTAGGGGCTTTGTCCGATGAACAGACGGGTAAGGTGGTTCAAAACCTGTGTGCCAACGATATTGCTGTTTACCGAGTTGAGGAACACAGGGAGAGCCTTGAGGACATTTTCCTCAATCTGACCGGAAAGGAGATGACCCTTTGATGAAATATCTATGGCTTGAATTATATAAGCTGAAACATCGAAAGGTGTTTCTGACCTTTTTGGTGATCTTGGGCGTAGAATTGCTATTTGTTTTTTCTAACTATGGCAATAATAAAAATTTTCTAAACATGGTTTCTGATCCTGCTGCACCGGCATGGGAAGATCTGATTATCGGTCCAGCCGCTATAAATGGATTATTCTTTCCTATTTTGGCGGCGGTCATTGCCAGCCGTATTTGCGATATGGAGCATAAGGGAAACACATGGAAGTTATTGGAGTGTAATAATCAGAACCGCAGATCTATCTGGTTCTGCAAATTTACAATAGTATCCACGCTTATGATGCTGGCAATCTTCATTCAGGCATTTATTATTATTGCTTATGGTAATTCTATGGGAATTGTCCAGCCGCTGCCTGTCAGAACGTTATTAGGTTTTGTGCTTGGAACTGCGATGATAACATTTGTAGTCGTTACAATTCAGGTTTTCTTCTCCCTTGTATGTACAAACCAGCTTATCCCTATGTCTATCGGTATGATCGGCGCACTTATTGGGTTTATTTCCACATTGCTGCCACCGGGTATCCGCAACATTTTGATTTGGGGCAACTATGCAGAACTGATGGTGTTGGGGCAGGACACATCTTCAGGAAATCTGCAATCTTCCGGGTTAGTAGTACGGAACATCAACTTTGTTCCGCTTGCAATTCTGTTTGTTGTTGGTCTTGTGGCGTATGTTGTGTTCCGGAAGAGATTTGAAAAATATGAGTATTAAAGGAGGAGTTTATAATGCTGATCAATGCAATTCGTGCGGAAAATTTGAAAAGCCGCCATTCAAATATGTGGGTAGCGGTTACAGTTCTCCCGCTTTTGACAGCGGCAATAGGTGCAATTATTTACGGGATAAATGCCTCTGTCAGCTTATATGACGGTGATATGTGGCAGCAACTATGGCTACAGACAGGTTTATTTTATGGGTATTTCTTTTTCCCTATTCTGATTGCCATTTGTGCTTCCTTTTTATGGCGGTTGGAACACATTAACCATAACTGGAACAGCTTAATGACAACGCCAATTCCCCGGTCTGTAATTTTTATCGCTAAGTTGGTCGTGTTAGCCAAGTCAATTTTTACGGCACAGGCACTTTTGATGATATTCATAATCATTGTGGGTAAAGTAGGATTCCGTTTTGAACAGCCTATTCCCATAGGTATGCTCTGGTGGCTCTTTATGGGGTGGTTTAGCGCTCTTGGCGTTGCGGCAGTACAGCTTTATCTTTCTATGAAAATAAGAAGTTTTGCTGTTCCGGTTGGACTTGCGGTATGTCTGTGTATTGCGGGATTGGCATGTTATATTACGGGTCTTGGCAGTATGTTCCCGTATTCACAGCTAATTCTTGGTTTGTCATCACAGGAGAAAACTTTACCGATTGACAGCTTAACAACGCTGGTTCCAATGGTGGTTTTCTATATCGTGTTTTTTATATTACTGGCTTCACGTCGCTTGAAGAAGATTGACATAGTAGCCGGTTAAGGAGGAGATCATGAAAGAAAAGATTTTAGAAAAAATATCCTTGGGGGTTAGCCTGCTTCCTTTGACTTTCTTTATCATCCGGCATTTGAGAATCGGAATGGAAGCTCCTTGGGTGTATATCTTTTTTGCGGCGTATGCCGTATTGATTATTGTTGGTTTTGTATTTGCTATCTGCTTGATAAAAAACAAAAAAACGAGAAATGCCATATCAAAGGCTGCTTTAGCAATAAGTTCAGTGTATCTCGTTTTTTTTTCTTTATTTATCTATTTGACGATAGCGGCAAGATTACATTGAGAGTGTGAAGACTGTTGTATTTAATGGGAGGAAAAAATGTATACAGTGAAAGGTTATGTAGGAAGTGAAGAAAAACTCAGGACATATTTTGCAGGATGTGCGTTTGAGAAAAAGCCGAGAGTGCTATTTGTAACTGATGAGATTTTATCAGATCATATAACAATAAGCTCAAAGAATATCTGCAAACTTGGGTGCTGCCCCTTGTTTTCAATGTTCGCAAGGTAGTGAGGTGAGATAAACATCTCATCGCAAACTTTCTTTCTGGATTCCCTGCGTCCTGTCCGTGCAGCCTTGATTGCAGCCCCAAAAGCCTTAAAATCATATCGTGGTACTGGTCTTTTTGACATATTTGTTCACCCTATTGTATTGTACAGTTTACTTTTTTAATTGAATACGTTTACACAGTTACATCAATTGGTCTAAATAATTACAAAAAATACAGTAATGATTCTTGCGTGTATTCGGCTAACCGTATATAATTGTAGCAATAGAATTTATGGGAAAGGTGAATGAAGATGTTAGAGTATATTTCTGCCCCGGAAGCGGCGAAGAAATGGGGCATTTCAGAAAGACGGGTGCAAAAGCTATGTGAGGAAAACCGTATACCGGGCGTGGCAAAATTCAGCCGCTTGTGGCTGATACCAAAGGACGCTGAAAAGCCAGTAGATAAAAGGAAACGGGAGGGAAACAGAAAGTGAAAATATTTGTTGTTGAAGATGAAACAGAGATTTGTAAAGAGTTGTCCGTTCTGTTACAGAAATATGGATATGCTTATGAAAGCAGTACTGATTTCGCACATATTACAGACCATATTTTGAAAGCGGAAGCAGACCTTGTACTGCTGGATATAAACTTGCCATATCAAGACGGTTATACGATATGCCGTGAGATTCGGAAACAGTCGGATATTCCGATTATCGTTCTGACAAGCAGAAATACAGACTTTGACGAATTGATGAGCCTAAATATCGGCGCAGACGATTTTATATCAAAGCCTTATAACGCACAGGTATTGATAGCGCGTATTCAAAAAATATTAAAAAGGACTTATGAAGCACAGGTTAATTCTGTCCTTATCCATAAAGGGCTGACAATCAATCTGCTAAAGGCTACTGCTTCTTATGGGGATAAAGAGGTAGATTTAACAAAAAATGAGCTTGGCATACTGCGTTTGCTGGTTGTAAACAAAGGCAATGTGATACCGCGTGACGCGATCATAGATGAATTATGGCAGAGCGACGAATTTATAGACGAAAACACACTCAATGTTAATATTGTGCGATTGCGTAAGAAGTTATCGGAGATTGGCGCGCCCGATTATTTGGAAACAAAACGTGGATTGGGGTACAAAGTATGAAACTGACCGATTATATAATTGACCGCCTTTTTTCTGTTGTAATGTTTTTGGTAGCTGTTATTTTTTCTATGGGGCTTCTTTGGTTAATGGGATTGCGTTATGAATTTATTATTTATATCGAAATAATATTTGGCTTTTCTTTTCTTGCAGCCTTGTTATGGGACTATACAAGAAAAAAGAAATATTACTGCGGATTTATGGCTTTATTTGATGGACTTGACGACAAGACTTTATTAGCAGAGCTTATAGAAAAGCCGGGATTTCTTGACGGGAAACTGTTATACCAAATTCTACGCCTGTCTAATAAGTACATGAATGATAAGTTGGCAGAAGCGGGGGCTACTAATCAAGAATACCGGGAATATATCGAAATGTGGGTACATGAAATAAAAACGCCGATAACCTCTGCCCATTTAATCATTGAGAATGACAAGAATATTTCTACAATCCGCATAGATGATGAATTGAATAAAATAGACCATTTTGTAGAACAAGCCCTTTTCTATGCGAGAAGTACAACATTAGAAAAAGATTTTAAGATAGAAAAGACAACCTTGAAAACATTGGTACAGGAAGCGTTGAAAAGTTATTCCAAACAGATCATTGAAGCCCACGGCAGACCTATATTTGAGAATTTGGATATTCCAGTATTTGCTGATCGGAAATGGTGTATATTCATTATAGGGCAGATCATAGCTAATTCTGTAAAATATGCAAAAGAAAATCTGATCCTCACTTTTGAGGGGAGTTCTTTTGATAACGGGTGCAGCCTTTCTATCTCCGATAATGGAATTGGTATAACCGAAGCAGATATTACGAGGATTTTTGATAAAGGGTTTACCGGGGAAAATGGGCGTAAATTTGGAAAATCAACAGGTATTGGGTTATATTTATGCTGGAAATTATGCCGTAAAATGAATATGGAAATATCTGTGGCAAGCAGCCTTGAAAATGGGACAACCGTAAAGATCATGTTCCCCAAAGAAAATCTTTATTTGACATAGGAGTATCCTGCAAAGCGGGATTGTACGAGCAGGCATGAAAAATGTCTGCTTCTTTTCTTCCCGAAACCTTACATTTCGGTAATGTAAATGTAATCTTATTTAATGGCGCATTTTAATTTCTGAATGTACAATATCAAAAAAGGAAAACGAAAGGAGCAAAATTATGAATACCCCGATTTTAGAGGTTTCTGACATTCAAAAATATTATGGAAACAAAGGAAACATTACCAAAGCTGTTAATCGTATTTCCCTGTCTGTTGGAAAAGGGGAATTTGTCGGTATCATGGGCGCGTCCGGCTCTGGTAAGACAACATTGCTGAACTGCATTTCCACAATCGACACAGTAACCAGCGGAAAAATTTTAGTTGAGGGAAAAGACATTACTACTTTACGCGGAAAACAGTTGTCGGCTTTTCGGCGCGAAAAGCTGGGCTTTATCTTTCAAGACTTTAATCTGCTTGATACATTGACTGCGTATGAGAATATCTCCCTTGCCCTATCCATTTCCGGCATAAAAGCAAAAGAAATTGATAAAAGGGTACAGGTAATTGCAAGGGCATTGAATATCACGGAAGTTTTGGAAAAATACCCCTATCAAATGTCCGGCGGACAGCAGCAGCGTGTAGCCGCCGCCCGTGCAATGGTAACAAATCCGGCTCTTGTTTTGGCTGATGAACCCACGGGCGCATTGGATTCCCGTTCTTCCCATATGCTTTTGGATATGCTGGAAGAATTGAACCAAAACCTTTCTGCAACAATTCTCATGGTAACGCATGATTCTTTCACAGCCAGTTATTGCCGCCGTATTCTTTTTATTAAGGACGGGAAAATTTTCAACGAAATTCACCGTGGGGCAAAATCACGGAAAGAATTTTTTGAGGAAATCATGGAGGTAGTTTCTGTATTGGGAGGTGAAACCAATGACAGAGGGTAAATTGATTATTCGCAATGTGCGTAAAAACATACAGGACTATATGATTTATTTCTTGACGCTTACGGTTTCGGTAAGTATGTTTTACGCTTTCAATTCCATTCAGACCCAGCCAGCATTAAATGATCTTGACGCAACAAAGCAATTACTTTCTGACCAGTTAGGGATATTGCTTTCAGCATTATCTGTTGTAGTGGCTGTTGTGCTTGCATTTCTTATCCTGTATGCAAATCAGTTCCTCTTAAAACGCAGGAAAAAGGAATTAGGGATTTATACATTGTTAGGAATGGAAAAAGGGAAAATATCAAGGATTTTTGCCGGGGAAACCTTATGCGTGGGTATTCTGTCACTTGTGTTTGGGCTTATATTAGGGCTGCTTTTGTCACAGGGACTTTCCATATTTTCTTTACGCCTGTTTGCAATAGATATGAGTAAGTTTCAGATTGTTTTTTCCATGAGTGCGCTGAAAAAGACAATCGGCTGTTTTGTATTGATTTTTCTGATTGTCATGATTTTCAATGTGCGAACGGTTTCTTCGGTCAAGTTGATTGACCTGTTGACCGCCAGCAGGAAGAATGAAGTCATGGCACTAAGGAACAAAGCCGCGCAAATTTCTTTAGCTGCGCTTTCTATCCTTTGTATTGTTTCTTCCGGCGTGATTATTCAGCACTATGGTATACTTCCCAGCCGCGAAAATTCATGGTTTCAGATTGCAGTAGTTTTATTAGCAGCAGGGACAGCACTTTTCTTCTTTTCTGTATCGGCAGTATTGCTTACAGCGATACAGGCAAACAGGAAAATTTATCTGAAAGGGCTGAATACCTTTTTAAGCCGACAGATCGGAAGTAAAGTGCAGACGGATTTTATGACTATGAGCGTAGTATGCGCTTTGCTCGCCATATCTATTTGTGGCATATCCGTGGGGATAAGTTCTGCTTTAACCATGAATGAAACGTCTAAGGCTTCGCTTCCTTATGATTTGAATGTTGTTGCGGATATTGATGTGGTAGGAGAAACGGACATTGCGGCATATCTGAAATCAAGGGACGTGGATATGGGTATCTATGCAGACAGCATAGCGCAGATCAGCCTTTATGAAGCAGAAATAACCTATGGGGATTTGTTTGAGGGACAGGACTTAAACTTATGGCACATTGACAGTGACATTCCCGAAGTGGGTGTTTCGGTAGTTTCCATTTCAGATTTTAACCGTGCATTAGCGGCACAGGGTAAAGCCCCCATAAGTCTTGCTGATAATGAATTTCTCTTAAACTGTAATTACAAAGGCACTTTGCAATATATTGATTCATTTTTGCAGTCCTGTACGGAAATTGACTTGAATGGGACGATTTTACAGCCGGGTGGGAAGAAGCCGCTGGGTGAAACTGTTTTGATGACTTCGGTAGGTAATAACGACAGGGGAACCTTTATTGTTCCCGATCATGCCGCTGCGTCTTTAACGAAAGACATAAATATTTTGTTAGTACAGTATAAACCCGGTATAAATACAGATGAAATATTGCAGAAAATGATACCGATTGGGCTGGAATGGGAAACAGAGGGGTATCGGTATACTGAAAAAATCATGTTGAGCAGTATGTATTACGGCTCCTGCGCGTTGCTGGTATTCTTATGCTGCTATATCGGGCTGGTGTTTCTGCTGATATGCGCCGCGCTGCTGTCCCTAAAACAGTTGACAGAAACCGCAGATAATGTTTACCGATACGGATTATTACAAAAGCTGGGGACGGATAGCCGGTTACTTTTCGGAGCTTTATTCAAGCAGATAGCGATATTCTTTGTTGTGCCGCTTTTGCTTGCAGGAATGTTTTCAGCCTTTGGAATAGGAAAAATCACAGCGATTGTAGAAGAATTTCTAAATATGCACATATCTACAAATATTGGTGTTACTGTTTTGATGTTCTTGATTGTGTATGGTGGATATTTCATTGCCACTTACCTGTCATGTAAACATATGGTTATGGAAAAACAAATTGAAGAATTGGAGGTTTAAGTTATGCCGGAAAATGTAAATTGGAGTGCTGTTTGGCAAAGTGTTACTGACACATGGCTTCCTTTATTTGGAGGGATTTCGTTAATTGTAGTTGCGGTCATTGTCATTCACATTATCAGAAAACGAAAAAAATAATGAAACTTAAAAAGTAATCTGCCGCACGACGGCAAAAGAAAAAAAGCCGTCGTACAGCAGGGGTATTTTCACACGCCTATTCATACGCGGCGGCTTTTGAGAGATCAAAGCCGCCGTTTCTTTTTATCTTCTCAAGGAATGACGCGGTATTACTGCAAAAAGCGGCGGCTAAAGGAGGTAGCCGCCATGAAGCACATACCGTATCGACAAAATCCGACGGTCATTGACTTATCAAAAAAAGCCTGATCTTGGCCGGGGGATATTTTACCCATAGGTATGCACTGTCAAGTCAATTAAATACTGTTCACAGTTCCATTACACCCGATTGCATTTCACAGCCGGGTGTTTTTATATGCCTATGGGTAAAACAAATGCCAGCCCGTCCAGGCTGCCGTTCCCCGCCCTACTCCGTTCAGAAACCTTTGCAAAAAATCTGAACGGAGGAAAGGCGGATGGAAGTCACCATCAACATAGACGGACAAGCCCTGTCCGTGGAGGTCACAGTTGAAGTATACGAGTACCTGGACAGAGCCGACCACAAGGAAGAAAACCTTGCCCATGAGAAGCGGAGGCACTGGGACAGCCGGGAGTTTGACGAGTACATAGTCCTCACCGAAGGGCGCTCCTGCTACTACCAGACGCCGGAGCAGTGGGTGTGCAGGAAAGAAACCATGCTGGAGATTAAGGCCGCCCTTGCGCTCTGCACCGAGGCGCAGCGCCGCCGGTTCCTGCTCTACGCACTGGAGGGTTTGAGCTATGCCGAGATTGCCGGGCTTTGCCGCTGCTCCAAAGCTGCCATACAGGACAGCATTGAGGCGGTACGGAAGAAAATCAAAAAATTTTTTTGATACAGACCCTACGATTGGCCGTTTTCGGGCTAACCAGTGAAGGGAACTTTTTCCCTATCACATTTCCGGGGAGGACAGGCAGGAAACCGCTACCTGTCCTCTCCGCATTTTAGGAGGTCAGCCATGAAAACAATCAATCTAAGGTACTGTTATCCCTACTACACCGGGGACGTGTTTGTGGAGGTATCGGACGAAGTGGCCGAGGTCATGGTGCAGTCTGTCCGGGAGATGTACAACTATGACCGCCGGACACGTTACCACAAGGCATTTTACTCCTTGGACGCTTTTGAATGGACGGAGAAGTACGCACTGGAACACAGCCCGTCAGCGGAAGAGATTATCCTGATGAAAGAGGAACAGGCCGCCCATGAAAAGCTGCTTGCTATGCTGGACGAGGCGTTTTCCGTTATCACTCCCATGCAGGCAAGACGTGTTAAGGGCTATTACATCAGGGGATTAGATTTTACCCGGATTGCCAAAGAGGAAGGCGTTGACAAAAGTGTGGTAAACCGTTCCGTACATCGTGGGCTGAAATATATGCGTGAGTTTTACAACCACCAGCAGACAGAATGAGGTATGGCCTATGCAGACAATCAACCTGAAAAAGTATTATTATCCGCTTTTTGTCACGGACACAATGATTGAGGTATCGGACGAGGTGGCCGAGGCTCTGCTGCTTATGCGGAGGGAAGAAAACAATCGTACCCATAAAATCTGGTATCACAAGGCGTATTATTCCCTTGACTGTGAGGACGGGATTGAAAACTGTGCCTTTGATTTTACCGCCAAATCCCCGGAGGAGATTCTGCTGGAACAGGAGGAAGAACAGCTTTTCCTTGCCACACTGGAACATCTGTCCGAAGCTATGGATAATCTGACGGACATACAGGCAAGGCGTATCCACGCACGCTACATACTTGGCAAAAAACTGATTGAGATTGCCGCAGAGGAAGGCGTGAGCGTATCTGTAGTACAGCAGACCGTTAAGAGCGGATTAAAGCGAATGCGGAACTATTTTGAGAAAAAGAAGTGGAGGGAATAAGGGAAATGAATTTTACCAAAAGCGAACTGGAAATGCTCTACCAGTATGCCGCACCAACGAAGGAAGAAACCCTTGCCGGGCTGAAAGAGATTGTGCCAGTTCTGGAAAGGAAGGACGATTTACTCTCAAAAGTGATTGTCGAGAATACCATACGGAAACTGGAAAAACTGGCAGAGCCGGAGTGCAGCCGCTTTATTGCGGATAACCGGGCCGCCTTTATCGAAAAGCGGGATAATTCTATCCGCCAGAGGCTTGCCGCCACCAAAGCCGGGAAGGGGGAGCCGGTTCTGCAGGGGCATGACCTGGCAAGCATGGAGCGGTTCCTGCCGGAAACAAGGCACATGGTAACGGTGGATATTTTGAACAGTGACAGCCCGGTGGGATTCCCCGGAGAGCGATACCGCTTTTTCCTCTCTGATGAAGGCTATAAAAACGCCAGAGCCAGTGAGAAGCGGGGAGAAATCAAAATCAGGAACCATGCCGCTGTTATGGCCGGGAAACTCTACCCGGACAAGAAGCCACCGGCGCAGGAACGGTGAAGGCAACAAAAAAGAGGCTCCGCAAATCCAAATCTGCATTGCCCCTTTAGTCCGTATCTTCGTCTGGTACATACTCCATGATGTCCTCAATACGGCAGTTTAGAATCCGGCACAAGTTGTTGAGAATCATGGTTTTGACAACCATGTTTTTCCGCAGCCGATGAAGCTGTGCTTTATCTATGCCGAAATCCTTGATTAGTCTGTACTGGCTTATCTCCCGCTCTTTGAGGGTAGACCAGAGCCGGTCATATTTAATCATGCTGTCAGCTCCCTTCCCTTGTATTTTAACTGTCAGCAAGCCTTAATTATATGGTGCGTGTATGTTCCCCTCTTTATCCGAAATTGAAAATAAAAAGTGGCTATCAGAGAATACAGACAGCAAAGGGGGAACGGAATCACTTCATGTAAAGACACAAAGTTTTTCATTACACGAGGCAACCGGAAACGGCTGTCTTTTTTGCCGCCCGAAAGGAGGTGATTACAAATGCCAGATATAGGCAAGCTGAAAAGCCAGCAGGAAAAAGTAAAGACAGAAATCCGCCAGTTAGAGAACCGCCAGAAGATTCTCCTGAACCGGAAAACGGACGCAGAGCGGAAAGCCAGGACACGCCGCCTGATTGAGCATGGGGCAATCCTGGAAAGTATCTTCCCTGCCACTACCGCCATGACCGGCGAGGAAGTCAAAGCATTTTTATCCGCCATTTCCCGCCTGCCGGAAATCGTGCAGCTGCTGAAAACCAAGCCTGAAAGCTAAGATATGCAGCAGTCTTAAAAATCCAACGGCGCACTTATACACCGTTCCGGTGCGTGCGCCCTGCCGGGGGCGTGGCGTCCGCTGGACGCAATGGGGAGCTACACTCCCCAAACCCCTTGTGCGCTTCGCCGGAAATGACACCCGCCCTGCGTCTGCCCTTTCCAGCGAAGCCGATATATCCCACCCGAAAGGAGGCGAACCGCCATAGCCATATTCCATATGCCCGTCCAGATTATCAAGCGCAGCAAGGCCAAGT
>ERZ808051.1577-NODE-1577-length-14420-cov-11.044551_pt1 | contig 14420 bp, 21 predicted proteins | sample MGYA00380199_ERZ808051 | MGnify/ENA primary metagenome ERZ808051 (study PRJEB31490, sample SAMN06133391) | mouse gut metagenome | isolation source: J11 | host: mice | place: China: Chengdu | collected 2015-05 ...
CTGGCTTGGTATTCTAGGAAGGGAGAAAATCACATGAAACGTACAATCATTGATGCTAGTCAGCTTGAATTAACAGACAAGGTTGTCACAATCAAGCGTGTAACCAAGACTGTTAAAGGTGGACGTAACATGCGCTTTACCGCTCTGGTAGTCGTGGGTGACGGTAATGGTCACGTAGGTGCCGGACTTGGTAAGGCCGTAGAGATCCCTGAGGCGATCCGCAAGGGAAAGGAAGACGCGATCAAGAATCTGATCACCGTTGCCATGGATGACAACAACTCTATCACACATGATTTTGTTGGCAACTATGGTTCCTCCAGCGTTTTGTTAAAGAGGGCTCCTGAAGGTACAGGTATCATCGCAGGCGGTCCTGCGCGTGTCGTATGTGAACTTGCAGGGATCAAGAATATCCGTACAAAGTCTTTAGGCTCCAACAATAAGCAGAATGTCGTACTTTCTACCATTGCTGGTCTTTCACAGTTGAAGACACCTGAGCAGGTAGCTGCAAATCGCGGTAAATCTATCGACGAGATCATGGCTTAAGGAGGTAGACAAAGATGGCAAAGACATTAAAAGTTACTTTAATCAGATCAACGATCGGTGCTGTGCCCAAGAATAAGGCGACAGTCGAGGCGATGGGGCTGACAAAGCTCCACAAGACAGTGGAACTTCCGGACAATGCAGCGACCAGAGGTATGATCCGCAAAGTAAATCATTTAGTAAAAGTTGAAGAAGCATAATATAAGGGAGGTGTCAGAAAATGAGTTTGGAATTATCGAATTTAAGACCTGCCGATGGCTCGAAGCACAGCGATAGTTTTAGGAGGGGCCGTGGCCACGGTTCAGGAAACGGCAAGACAGCCGGCAAGGGTCATAAGGGACAGAAGGCTCGTTCAGGAGCTCCAAGACCAGGCTTTGAAGGTGGTCAGATGCCCTTGTACAGACGTATTCCTAAGAGAGGCTTCCACAATAGAAACACAAAGGAAATCGTTGCGATCAACCTTGAAGCGTTGGAGAGATTTGAGGACGGCGCTACGGTATCAGTGGACACATTAATCGAGACTGGAATCGTAAAAAATCCGAGAGACGGAGTAAAGATTTTAGGCAGAGGAGAATTAACCAAGAAGCTCAATGTCCAGGCAAATGCGTTCAGCGCGTCTGCGAAGGAGAAGATTGAGGCACTTGGTGGAACAGCAGAGGTGATCTAATGTTTTCTACGCTAAAGAATGCGTTCAAGATCAAGGAAATCAGGGGTAAGCTGCTGTTTACGTTCCTCATGCTGGTGGTCATACGTTTTGGCTCCCAGCTTCCGATTCCGGGTGTGAACAGGGACTATTTCTCGTCATGGTTTGATACTCAGAACGGTGGTGCGTTTAACTTTTTTGATGCATTTACAGGTGGTTCCTTCTCAAGGATGTCTGTATTTGCATTGAATATCACCCCATATATCACGTCTTCCATCATTATGCAGCTTCTCACGATAGCGATTCCCAAGCTTGAAGAGATGCAAAAGGATGGGGAGGACGGCAGAAAGAAGATTGCGTCCATCACGCGGTATGTCACGGTAGGGCTTGCGCTGTTCGAGAGTACGCTGATGGCGATCGGATTTGGCAATCAGGGACTGCTTCAGAAATTCGGTCCGCTGGAGGTCATAACAGTAATCGCGGTATTGACAGCGGGCAGTGCGTTCCTGATGTGGATCGGTGAGCGGATCACCGAGCGGGGTGTCGGCAACGGTATCTCGATCGTGCTTGTCATCAATATCATATCCCGCCTGCCGGATGATTTTGCAAAGCTGTATGAGCAGTTTTGCAAGGGAAAATCGATCCCTCTCGCGGTGGTCGCGGCAGCGATCATCCTGGCGATCATCCTGGCGATGACTGTGTTTGTTGTTATCCTCAACAGTGCGATACGCAAGATCCCTGTCCAGTACGCCAAAAAGATCCAGGGAAATAAGATGGTTGGGGGGCAGATGACGTTTCTGCCGCTGAAGGTGAACACGGCGGGTGTGATCCCGATCATCTTCGCATCGTCGCTGATGCAGTTCCCCATCATAATCTCGACGCTGTTTGGGTACAGCGGGACCGGTGTGCTGAGACAGATCCTGAACGGTCTGAATCAGGATAACTGGTGTAACCCGTCACAGCTGGTTTATTCGATTGGTCTTGTAGTGTATATTATTTTGACAGTATTTTTTGCTTATTTCTACACGTCATTGACATTTAATCCTTTGGAGATCGCAAATAACATGAAGAAACAGGGCGGATTTGTGCCCGGTATCAGACCGGGTAAGCCGACGAGCGATTACCTGAACAAGGTGCTCAACGCGATCATCTTTATCGGGGCGATCGGTCTTGTGATCGTGGCAGTCGTGCCGTTTTTCTTCAACGGTGTATTTAACGCATCTGTCTCGTTTGGCGGAACGAGCCTGATCATTATCGTCAGCGTTGTGCTCGAGACGATCAAGCAGATCGAATCACAGATGCTCGTGCGCAACTATAAAGGTTTTTTGAATGATTGATCAGACATCCAGCGTGCGGACGATCAGCATGTAAACAATCAGATAGAAGCAAAGCGTGCGCTTTGCTTCTGTCAGTTATGATACGCTCGGGGAGGAAGTGCATCCCACATCCCCTGCCCGATAGCTTGAATTGAGGATATCCCGGCATAGAACTGACGTTCAGACGAGGGATAGATTGAATTGAAGCTATTGTAAAAAGAGGAACATCACAGCTTGATAATTTCAGTGAGATTAAAGGAGGAAATTAGCATGAAGATTATTATGTTAGGCGCACCGGGAGCAGGAAAAGGGACACAGGCAAAAATGATCGCGGAGAAGTTTGCGATCCCTCATATTTCTACAGGTGATATCTTCCGGGCAAACATCAAGAACGGCACAGAGCTTGGCATGGAAGCAAAGAAGTACATGGATCAGGGACTGCTGGTTCCGGATGAGCTCACGGTAAAGATCCTGCTTGACAGGGTGGCACAGGACGACTGCAAGAACGGTTATGTACTGGATGGTTTCCCCAGAACGATCCCGCAGGCGGAGGTGCTTGACAAGGCGCTCACAGAGCTCGGCGACAAGATCGATTATGCTGTCAACGTTGACGTGCCGGATGAGAACATTATCAACAGAATGTCGGGCAGACGCGCGTGCGTGAACTGCGGGGCGACGTACCACATCGTCCACATCCCGCCCAGGAAGGAAGGCTTCTGTGACACCTGCGACTCCGAGCTGATCCTGAGAGACGACGATAAGCCGGAGACAGTGAAGAACCGTCTTGACGTGTACCACAAGCAGACACAGCCGCTGATCGACTTCTATGAGGCGAAGGGCGTGCTCAGATCCGTGGACGGCACGGTCGATATGAAAGATGTATTTGCGGCGATCGTCGATATTTTGTCATAATGAGTGTCGGATCGGGCGGAGGAATGGAAGATGGCCGTTACTATAAAGTCGCAGCGTGAGATCGATCTGATGCGGGAGTCGTGCAGGCTCCTTGCGAAAGTACATGAGGAACTTGGGCAGGCAATAGAGCCGGGGATATCCACACTCTTTATTGACCAGCTTGGTGAAAAACTGATCAGAGGGATGGGCGGGATACCCAATTTTCTGCATTACAACGGTTATCCGGCATCCATCTGCGTGTCGGTGAACGATGAAGTGGTACATGGGATACCCCGGGCAGACAGGATCCTGCAGGAGGGCGACATTGTGAGCCTGGACTGCGGGCTCATATATAAGGGGTATCACTCCGACGCGGCCAGAACGCACGGTGTGGGACGGATCAGTCCGGAAGCACAGAAATTGATAGACGAGACGAAAAAATCATTTTTTGAGGGAGTAAAGAGAGCTACAGCAGGCAATCACCTTCACGATATATCAAATACGATCGACAGGTATGTGTCACAGTTTGGGTATGGTATCGTCCGGGATCTGGTCGGACATGGGATCGGTACTTCTCTTCACGAGGATCCGGAGGTTCCCAATTTCAGGCAGAAAAAGAGAGGGATGAAGCTCCGGGCGGGCATGACGCTCGCGGTGGAGCCCATGATCAACATGGGAGGCGGCGATGTTGAGTGGCTGGATGACAGCTGGACAGTGGTGACGGAGGACGGATCGCTGTCCGCGCATTATGAGAATACAATCCTGATCACTGACGGTGAGCCTGAGATTCTTACTCTTATATAAAAAGTTGACAGGAGAGGGTAAGGATGATCGGTTTTTTAGCTTGTTCACTGGCAGGACACGATAAGGGTGAGATATACCTTATCGTGGAGGAGACACAGGATTCTGTATATGTTGCAGATGGTGCAGTGCGCACACTCGACAGACCCAAGAAGAAAAATAAGAGACATGTACAGATCATCAAAAAAGAGAACCAAAGGATAGATATCTCATCTGTGACAAATGAGGAGATCAAACATTTCATCAAGTTATATATGAAAGGCATTAAGGAGGTAAAGTAATGTCAAAGTCCGATGTAATCGAAATCGAAGGAACTGTAGTTGAGAAGCTTCCCAATACAATGTTTCAGGTGGAGCTGGAGAATGGTCACAGGGTGCTTGCCCACATCAGCGGAAAGCTGAGGCAAAATTTTATCCGCATTCTTCCGGGCGACAAAGTAACCCTGGAGCTGTCGCCATACGACCTGTCAAAGGGGCGGATCATATGGAGGGACAAATAGATCTGTCCGAATATTTTGGAAAATATTTTCATATAGGGCTTGCATTTGCCCTGTCCGCATGATATAATGTAAAACGGTCTTTTTGAAAGGAGGGTTTAACATGAAAGTTAGATCATCAGTAAAACCTATTTGCGAGAAATGCAAAGTTATCAAGAGAAAAGGAAAGATCAGAATTATCTGTGAAAATCCAAAGCACAAACAGAGACAGGGTTGACCGATCCTGACCTTTGGCGTTTGTGTGAAAAGAGCGGCTGAGGCATATATTCGAATCCGTCAAAGAGAATGTATGCTATAAATATATAACGGACAGTGAGTCTGTTGTGTGTTTACTTCTTGATACCGAGAAACGTTTCGCGGAATATTTTTCGCAATAGACGGCAGAAAAAATCAAGACACTTCTGCCCCGATCAGTATCGGACAAACCGGATCGATGTCCGGTCGGGTAGTGACTACCCCAATCAATTAGTTTACTATTAATAAGTGATAAGGCGGTATCTGGAGTCTTGTCACGAAGCAAAATGGAGGAATTTTAACATGGCTCGTATTGCTGGTGTTGACTTACCAAGAGAAAAACGCGTAGAAATTGGACTGACTTATATCTATGGTATTGGTAGAGTAAGTTCAAATAAGATCCTTGAGAAGGCGGGCGTAAATCCTGACATCCGCGTGAGGGATCTGACAGATGATGACGTTAAGAAGATCAGTGCGGTCATCGATGAGGACTACATGGTCGAAGGTGATCTCAGACGTGAGATTGCCCTGAATATCAAGAGACTGCAGGAGATTGGCTGCTACCGTGGTATCCGTCACAGAAAGGGACTTCCTGTCCGCGGTCAGAAGACAAAGACCAATGCCAGAACAAGAAAAGGTCCCAAGCGGACAGTGGCAAATAAGAAGAAGTAAGATTTGGAATGTTTGCTTTGAGAACTGTGGCAGATCAATAAGAAATAGTGCAAACAATTAGTTGAATGAGAAAGTAGGTTAGTTTAAAATGGCTAAAAAAGTTACCAAGAAAGTGACAAAAAAGCGTGTAAAGAAAAACGTTGAACGGGGACAGGCACATATCCAGTCATCATTTAACAATACGATTGTTACATTGACAGACAACGAGGGGAATGCGCTCTCATGGGCAAGTGCCGGCGGTCTGGGATTTAGAGGTTCAAAGAAATCTACTCCATATGCAGCACAGATGGCAGCTGAGACAGCTACAAAAGCAGCTTTGGTACATGGATTGAAATCTGTAGATGTCATGGTCAAGGGACCTGGTTCAGGCAGGGAGGCAGCGATCCGCGCGCTCCAGGCATGCGGTCTTGAAGTGACCAGCATCAAGGATGTGACTCCGGTTCCGCATAACGGATGCCGCCCGCCAAAGCGCCGCAGAGTATAGTGCACATTTTTAGAATGATAGACGGATAATGATTATTCAGCACGACATGCCGCACCCGGTGCGGAGTGTGTGCAAAAAGAAAAGTGGCATGTATGCGCCGGAACAGATGCGTTTTGCGCGCACAGATTTAGGAGGAAAATAGCATGGCAGTTAACAGAGTTCCTGTACTTAAAAGATGCAGATCTCTTGATTTAGATCCTGTATTTTTGGGATATGATAAGAAGTCTAAAAGAAAATCTCCGAGAGCTGGCAAGAAGATGAGCGAGTACGGCTTACAGCTTCGTGAGAAGCAGAAGGCAAAGTTCATCTACGGTGTTCTTGAGAAGCCTTTCCGCAACTACTATGAGAAGGCGGACAGGATGAAGGGCATGACCGGTGAGAATCTCATGGTTCTTCTCGAGAGACGTCTCGACAACGTGATCTTCCGCATGGGATTCGCCAGAACGAGAAGAGAGGCAAGGCAGATCGTCGGTCACAAGCATGTGCTGGTGAACGGAAAGAGTGTGAAGGTACCGTCATACCTGATCAGTGCCGGCGATGTGATCGAGATCAAGGAGAAGGCTAAGGGCATGCAGCGGTACAAGGATATTGCTGAGGCAACGAACGGCAGATTGGTTCCTGAATGGATGGATGTTGACCAGGAGAACTTCAAGGGTACGATCAAAGAGTTTCCCTCAAGAGAGGTCATTGATGTTCCTGTAGATGAAATGCTTATCGTCGAGTTGTATTCCAAGTAATTCGCGGATAGGCACAGATAAGAATTTGACAGTAGGAAGTATGCACAGGTGTACTTTCTATTGTTGCACTTATTAACACGTCCATTATAAAGGAGGGTATTTACAGTGTTGGCATTTGATTTTGACAGTCCAAATATTGAAGTGGCGGAAATCTCTGAGGACAAGAGGTACGGTAGATTTATCGTGGAGCCCCTGGAGAGAGGATACGGAATTACACTCGGTAATTCTCTGAGAAGAATAATGCTTGCTTCCCTACCTGGTGCAGCTGTAAGTCAAGTTAAGATCGATGGCGTTCTGCATGAGTTCAGTTCGATTCCGGGCGTGAAGGAAGACGTGACCGAGATCATCATGAATCTCAAAAGTCTGGCGATCAAAAACAGCTGTGAGACGGATGAAGTGAAAAAGGCGATCATCGATTTCGAGGGTGAAGGTGTTGTCAGGGCGTCTGACATTCAGGTGGATCAGGATATTGAGATCATGAATCCGGATCAGGTCATCGCGACATTGAATGGCGGCAAGGACAGCAAACTTTACATGGAAATCATCATTACGAAGGGTAGAGGCTATATCAGCGCTGACAAAAACAAGAGCGAGGATTTGCCAATCGGTGTCATAGCAGTGGACTCAATATACACTCCTGTAGAGAGGGTAAATGTTACCGTGGAAAATACCCGAGTAGGTCAGATCACTGACTATGATAAATTGACATTGGATGTTTACACGGATGCTACCCTCGAGCCGGACGAGGCAGTCAGCCTGGCAGCAAAGGTGTTGAGTGAACATCTGAAGCTTTTCATCAATCTTTCCGAAAATGCAAAGAATGCGGAGGTCATGATCGAGAAGGAGGACGATGAGAAGGAGAAGGTGCTCGAGATGAGCATTGACGAACTGGAGTTGTCAGTTCGTTCTTACAACTGTCTCAAGAGGGCAGGTATCAATACGGTCGAGGAGTTGACGAACCGCACATCGGAAGACATGATGAAGGTGCGCAACCTGGGACGAAAGTCTTTGGACGAGGTATTGGCAAAATTGAAAGAGTTGGGCTTACAGCTGAACCCGATCGAGGATTGATCGCGGGAGAGGCGGGCTGAACAGATAGATACGCAGATGCGGTAATCCCGAAGTGTTCGCGTCTGTGCTCAAAGATGGAATATATCAATCAACATTTGACGAGTAAGTCCAAAGGGCGTTGTCATTTGTTCCACCGATGAGGGTAGCCTGCATAATGCCAGCGTGCCGCTGCGTTTTGTGGGTGATGCGTCCTCAAATGAAAGGAGCCTATTATGGCAGGTTATAGAAAACTCGGAAGAACATCAAGCCAGAGAAAAGCGTTATTGAGAGGTCAGGTGACATCGCTTGTAGCCAGCAAGGATGGCAGGATCATCACGACGGAGGCGAGGGCGAAGGAAGTGCAGAAGATCGTGGAAGGTCTGATCGCCTTGGCTGTAAAGGAAAAAGACAACTTTGAGATGGTCAAGGTCACAGCTAAAGTTCCCCGGAAGGACAAGGACGGCAAGAGAGTGAAAGAGGAGAAGGACGGCAAGAGGATCACTGTCTATGACGAGGTGGAGAAGGAGATCAAGAAGGATCTGCCCTCAAGGCTTCACGCGAGAAGACAGATGCTCAAGGTACTGTATACAGTCAAGGAAGTTCCGGCAAAGAATGCAGGCAGGAAGAGAAACACAAAAGAGCTTGATCTTGTGGCAAAATTATTTGATGAGATTGCACCAAAGTATGTTGGACGCAAGGGTGGATATACCAGAATCATCAAGATCGGTCAGCGAAAGGGCGATGGTGCTATGCAGGTAGTACTGGAACTGGTATAACAGAAAATTGTATTTTTGGCGCTCCCATATTCTGGGAGCGTTTTTAGCAATGCACGCGTTATCGCGTTTCCCGTCAGTGCTTTTACGTTTTTTCGGAGGAATGTGTGATATGACAAGAAAAGAGGCATGTTATTATCTGGGGATCCGTGAAGATGCGCCCGAGGATCAGATCAAGAGGGCATATCGGTATAAGGCAAAGCTCTATCATCCGGATGCGAATCCGGCCACAGACACAAAGGAATATTATATCAGGGTGCAGAGGGCGTACGAGTATCTGATGAGCGATCCCGGTGATATTCCCGCATCAGGTGCAGCGGCAAGCCAGGCGATGTACGGTAACAGTCCCTTTGGCAGCGCCAGGGCAGGCAGTATGTACGGAAATCCGTCTGCAGCCAATAGGGATCACTCGGGTGCGGGACCTGCCAACGCCAGACCTGCCAAGGTGTACGCCAGCACAGCTGCGGCGAAAGCCAGCTACAAGAGGCAGAAGGAGAAGGAGCGTGAGCGCGAGAAGATCCGGAAGTGGGATGCGGAATACAAGAGCAGCAAGAGACGTCAGCAGCAGACACAGCTCTACGGCAAAGAGTATACGGACAGGATGACGGGAACTTCCAGGAGCAGGGAGGACGAAATCCTCGAAAAGATACGGGCAATATGGCTTGCGGAGACGATCAGGCGCCAGATCGAACTCGACAAAGAACACAAAGAGGTGCTGCAGCGGAGAAAGCTGTATCAGGCGTTTATGCAGCAGCAGGTGCGGGACGACGATGGGAAGTGATGGATATGGGAATAATCAAAGTCAAGGATCTGATCTATGAGTATATACGGCGCGACGAGGAAGGCAACGTGGAGGGGATAACGACTGCCGTGGATAATGTCAGTCTCGATATCAGGCAGGGTGATTTCGTGGCAGTATTAGGTCATAATGGCTCCGGGAAATCGACGCTGGCAAAACACTTGAACGCGATCCTGTATCCCACGGAGGGGACCGTGTGGGTGGACGGAAAGGACACCAGAGATGACACTGCAGTGTGGGATATCCGCCAGACGGCAGGGATGGTCTTTCAGAATCCTGACAATCAGATCATCGGTCAGGTCGTCGAGGAGGATGTGGGATTTGGTCCCGAGAACATGGGCGTGCCGACGAAGGAGATCTGGGAGCGCGTGGAGGAGAGCCTGAAAGCGGTGGGAATGTACCAGTTCCGAAAGTTTTCTCCGAACAAGCTGTCCGGTGGACAGAAACAGCGGGTTTCCATAGCGGGGGTGATCGCCATGCACCCGAAATGTATCGTCCTGGACGAGCCGACGGCAATGCTGGATCCGAAAGGACGCAAGGAAGTGATACGCGCAGTCAGGGCGCTGAACGATGTGGAGCGCATCACCGTGATATTGATCACGCATTATATGGAGGAAGTGATCTATGCGGACCGGGTCTATGTCATGGACCAGGGAAAGATCACCCTTCAGGGGACACCGCGGGAAGTGTTTTCCGAGGTGGAACGGCTAAAGGAGCTGCGGCTCGATGTGCCGCAGGTGACACTGTTGGCTCACGAACTGCGAAAAGAGGGATTTCCCATGCCGAGAGGGGTGCTCACAAATCAGGAATTTGCGGATGCGCTGGATCGATGCGTCAGCGAGATGGTTCAGTAGGATACGCCCGGGCGATGAATAAAAGGAGAAGGTGACGATATGCCCATCATATTGGATAAAGTAAGTCACATATACGGAGCGGATACCGCTATGGCGGTGAGGGCTTTGGACAACGTAAGCCTGGTGATACCGGATGGCCAGTTCGTCGGGCTGATCGGTCATACAGGCTCCGGCAAGTCCACACTGGTCCAGCATCTCAATGGTCTGATGAAGGCGACCTCAGGCAGCATATATTTTAATGGTGAGGATATCGATGCGGAGGATTTTGACAAGAAAAGGCTGCGCAGCAAGGTGGGACTGGTGTTCCAGTACCCGGAGCATCAGCTCTTTGAGACGGACGTCTTTGCGGATGTGTGCTTTGGACCGAAAAATCTCGGGCTGTCGAAAAAGGAAGTCGAACTGCGCGCTTATGAGGCGCTGAAACTCGTGGGGATCGAGGATGCATATTTTTACCAGTCGCCCTTTGATCTCTCGGGCGGGCAGAAAAGACGTGTCGCGATAGCCGGCGTTCTTGCGATGAAGCCGGAGGTGTTGATCCTGGATGAGCCGACAGCCGGTCTTGACCCCAAGGGACGCGATGAGATCCTGGACCAGATCTCCAGGCTAAAAAGGGAAACGGGCATCACGGTGCTCCTGGTGTCGCACAGCATGGATGACGTGGCGAAGTATGTGGACAGGATCATCGTCATGAACAAGGGCGGTGTTGTGTACGACGACGAGCCGGGGGAAGTGTTCAGACACTGCCAGGAGCTTGAAAAGATCGGGCTTGCCGCGCCGCAGGTGACATACATCATGAAGGATCTGCAGGATCGCGGCTATGATGTCAGCGATGAGATCACCACGATCGCGGAGGCGAGGGATGAGATAAAAAGCTATTTTACGAGGCTCAGGGCAGCGCGAAAGGAAAGATAGGTGGCAGGTTATGCTTAGGGACATCACATTGGGACAATATTATCAGGCGGACTCCGTGATCCACAGGCTCGATCCGAGGGTGAAGCTTGGCACAACGGTCCTGTTTATCATATCCCTGTTTGTCTTTCAGGGATTCGGGGGATACCTGGTGGCGGCGCTGTTTTTGGTGCTGGTGATCAGGCTGTCGACAGTTCCGTTTAAGTTCATGGTAAAGGGAATGCGGTCGATCGTCTTTCTGCTGTCGATCACGGTGATCTTCAATCTGTTTTTGACGCCGGGAGAGCCGATCGTGCGGATCTGGAAGCTGTCGATCACGCAGGAGGGGCTCCGGCTCGCCGTCCTGCTATCGATCCGGCTCAGTTTTCTGATCATCGGATCGTCGGTGATGACACTCACGACCACCCCCAATCAGCTGACCGACGGTCTCGAGAAAATGCTGAGACCGCTGAATAAGATCAAAGTGCCTGTGCATGAGATTGCCATGATGATGTCGATTGCGCTCAGGTTTATACCGATCCTGATGGAGGAGACGGACAAGATCATGAAAGCGCAGCTTGCGCGGTGTGCTGAGTTTGACAGCGGCAATGTGATCAAAAAGGCAAAGAGCCTGGTGCCGTTGCTGGTCCCGCTGTTCATATCGGCATTCCGCCGCGCAAACGACCTCGCTATGGCGATGGAGGCGCGATGCTACAGGGGGGGGGAGCACCGCACCAGGATGAAACCCCTCCATTATGAAAAAAGGGATTACATCGCATACATGATCGTGATCTGCTATCTTGTGGGCGGCGTGGCGGCAGGAAAACTGATGCCGTTGCTGCTTGGCAGTGTGCTCCTGTGAGGACATTGCCGGATCGTGTGCCGGTAACTATACTGGGAACTGTGACGGACATCGGACAGAAAGCATTAGCAGACAGGGAGACAGGGAATCATGAAGAGGGTAATGCTGACCGTCGCCTACGACGGTACGAACTATCACGGATGGCAGCTCCAGCCGAATGTGACGACGATCGAGTCTGTGCTCAACGGGGCGCTGAGCGCACTTTTAAAGGAAGAGACGAAGGTGATCGGGGCGTCAAGAACGGACACCGGCGTGCATGCGCTTGGAAATATAGCAGTGTTTGACACACAGGCGAGAATGCCCGCAGAAAAGTTTGCATATGCATTGAACCAAAGACTACCGGAGGATATCCGGATCCAGGACGCGCGGGAGGTGCCGCCGGACTTTCACCCCAGGCGGCAGGAAAGCAGGAAAACATATGAATACAAGATCCTCAACAGCGCATTTCCGATGCCCGTGTACAGGCTTTATGCGCATTTTACGTATGTGCCTCTCGATGTCTCGTCCATGCGGAGGGCGGCGGCGTATCTGGTGGGAACGCATGATTTTAAGAGCTTCTGCAGTGTGAACACGACAGCGGAGACGACGGTGCGCACGGTCTATGAGATCACTGTGGACAGGTGTGGTGATATGATCACGATCAGAGTGACCGGTTCGGGTTTTCTGTACAACATGGTCCGGATCATAGCGGGGACGCTGATCGAGGTGGGGAGAGGGAATTGGCAGCCTGAACGGATGCAGGACATTTTAAGGGCTTGTGACCGCGCGCATGCTGGTCCGACCGCGCCGGCATGCGGACTGACACTGGTAAAGTATGAGTTTCTGGATTGACAGATTTCTTATTGATAAATTTCCCAATTAGGTATTGACACACCAGGAACCGTATAATATAATAATTCAATGTGGCGACATGCGATTGCGCGATATCAAAGCCCCGATATGTGCAGAGATGTCAGCCCGGGTATCTAGGTGACTTGCTGATCTGCAGGGTGCGGTCCGGACATTCCGCATCGGGGGATCGAGACAGGAATAACCGTCAAAGGAGAGCCGACAGGCTAAGTATATGGAGGTAACATAATGAAAACATTTATGGCTAGCCCAGCTACGATTGATAGAAAATGGTATGTAGTAGATGCTACTGGAATGACATTGGGACGCTTGGCATCAGAGGTTGCGAGCGTATTGAGAGGAAAGAATAAGCCTATTTTTACTCCTCATATTGATACAGGTGATTATGTGATCATCGTCAACGCAGAGAAGATCGCAGTGACAGGCAAGAAGCTTGATCAGAAAGTTTACTATCATCACTCGGATTATGTTGGCGGTATGAAGTCAGCGACACTGCGGGAGAAACTGAACAAGAAACCGGAGGAAGTGATCGAGCATGCAGTGAAAGGTATGCTTCCCAAGGGACCTCTGGGACGTGAGATGTACAAGAAACTCTTTGTATATGCAGGACCTGAGCACAAGCATGCAGCTCAGAAGCCGGAGACATTGACATTTTAATCAGTGTGATGAATAAAGGAGGAAATCAAAATGGCAAAGGCAGCAAATGCTTCAAGATATTATGGAACAGGTAGAAGAAAGAAATCAATCGCCAGAGTATATCTGACACCGGGTACAGGCAACATCACGATCAACAGGAGAGGGATTGACGATTATTTCGGGTTAGAGACATTGAAGGTGATCGTTCGCCAGCCTCTGGCTGCAACAGATACTGTTGACAAGTTTGATGTGCTTGTAAACGTGAAAGGCGGCGGCTATACAGGACAGGCAGGTGCGATCAGACACGGTATCTCCAGAGCTTTATTGCAGGCGGATTCCGATTACAGACCCGTGCTTAAGAAGGAAGGCTTCCTGACACGTGATCCTCGTATGAAGGAGAGAAAGAAGTACGGCCTCAAAGCGGCCCGTCGCGCTCCGCAGTTCAGCAAGCGTTAATTGGCTGTCGGGAGCGTATCAAAATTGCTCAAAAACCCCGGAAAATCAAGGTTTTCCGGGGTTTTCTTATACCCAAACAAGCTGATATAGTTTGACCTGATTTGACACAACGAGAGCCATTTTCACCCAATTTTTAGTGGTTAAAAATAGGACAACCGGCAAAAATGGAGGTAAAAAACGGGCTTAGTGGTTAAAAAATAGGACAACCACAGCCCTGATTTCGGGGTATTTCAGAGGCGATTTTTACTCCCTCTCACCCCTCAATTTATACGAGAACAGTTTGGCGTAGTTTGACCGAATTTGAATAATTGAATATGATTTTAATGCAGGCACTCAGTATTTTTTGCTGGGTGCTTTTTGCGTTTCCGGGGAACTGTATTCCGGGATCAGAAAAAGCCGTCACTTTTCAATTTATGAAGTGGCGGCTTTTTCTATTTCC
>ERZ808051.1578-NODE-1578-length-14407-cov-3.968318_pt1 | contig 14407 bp, 10 predicted proteins | sample MGYA00380199_ERZ808051 | MGnify/ENA primary metagenome ERZ808051 (study PRJEB31490, sample SAMN06133391) | mouse gut metagenome | isolation source: J11 | host: mice | place: China: Chengdu | collected 2015-05 ...
TGTACATGGCTGCTGCCACACTGCACCTGCGGCTCTTTTTGATGACCCATCCACAAAACTTGACCTTTCCGGCGGCTGGCATGATGCGGGGGATTACGGGCGCTATGTAACAGCGGCAGCCACGGCACTTGCACACCTGCTCTATGCGTTCATCCTGTTCCCGGATCGTTTCCTTGAACCATTAAATATTCCGGAAAGCGGCAGCACCACCCCCGATCTGTTAAACGAATGCCGCTATGAACTGGAATGGCTTTTAAAAATGCAGCGCTCAGACGGCGGGGTCTTCCACAAGGTAAGCACCTGGCACCATGCGCCTTTCGTTATGCCGGAATTTGATACCGCACCGCTTTACGCCTACGCCGTCGCAACGCCCGCCACAGCGGATTTCGCAGCGGTGACCGCACTCGCTGCACGTATTTTTGCCCCATACGACAATGAATTTTCAGAAAAACTTAAAGCTGCTTCCCTGCTTTCCTGGGAATTTTTACAGACTCATCCCGAACTTATCGCTTTTTCCAATCCTCCCGGAAGCGGCACCGGGGAATACGGCGATTCATCCGACCGCGACGAGCGTTTTTGGGCGGCGGCAGAACTTTTCTTTCTGACCGGGGAAGCGCGCTTCCTCGATTCCTTCCTTGCCTTGTATTTGGAAGATTTTTCCAAAACCGCACTGGGATATGCGGCTGTCGGTGGATTTGGCTGCCTTTCCTTCTATATAAATCCGGTCTTTGCAAAAGTTCCCACCGCCGGGGATACCACTGCAATACCTGTCGCACTGCACATACCTAGCTGGACGGATGACTATATTGCCCGGATGCCGGAATTGCTCAATATAAGGGAAAACATCCGAGGCGACTTTCTTGCTGCCGCTGCCCACCGCGCTGCCCTTATTCCCCATAACGCATATCTGGTCGCAATGCAAAAAAGTGACTACTGCTGGGGAAGCAATATGACCCTACTAAACAACGGAATCGTGTTGATCCTCGGTTTCCTTCTTACTGGGAACAATGAATACCGGGAAGCCGCACTCTCCTCACTCCACTACCTGCTCGGCCGAAACGCCACAGGTTACAGCTATGTGACCGGATACGGCACCCGCTCCTGCCGCCATCCCCATATGCGCACCGTTTTTGCCGACGGCATCGACGAACCGATCCCGGGATTTGTTTCCGGCGGTCCAAACGCATATCTCTCAGATGAATTCGGCAAGCGCCATATCGCAGAAGGCACGCCGCCCATGAAATGCTATCTCGACGAATACGCCTGCTATTCCCTGAACGAAGTCACCATCTACTGGAATTCACCAGCCGTCTTCGTCACAGCATTTTTTGACGCAAAATCATAACCCCTCAAGCATCACAAAAACCAAAATCAAAAAAAAACAAATTCCCTGTTCCAAGCCCGCACATTTTATGGTATAATGTGCGCGAAGGCAAAGCAAGCAATACAAAAAAGGAAAGTGCGGAAACGCGCTCTTCGTTTCCAGCACTTTCCTTTTTTGTATTGCGCCGCGAGCAACGCGAGCTAAGAAAATCTTTGATTTTCTTAGCTTTGCCGTACCCCCGCGCGGAGCCCCACCTCACAAGTTAAGAACCCAAAACCTTTCTTAACTCACCACACCCAACACTAACAAGAACAGGAGGCTATACCCAATGGATTCCACCGGACTCATCATATTGGCACTGATCATTCTCCTTTGTATCATCGTAGCCGTGATTTCCGTTGCCATAACCGTTACAACGGCATCCGCAGCGGTCGCAGTAGAAGAAGACGAAGAGGAAGACTGACACAGACCATAAAAGACTAACACAAAACCAGAACCCTGTACCACACGGTCACAGGGTTCTACTTTTTCTAACATAATTTATTATAGATAATCATCATCCGGGTCGGGTGCATCATCCACCACGATCTCCTTCTCCTTAACCAAAATATAGGTTCCCGCCCTGAAAAGCGCCACATCGATCACCCCGTCCGCGCCAGGTTCCAAATTCACCCGCGCAAGCACAGTTTTGCGGTTCGGGGTATAATACAGGTAGGTGCCAATCCCCTTTTCCTTATCGGATTCCTTGACCTTGTAATTGGACGGCAGTTCAATCCTCATGGTCAGCGGGAAAATATCGTCCTGCGTTTCGTCCGCTAACAGTATATCAAAAGCCATATACTCAAGAACTTCCGCTTCCACGCGGTTTAACAGACTTTCCACCCGGTCGGGCTTTAACGATTTCCCGACGATGGCATCCTTATCCACACGCTTTGGCAGGGCTACCTGCACCTTTGCACTGTCCTTTGTATTCTTTACCACAAAGGAAGCGGCATTGCTGTAGCTTGCCCCCGACCTTGCAATACCATTTACATTGATGGTGGTACTCTGCCCGCCGTAATGTATAATAATAGTATTTTCACCCGTCATCATAATGCGGTCAGAAGAAAACTCAAAATCCTTTACAACCGACTTGGTGCCATCGCTGAAAGTCGCGGTCACCGTAACATCCTCCGCCGCGACATAATCGCCGACCTCAACGCTGCCTCCCCGGTAAACCGCCTCGATGCTCTCCGCCGTCAACTCCACACCTTTTACGGTAAATTCCGCTGTCTTTCCGCCAAAACTTACCATCATCTTATTTTCCCCAAGTTCCTGCACCACCGGCGGAATCAGCCGGTAATTGTAGATGCGCTCCGAAGTGCCGTCCGTATAAAGCGCCGTAACATACAAATTCTTCTCAGGGATCGCATAGCCCTGCGGTGCCCCCTCACCCTCGTAAACCGCCGTCAGCATGGAAACGGTCTTTGCCGGCTGCGTGTAGACATAAACCTCGGTCTGCAAATTATTGTAAGTTATCTGAACCTTCTGGCTGTTCGATGATGTAATCACCGGGTTTACAATCCGGTAATCATAAATCTCCTCCATACTCCCGTCCGTATAATACAGATTGACAGTAAGGCTTGCAGCACCCACCTTATTTCCGACACTGAGCATCTCGCCGTTGTACACCGCATAGAGTGAGCTTGGTTTCTTGCCAAGCACATAAACTTCCGTCACCTTCCCGCGGTAGATAATCATAACCTTGTTCATCCCGTCCGTAAGCACGCGCTCGGTTGACATTGCAAAATCCGTTACCTCGGCGGTTGTGTTGTCGCTGAAAGATGCCGTTACCGATATCTTATCCCTAGGGATCGCCCCGCCAATCTCAATCGCCTCGCCGGTGTACACCGCGCTGATATAAGTTACAGTCGGGTCGGCTGCATCCGCGCGCACCGGCAGGATTATAACACATAAGAGCATGCTGAAAATCAGTATGCCAAGCCCCCATCTCCTTTTCATGCCGCACCTCCTCTACTTCTTTGCATCCGCTGCTTTCTGGATATAATATTCTTCCATCTCCGCTATCGTGATGGACGCTCCCGCCGTAATACGCTTTTGGATTGCCTCAAGGCGCTCCACCTTAGCCTTCTCTTCCTCCGTCAGGTTCTTTGTGCTCTTAGGGGCGGTGTAGACATACTTTTTATCCATCTTCTCCGTTGTCACATAGACATCCTTCTCATTCTTCTCCGTGTTCTCAAGCACAGTCACATCGAACGACACGGATTTTCCGCTCGTCTTATCCTTCATCGTGATCTTTGCCTTCCCCGCCGCCCTCGCATGCAGGAGCCCTGTTTCCTCATCCACCTTGGCAATCAGCACATCCGAGGTCGAGAACGTAAACTTCGCCCCGTCAAAACCATATGCTTTCCCGATTAGCTGGTAATCGCTGTTTGCAACAAGTTTCGTCTTTTTATTTGATATGGATATGTACGGTTCCTTCACTGTCACGGCAATCTTGCCCGTATAGGTTTTTCCGTCCTGCTTCATGGTTGCCGTCACCGTCGCAGTTCCCTTTGCCACCGGCTTGATTACGCCCTTACTATCCACCGTGGCAACCTTCTTATCACTTGATTTGTAAGTGACCTTCGCCGATTTCGCCAGATTCTTAAATTTGATCTGATAACTTTCATAGCCCACATAAAGTGTTTTTTTCGTGACTGTTACTTTCGGTGTCGCCGCCTGCAATGGAAGACTTTTTACCATTGTGGCAAACATCACTGCCAACACCAAAAAAACTGCAATCCGGCGCATGCGCAGGTAATTTTCCTGCACACCCTGCCCATGTCCCCTAAAGAAACCCATATGCATTCTCCTCTCCTGACAATTAAACCTTCCGCAAACAGAGATGTAAATTTCTTCCAGTTACACTCTGTGAAAGTTCCCTGTCATACCTGCACTACATTTTACCCGGGCAGCCGGACTATGTTACAGAAACAAAAAGTCCCACCACCCTTTTTTCTCCTAAAGCTTACCACAGTTTTTTGTCAAAATTGTTACAACCCGGATATTTTTTCTTGTTCCGCAATTCTTTTACGTCGAAGGAAATTTGGAATCCGCTTTGCTGCTTTCTCATATCCTCATACTTCCACAAAAAAATCCCCCTTACCCACCTATTCATCTTTGTGACTATAAAGAAGGGAAACTTCTTTGGTAGGTTAAATATTCTAAACCCCTTTCACGAAACGGTAAGTATCCTGTTCTTCAGGCAAAATTCGAGGTCAAACGCCCGCATGCCTCCTCTTTCAAACTGAACAAAAATCTTTCCGTCCGAAAGTTTTTTTATCACGCCGCCCCCATAGTTTTTATGCGCAACCGCCACTCCTTCCTTAAAAGCTGTACGGTCGGTAAGAAGCTCCGTCACAAACCGGGAAATTTCCTGCTTTTTGTTGAAGCGCTCCTTCGTGTACATTACGGTAAGCGCTTTTTTCGCCCGCGTTACCGCAACATAGAACATCCGGCGCTCCTCCTCCATATCCTCATTCACAACCGCCTTATGGTGCGGTGTGATCCCCTCGTTGGCATCCACCACATAGACATGGGAGAATTCAAGCCCCTTAGAGCCGTGGAAGGTCATAAACACCACGGCATCCCGGTCACTGTCATTCTTCCCCGCACTCTGCTGTTCAAGTTCCTTCCGGTATTCTTCCATATGTGCGAACCACTCCGCAAATGTCCCATACTCCCTCGCCGCCTCCTGCAACTGGGAGAGCAGGTCAAACAGCTCCTCCTCATGGATGCGCCTCAATTTTGCATACTCCCGCAGATAATCGTCGTACCCCATCGCGCGCCGGATATAATTTACTGCCGCGTAGGGGTTTGTCCTTGCTAAAAGCCTCAGATCCTGCTCAAGTTTATCAATGCGCTCCACCACATAACCCTTGCCCGCCTGGCTGTAGTAATATTGTTTCACTTTCCTTAAATCAACCTTGGCATCCTTAAATGCCTCGCGGGAAAGATAGCGCTTTGGTCGATTCATAATCTGGAAATAGAGCGCGCGGTCATTCTCCCCGAGCGCCAACCGGATATAAGCTAGGATGTTTTTCGCCAGCCAGTGTTCATATATATTTGGCAGGGAATCCTTCATTGAAAACGGGATATTATATTCCATAAGTTTTTCTGCTAACGCCCCCGGCTGCGTGTTTGTCCGGTATAAAACTGCCACATCGCGGTATTGCCCGCCGTTTTCATGGTATGAGAGCAGTTCCCTGACTATCGCCTCATTCTGCGCCTTCACATCGGCAAACTCTATTACCCTCACCGCATTTTCCCGCGCGTGCACCGACAGGATCTTTTTGGGGAAGCGCTTGGTATTTGCCGAGATCAGCCTTCCTGCGGCTTCCACAATATCCGCTGCTGAACGGTAATTAATATCGAGAAGCACCCTCTCACATTCCGGATAATCATTTGGAAAATTTAACATAATCTCCGGCTTTGCCCCGCGGAAGCGGTAAATACTCTGGTCATCATCGCCCACAATAAAAAGATTATTCTGCGGGCGTGCGAGCAGTCTTATAATATCGTACTGCACACGATTGATATCCTGAAACTCATCAATCAGTATGTACTCGTAAAATCTCTGCCACATCGCCAAAATATCCGGTCTTTGCGTCAAAAGTTCATAACACAAAAGCAGCATATCATCAAAATCAATCTTGTTCGCTGCCCGCAGCATTTCCTCGTATGCGCGGTAAATTTTCTTAAAATTCTCCTCCGAACAGTTCATGGAATAATAATGTTCAATATCAACGCGCTCCCCTTTTACCAGGCTGATCTCACTGCCGATCCCCTCAACAAATTCTTTCTCATCATCAATCTCAATATTCAGTTTTGCGATATAGTCGCGGAAAAACTGGTAGCGTTCTTCCTCCTTTATAATGCATGACGCATCATAGTGATAGGCATATTTCAGTATTTTAAAATATACGGCGTGGAATGTGCCGAAATTAACCCCGCAGGGTGTCCCCATCAATCTCTCAAACCGCAGCTTCATCTGTGTTGCCGCCGCTTTTGTAAAGGTGATAACCAAAATGCGCTCCGGCTTCACCCCGCATTCTTCAACCAGCGCCTTCGCCCGGTTCGTGATAACTGTCGTCTTTCCTGAACCCGGGCCTGCAAGTACCATCATCGGACCCGTGCGGTGTGCGATTGCTATTTTTTGTGCCTCGTTCTGTTGCATAATTTCCTCCCCACTCCATAAAATGGAGGTTTCCTATCCCCTGGTAATACAAAAACTTATATTCAATCCGTTCCATACTGGAATTAAGCCGCCCAATCTGCACAGGGATATGCTCCCACTTCTTTCGCAGTGCCCCTTTTTTCGCTTCCAGCACTTTCTCTTCCATTAAGTATAGTTCCACAAAGCTGCGAATATCAGAAAGCGCCATCCTCTATGTTTGCAGGCGGAAAATTAACACAAGCTTTCTTTAACACCTATAATCCTGCAGATGCATAAAAGAATGCGGAATTATCCGTAACCATCAAGACAGCCCAGGAGCGATAATAAGATATTTATGACCACTCCTGATATTGCATCCAAAGTGCAGGAATATAGCAAGAGTGTAGCACAGACTATTTTGCGCTCCGATGTCCAAAACAGGATTATCAGCCTAAACTCCATCCATAAGAAGCACATTTTACAGAATTCACAGATTTTTGGTTTCGTGTTTAGCGCCAAGAGCACAAATGATGGAGCGCTTAAACCGCAACCAGTTTAACGAAGATATAGAATTTTTACATTTTTCCAAAAATTTACAAATAAGAAATACTAAAGGATATTTTCCGCAAGTGCCGGGCAGGGTAAGTTCCCCGCCCGGCGCACCACTTACTGGCACGATGCTTCAAGCTTTTCCACCGCCAAATGTATGCGGCGGAGGCTCTCCTCTTTCCCGAGGATATGCATGATTTCGTATGCCCCTCCCGGTGTTGACTGCTTGCCGGAAACCGCCGTCCGCACCGGCCAGAGTCCCTGACCGTTCTTGATCCCTTTCTCTGCGATGTACTCGGCAAGAATCCCTTCGATTCCCCCGACCGAATAATCGGAAAGTTCCTCAAAGCGCGGCAGCAGCTCCTTTAATACCACAAGCGAATTTTCTGAATTCGTCTTCATCTTTTTGTGCGTAAACATTTCCACATCGTACTCCGGCAGTTCCTCAAAGAAATCCACCAGACCCGCGATATCGCAGAATGTTTCAATGCGCGTTTTCACAAGGTCGGCAATCAGTTTTTTGTCGCAGTCGCGGCTTACAGCCCTGTCAATATACGGCATTGCCATCACATAGTAGACCTCATCGTCCATGCGCTTAATATACTCCGAATTCATCCAGCGGAGTTTCTGCATGTCAAAAACAGCCGGTGACTTGCTGATATTGTGGTAATCGAATTCCCTAACCAGCTCCTCAAGCGAAAAAATTTCCTCGTTGCCCGCCGGGCTCCAGCCAAGCAGCGCAATAAAATTAACAATGGCCTCGGTCACAAAACCCTGCTCAAGCAAGTCCTCAAATGAGGAATGCCCACTGCGCTTTGCCAGCTTCTTGTGCTCCTCGTTCGTAATCAGCGGGCAGTGGATATACACCGGCTCCTCCCAGCCGAAGGCATGATAGAGCCTCGTGTATTTAGGTGTCGAGGACAGGTACTCATTGCCCCGCACCACATGGGTGATTCCCATCAGATGGTCGTCCACTACATTCGCAAAATTATACGTCGGGAAACCATCCGACTTAATTAAAATCATGTCGTCAAGTTCCTCGTTCTCGACCGTGATTGTCCCGTAAATCGCGTCCGTAAAGGAGGTTGTGCCGGTAAGCGGCATATTCTGCCGGATAACATATGGCATTCCCGCCAAAAGGTTCGCCTCTATCTCCTCCCTGCTTAATTGCAGGCAGTGTTTGTCATATTTTGTAATCTCCTTTGCCTCGCCTTCCTCATCCTCGGAAACAACACTTTTTAAACCTGCAAGGCGCTCCTTATCACAGAAACAATAATATGCCTCACCCTTCTCGATCAGTTCCTTCGCATATTTCAAATAAATACCTGTCGCCTGCCGCTCACTCTGAATATATGGTCCAAAGCCCCGGTCTTTATCCGGTCCCTCGTCATGAACCAGCCCGGTCTTTTGCATAGTGTGGTAGATAATATCAACCGCACCCTCCACATAGCGTTCCTGATCCGTATCCTCTATCCTCAGAATAAAATCCCCGCCCTCATGCTTCGCAATCAAAAACTCGTAGAGTGCAGTGCGCAGATTTCCCACATGCATCCTTCCAGTCGGACTCGGCGCATATCTTGTCCTAATCTTTGCCATAACGGTTCCTCCTAGTAATATTCCCCAACTCCCATACTCCGGCGCACTGGAATTTACGGCAGCTTTTTAAGCGCTTCCACCACTTTCTCATATTCTTTGCGGATTTCCTCCATCACATTGAGGACATCTTCCCAGTTATCCCCACGGATATATTCAATCTGCTCTGAAAACAGGCGATGCATCACGTTCATCGAAAGATTTCCGGACACACCTTTTAAAACATGGGAAGCTGAAAGCGCCTGCTTTTCATCCTTATTTTCCAGCGCCTTTTCAAGCAGCTCATAATTTGGGTCCGCCGGGAATTTCTTCAGGAATTTGATAACCATATCCTGCTTTCCCATAAAGCGCTCCAATACCTCTTCCATATTAATACCGGCACTACCCAGTTCCCTCATCATTTTTTCATCGATCTGCATATCCCGCTCCTTTCACACCCACGGTCATGCCGCAGCTATCTCTCTTCCAAATTCCGTCCGTTACTCCTGCAATGCCCTGCGGCCCCCTCTGGTGACAGCTCCTTATAAACCCGGTTCCATTATAAAATGTCCTTCGTCCACATTCCCTCCGAAAGGATTCGCACAATCATATCCTTCGGGGGATGCCAGCGCTGATATAATATCTGCCGATATTATACCATGTCCTCCGGACATGTTTCCCTGCGGGGCGTGCACATGATTTGCCATGGAAATTGTCCTCCCTCTGGTCGGACGGCGAATCAGCGCTGGTATAATATCTGACGATATTATACCATATTTTTCTCAATTCTTCAATCACCTTTTTTATCCCCCACCAAAATAAAAAGAAGCCCTGCATTATCCGCCGTCCACAGGGCTGTGCCTCCTACAATTTTTTAACCGAGCGGCCGACAAGAACCTTTCCCTCCACAACCACGCGCTCCACAAGCGCTGTCTTTGGTTTTTCAATCATCTGGATCAGGTGCTTTGCCGCGGAACGCCCAAGCACCTCCGAATCCTGCGCCAGCGTGGTTAATGCCGGCTCCATCGCCCGCGCATAGCTGTTGCCGTCATAACCGATAACCGATATATCCTCCGGGATATGTAAACCTTCCTGCTCGATCACACCGATCCCGCTGACCGCAGTAAAATCATCCGGATAAAGGATGCAGGACGGCATATCCTTCTGTGCAAGCAACTGCTTTGTCCTCTGCGCCGCCGTCTTTGCATCGCGGTAAGGACAGACTAACACATAACTCTCCGGCACCTTTAAGCCAAGCTCGTCAAGCGTGCGGTAAAAACTTGCCAGCCGGTCCCTCGAAACGGACGAATCGTCCCCGTGGATAAACGCGATCTTTCGGTGCCCCATACTGTGGGCGTACAGCACCAGGTCGCGCACCCCCTTGACATTGTCCGAGATCACGGAAGTGATATTGTGGAACACATGGTCGATGGTCACAACCGGTATTTTGCTGTTGACAAGCTCGATAATCTCTGGCTCGTCAAAATCAATGCATGCGATCACCACCCCGTCCACACCGCGGTAATAACAGTGTTCCGTATAAGTCATTGTCCTCGCACCGATATGGTGGTTGATAAATGTGATATCGTACCCCCTCGACTCCGCTTCCTCCTTCACCCCCTGCAATACCCTGGCAAAATGCTCGTTCATCAGCCCGTTATTCGCCGCATCTAAGAACAGGATGCCGATATTGTACGTGCGGTTTGTTTTCAGTGCAATCGCCGCGGCATTCGGGAAATATCCCATTTCTTTTGCCACAGCATTGATGTAGTCCCTCTTCTCCTTGCTGATATCGCTGTACCCGTTTAGCGCCTTGCTGACTGTCGCAACGGAAACATTACATCGCGCCGCAATATCCTTTACAGATACCATAATCATCCCCCAAATGCTAAATCGTTTTAACATCTTATATTTATTATAATCAACCAAAAGGCAAAAAGCAACCTTTTTTTACATGAAAACACCCCGGCTCCCGGTTTGTGGGACTTTCGGGGTGTTTTTTATACTAGCTGACAATCATCGAATCCACAATCATATCATATGCCTTGTCCCGCAAAAACTGCTCCACAAGGTCTTCCTTGTAATAAGTTTCTTCCACTTCCTCCGGGGTTGAAAAATCATTTTCCGCCGCATATTCCGCCAGAGCCTTTGTGTATTCCTCATCCGTCAGTTTAATATCCGCATCCTTGATTACCGCATCGAGGATCAGGTACTGCTTAACCGCATACTCCCCGTCCTCCTTCGCAAGCACAAGGAACTCATCGTAGGATGTTCCATAAAACAGGGAAACGATGGACTCCACATCCATCCCCCACATCGAAGCATACTGCTCATAGAATTGAATGGTCTCATCAACATAGGACTGGATATCCGCATCGCTGATCCCGGAAAAAGTCGAATTTTCCATGATCTTCTCAAACGCGGAAACCCTCTCCTTGCTTTTTGCATCCTCTGTTGCCTCAGCCATCAAAGTATCATAAATATCCTGGCGGTACGCCTCCACCGTATCAAAATCCGTTTTCTCGGCAATAAACGCATCCGTCAGCTCCGGAACTATCAATTCGTTAATCGATTTGATATTCACAATATAAGTCCCGGTCTGCCCCACATACTCGCTGTGCGCGTAATCCTGGACTTCACATTCGGTTGTCTTTGACTCACCGATAAATGCACCGACTAAACTCTCCTCAAAATCATAGTAACCGTTTCCGACCGTCAGATATTCGTCGGTAATCTCATCCACCTGCTCGCCGCCCACCCAGAGTGTGTAATCCACGCAGACATAGTCCCCGCTCTCCACAACATTGCGATCCTCAATCACTTTTGGCTCGCTGCTCTGGTCAAGCAGATAATCAATCTCACTCTGGACATCCTCGTCCTTTACCTCAGGTACAACTTTGTCCACCGAAATCCCAACATACTGCCCAAGTACAACACTGCCCTGCGGGTGCCAGTATGCGCCCGTCTGCGCGTCTTCCCCATCCTTATCGGTTTCTGAGGAATCCGGTGCCTTAGTCGCGCTGCCAGGGTCTTCCTGCCCGTTTGTGGAATTATTCTTGTTCCCGGAAATCAGCGAACCGCTCTCGCCTTTGTTCCCGTCGCCCCCCGAAGTTTCTTCCCCGTCATCACTCGAGCCGCACCCGGTAAATATAAGACATCCACAGAGTAACACTGCAAGCCATTTTTTCTTCATATCATCCCTCTTTCTGTGCTGTTTTCACGCTGTTAAAACCTGTAACTTCTTGCGGCAGACAGCACGCCGCCCAAAAAACCTGCCCTGACACTTTTATGCCCTACTCTTTTTCCACCGCCACGGCACTGTCATAGATTAGCTGTTCCGCCTTCTCCTGCTGTGCCAGCATGCGGATCTTAGGTTCCTCCACCTGCTCTTTTAGTTCCTCCACCGTCACATTGTACTGCGTCGCGTAGCGCTCCATTGCCTCCGCATACTCTTCATCGGACAATGTGAGGTTCTCCTTGTCAATCACATAATAGAGAATCAGTGTCCTCTTAACCTCAAATTCAGCCTGCTCGCGGAGAAGTTCCTCGTATTCTTCCTCGCTCGAACAGCCGAAGAAATAAAGGATAAACATGGCGAACGAGTACCCGTAAGTACTCTCATAAACCTGGGCTAAGTTGCTGTAGTAGCTGCGCGAACTCTCATAATAGCTGTCGATATCTTCCTGCTTAATCCCGGTAAATTCAGTCTGCTCAATCAGATTTTTCATCACAAGGGTTTCCTTGCTGCTCTTGGCATAGGTTTCCTTCTGCGTGCGCAGGCTCTCCTCAATGTAATCCCTGTAATCCGCCACAGTCGCATAGTCCGTATTCTCGGCAACCAGCTCGTCAGTCAGCTCCACCTCCTGCTTTTGCTTGATGGAATTAACCTTCACGGTAAAAACTGCCTTCTTTCCGGAAAAGTCCGGATTATTCTTGTACGGATCGGGGAACGTGGCTTCCACATCCACTGTTTCGCCCACCTTCGCACCGATTAAGCCGCTCTCAAAACCGCTTATAAACTGACCGGAACCAATGGTCAGGTCAAAACCTTTATCGCTGCCGTTCTCAAATGCCTCGCCATCCATATAACCGGTATAGTCGATATTGGCGATATCGCCGTCGCGGACATCGTTGCGGTCTGTAATCTCCACAAAGAGCGCGTGCGAATCCACAAAGCTGTCAATCCTCGCCTGAATCTCCTCCTGTGACACCGACGTGTTGTAAGGTTCATATTCCACACCTTTATAGTGGGCTTCAACCGCGCTTCCCGAAAGCCTTTCCAGTTCATTATCCTCCTTCTTCCCCCCGCACGAGGCAAGGAGCGCCCCCGTAAGCAGCAATGCCAAAGTCCTCTGTAATCCTCTGCCCATATTTTCATTCCCTCTCTGTTCCGGTTTCCGTTTCCATAAATATGCCACCGCCCGCCTGCAATTTATTTTTCCTGTTGCACGGCGGGTTGCGTAGACAGTTATATCACAGTTCACCGAAAAATGAAAGCTTTTCTTCCGAAATTCATATTTTATTCATAATTTCTTCATATTTTTATAAACGGATGCCCTCAAAATCGCATTGCTCAAGCCTTGCCAATGTATCGTAATCCGCCTTTTTACTCTCGATCACCCGCGCCGCCTGGTTTGTGATCGCCCGCTCTAACAGATTTCGCACATCGCGGGCATTGGCAAAATTATCTGGCTTGTTATCGCAGCGCTCCTTTAAAAGTCCCTTTACAAATTCCCCCGCCGCCTCGGAAAGCACATACTCCTGCTTTTTGCACATGGCAAGCAGGATATCAAAAAGTTCACCCGGGGTATAATCCTCAAACGTGATAAAGCGGGAAAAACGTGAGCGCAAGCCGGGGTTCGAACTTAAAAACTCTTCCATCAGGTCGGGGTAGCCCGCCACAATCACAATCAGCGAATCCCTGTTATCTTCCATCGCTTTAAGCAGCGTATCGACAGCCTCCTGCCCGAAGTCCCCCTCACCCTTGCCCACTGTAAGGGCATAAGCCTCGTCAATAAACAAAATCCCGCCGATTGCCTCGTCCACCACATCCGCTGTCTTTGCCGCCGTCTGCCCGATATATCCGCCTACAAGCCCCCCGCGGTCCACCTCCACAAGCTGTCCGCCGGACAGGATGCCGAGGGATTTGTAAATTTTTGCCAAAAGCCTTGCCACAGTGGTTTTTCCGGTTCCGGGATTGCCTGAAAATACAAGATGTTTGGAAACAGAAGGCTCCTTCATCCCCTGCTCGCGGCGCAGCTTTGCCACCTGCATCAGGTTGACCAGATGGTTTACTTCATGTTTTACCGAGGAAAGCCCCGTCAGGGCGTTCAGTTCCGCCAGCATGTCCTCCACGCCCTCCTCCTTTGCTTCCTCCTCTTCCCTCTCCTTCTTTTTCTCCCCGTTCCCTTCTCCCACAGGGGATGAATACTCCCTTTTTTCTGACCTGCGGTCAATCACCGGCAAAATCGGCTCAATATGTGCGTTCCTGCGAAACAGACCATATTCCTTTAAAAAATCCTCCAGCATTTTCATGTAGGCGGACAAAAGCTTTATCTCTTTTTCCGTGCATTTTTCATCCTGCGCAATATAGGTCTGCCCGAGAAGGCGGTAAGTTTCAACTAACGTAATTGCCTTCTTTTTGCGGTATACCTCATCCTTCATCTTGTTCCCGGCATCCGCCAGCACAAAGAATTTCAGTGCGCGAGGTACCGTCCTTGCAAATTCCGGCATGGCGGTGCGCTCGCTGAAACGAAGCTGCACAA
>ERZ808051.1579-NODE-1579-length-14402-cov-25.717557_pt1 | contig 14402 bp, 9 predicted proteins | sample MGYA00380199_ERZ808051 | MGnify/ENA primary metagenome ERZ808051 (study PRJEB31490, sample SAMN06133391) | mouse gut metagenome | isolation source: J11 | host: mice | place: China: Chengdu | collected 2015-05 ...
TGTCCGTTGCTTCCGGCTCGTCCGGTTGAATACCATATATCCATTTCATTAGTGAAATCTGATTGGAAGCTCCAGCAAAAACCACCGCGCCCCCTGCCCGCCCCCGCTTTGTCCGTCCCCTGAGCCCCTCGCCCTTCCCTCCCTTCCTCCGGTACAGGATGCCGTCTGCGAAAACGGTTCTCCCTATAAATACTTTGCAAAAATAAGTTTTTATTCCCCTATCCCCTCCAAAATACTTAAGCTTTTCATCTCTCTATCCATATATTTCCTGCGGTATATTCCCGCTATTTTTTCCAGTTCTTCTAAGATTTCTCCTGTCACCGAAAAGGTATACAGTTTTTCTATCGGGCTTTTTTCTATGTAATTCATGGCGTATACTGTGGACTCTTTCCAGTCCCTGCCCTCCGGTATCCCCGGATATTCCCCGTTCGCCACTAATGCCCTGATCTCGAACACATACCGTACCAGCTTCCTGTCCAGCCCCTTAGCCAAAAGCGCCCGCAAAGACTGGTACAGCAATTTTAGCATTTCTATTTCCTCATTATTTTCCCTCGTGTAATAATCTGTTGCTTCCAGGAAATACATGCCGTAACAGGCGGCGGAAAAATCCTCCCGCAAACCCTCAAAATAATTTCGAATATCCGCTTCGGCTATATTATAAGAAGTTCTCCCCTCATAGATCTTGAATTCGCCAAACACAAACGGGGAGGCCGCCGCCACAAGCCGGCTGTTCGGCTTCCTGGCGCCTTTGGCAAAAGCGGATATCTTTCCTCTTTCTTTCGTTAAAATAACGACGCGCCTATCGTATTCCCCGATAGGCACTGTCTTCAGTACGATCCCTGTTAATTTTACAAACTCCTGCATACGGGTTCTCCCCCATAACGACGCTTTCTTCCGCTATGTTCTTTTTTTTCTGTATATCCCTGAACCTTAAGTAATCTTCCACGCTGCCTGTATTTAAGAATTGTTGCCAGTAATTTAATCCCTTCATCTTGTGCCCCCTGACTTCCCTGCCGCCGGCGGATCTTCATCCGCCAACGGTTTTCTTCTATATGTTAGGGTTCGCTTTTTTTATCTTTCCTATTCGGAATCTTTGGGATTATAACCGAAATTTTTCATATACAAATCGCTGTCGCGCCAGTCCTTTCTCACCTTTACCCATAGCTGCAAATTCGCCTTACACTCCAGCATTTCTTCGATCTCCGGCCTTGCCTGGCTTCCGATCCGTTTGAGCATCGCTCCCTTTTTTCCTATAATAATTCCTTTGTGGGATTCCCGCTCGCATATGATCGTTGCCTCTATATCGGCGATCGCAGACTGCCCCTTGCGGAACTTCATGCTTTCGATCACGACGGCGATCCCATGGGGAATTTCTTCTTCCAGACACCGCAATGCCTTCTCCCTGATAAGTTCCGCTACGATCTGGCGCTCCGGCTGATCCGTCACCGTGTCCTCATCGTAAAAAGGTTCCCCATAAGGAAGATATTTCATAATGCAGGATATCAGCACATCCGTGTTATCTCCCTTCAATGCCGATACGGGAACAATTTCCGAAAATTCCATTTCTTTCCGGTACGCGTCGATAAAGGTCAGCACCTCTTCCTTTTTTACCTTATCCGTTTTATTGATTACTAAAATTACGGGCGTCTTCACCTTTTTCAGCTGTTCCAAAATATGCTTTTCCCCGGCGCCGATAAACGTCGTCGGTTCCACCAGCCATAAGATCACGTCTACTTCCGTCAATGTGCGCTCCGCAACACGCACCATATAATTTCCCAATTTATTTTTTGCCTTGTGGATGCCAGGCGTATCCACAAACACGATCTGCCCTTCCTCCGAAGTATATACCGTCTGTATCCGGTTGCGGGTCGTCTGGGGGCGATGGCTCGTAATGGCAATCTTCTGCCCGATCAAATGATTCATCAACGTAGATTTTCCCACATTCGGCCTTCCGATCAAAGTGACAAATCCCGATTTAAAATTATGCTTCAATATTTTCTCCTTTTTCTTAATGGAACAATGGCTCCAGTGTTTCAAACATTCCGCTCTTATCTTTTAGTTTCTCCTCGCTGCCTACCACGCAGAAGCAATCTTCTTCCATAAATGCCCTTATATGACCGGCAAGCGCACGGATCGCCTCGGGTGTCGTTCCCAGCAGTTCATCCCTTTCCTTCTGTACGCTGGCAAAAGGAAGCTTTGTCATATACCCGGTCAGGGAATACAGCCCCTTGGCAGCAGACGTCATCGGCACATCCATATCGCTGACCGCCCCGATGACAAACTGCGTCATCGTCCGTTCATCCGCCTCAAATCCTTCAATGTATTCCGCCGCCTTTTCATACACTTCCACGGTCTTTTCCAGGTTGGGGTCCCTATAAGAAACAAAATAACTGTCCCCCGACTTGCCAAAACTGCACATACAGCCGTAAGCTCCGCCTTTTACCCTTACCCGGTTCCAGAGATAATCATATCCCATCATCACTTTCAATACTTTCAAAGCTCCCGTATAAGAAAGACCCTTGCCGATAAAATTCCCGGCCCGGCATACATACTGTACCTGGGCGGAAGTCAGATAGCCTTCATTTTTCTTCGACAGTTCCGGCCGGTATTTTTCCTTTTCCACGGGAACCGTAAACAGTTTTTCCTTAAACGACCGGACGAGAGGCTCTATTCCCCCGATGCCCTTTTTCTCTCCCGTATAATCCAGCATAAAATTTTCGGGGCGGAAAATGCATTGGACAAGAGTATTCAATTTTTCCACCAGATCTTCTTTTTCCTCTTCAAACCGCTCCGACAGTTTTTCCAGCAAGCGATATTGCGGAATTCCGCTGATCTGCCCCGCCACTGCTGCCGTCGGCGATATATAGGAAAGCGCCCGCACCGCCGCCAGGGAATGTCCCGCGGACATCATGGAAGCCTGCATCCGCGACCGGAGTTCCGCAATGACATCGTACAGCCTTTTCTGATCCCCGAACCTGGAACGCAGAACGATCTCTTCCACCAGACGGAAAGCCTCTCCTATATTTTCATAAAGCGTCTTCGCTTTTATTTCCAGCATGACTTTATATTCCGGCATATTCTGGGAATCAATATAAGTGTTGGCCACGATACTGATGCCTCCGGTCTTTATATTCGTCTCGTGGTACAAATCCCCATACGCATAATTTTCCGTATCCACCATGCCCAATACATTTTTCAGCACGCCGATATAAGGAAAAAGTTCTGCCGGTATCTGGCCGATATCGAACATAAAGCGCAGATAGGCGATTCCGTTCGTATAAATATCGTGTTCCAAAACCAATGTGCCGTCGGCCATATCATGTTCTTCATTTACATATTTTTCCGCTTCTTTTTTAATATCTTCCCGTTTCAACAAGGGAATCTTTTGCAATGCCTCTTTGCTGTTCGGTTCCTCCTGGTATTGCTCCAGCTCTTTTGTCTGCCTGATCATCTCCTCCAGCTCTTCCCTGCCCAGCGATTCCTTCCATTCCTGCAATTTCTTTTGCAGAGCCGCGTCCTTTCTGGCCGTCATTCCTTTCGACGGGGCCAGAACGAGTATGGATTTGTGTCCGTTGTCCAGCAGGTGTGTCCGAATCAAATCCTCAAAATAACCGCTTTCCACTTCTTTCTTCAATGTTCCAAAAGTTTCATTGGCTTCCACATGGAGGAACGGTTTTTCATCATCATACAGCCAGCTGTCCAAGGTCTGCAGCCCAAGGATCAGTCCCTTGGGATAACTGCCGAAATCGGACTCCCTGTATTTGAATTCAAAATAATTCAATCCTGCCCGCAGCGCCTTTCTGTCAATGCCCTGTTCCGCCTGTTCCTTCAATACGCCCTCGATAACACGGATAAACTCTTCTTTCTGATCTTCCTCCGCTCCCTTTGCCACGATGGAAAAATAGGGCTGCATCACGCCGTTATCATAAGTACTGTATATCTCTTTCCCGATTCCCTGCCGGATCAGCGCCTCTTTCAGCGGAGCGCCCGGCGCGGAACAAAGGGCATAATCCAATATCTGAAAAGCAATGTATAACTTCCTGTCCAGATTATCCCCGATCACCGCATTATAAGCCAGATAAGTATTCCCCTTTTCCGACTCTTCTTCCATGATCGAATACTCTTTTCTTATTTCCCTGGGAGCTGCAAACCCTTCCTGCACCCGTATCGCCGAGTCTACCGCGAGCGCATCGAAACCCGACAGATATTCCTTATCGATAAATTCCAGTTTTTCAGCCATATCCATATCGCCATACAGATAAATATAACTGTTGGATGGATGATAATATTTTTTATGGAAATCCAAAAAAGCCTCATAGGTCAGATCCGGAATCACATCGGGATCCCCTCCCGATTCCGTGCCATAAGCGGTATCCGGAAATAAGGAATTCAGGACTTCCCTGTCCAGCACGTCGTCCGGCGAAGAAAATGCCCCTTTCATTTCGTTATAGACCACTCCGTTGATCGTCAGATCGTCTTCCATATCCGCCAGATCATAATGCCAGCCTTCCTGCATAAATATCTTCTTTTCCTTATAGATATTCGGATAGAAAACCGCGTCCAGATAAACATGCATCAAATTCTGAAAATCCTTGTCATTGCAGCTTGCTACCGGATATACCGTTTTGTCCGGATAGGTCATGGCATTTAAAAAAGTGTTCAAAGAGCCTTTTGCCAGTTCGATAAAAGGATCTTTCACCGGAAAATTTTTAGAACCGCATAGAACCGTATGCTCGATAATATGAGCCACTCCCGTGCTGTCTTCGGGCGGCGTGCGGAATCCAATATAAAAAACTTTATTGTTGTCATCATTAGAAAGCAGGGTCAGCCTGGCCCCGGTTTTTTTGTGGCGCAAAAGAAAACCATAAGAATTCAAATCAGGCACCTGCCTGGACTCCAATATCTCATAACTCCCCAGCCCTTTGATTTTTTGTTCCATTTGTATTATTTGCTCCATCCCTTGTCCCTCTTTTCCATTTTCATTTTCCCTTTCTTCCGTCACCCGGCATTCACACCGTAAACGTCATGACACCGAGTTTGGAAAAAATAATTTCCCGAATTATCATTCCTGCCTGTTTCTTTCTGGCCAGATTCAGTTCTGCCAGTTCTTTCAGCGTATAAATCTTGTCTTTATACCGTCTTTTCGTTTTTCCGGCCAGTCCCTTTTTTTCTTCCCAAGCGCTGACCCTGACTTTGACCTTCAATTCCCGAAAAGTCTGATACGCAAAACTATCCTCCGTCATATAATAAAAATGACTTTCCAAAGTCGTTGAGGCATCCACATCCTTCAAAATATAACGGGAGATAATGGTTTTCAACTTAAATGCCGCCATTTCTTCCTCTAGCAATTCCCCGTAGCTGTATCTCGCTCCCACATAAATTGCCCCGGCATCCTGCAAAATATATTTAAAATCCCGATCCTGGGGCAATGTTTCTTTTTCTATGTTTTCCGTATTTTCCATGTCATTCCTTATCCGTTTCGATATCTTCCATTTGATTCCCGCTCATGCGAACCGCTTCCCTGATTTCATCCTCCGAAAGCGCCGTCTCCTGTGCCAGTTCCCCGACCGTCACCTTTCTTTTCAACAGTTCCGCCAGTTCTCTTGCCTGTCCGGCCACCAGGTTTACTTGATCGGCTATCCTCTGGTTCGATTCCGATGCCGCCAGGCTGTCGCTGATATGGTCTTCCATAGCATCCATAATCATCTTGCCGAGCATTCCTTCCGCCTCCTGCGGATATTCCAGACAACCCAGCATGGTAACTCCCGTCGCCACCGCCACATTTCCTTCCCCTATCAGATCTTCCAGTCCGACTCCCTGTCCGCCGTATAATTTGGCGATCTCCACCACTTCGGGCAGCCAGATTTCCACCAGCCTTGCCTGTGCCTGCTTCTCTCCTGCCATCGCGGAAATCGTTACTGCTTCTCTTTCCCCTTGAGAGGCCTCCCTGATCTCTTTCAGTTCTTCCAGATAGGTTTCCAGATAATCCATTTCCTCCCCAGTAAAAACATCCTCCGGTTCAGGCGGTTCGTCAATACCGATTTTATGCTTTTCCAAATAATCGGCCACCAGGGCCAGCTGCTCCTCATCCAGCCCGAGTTCCGAAAACGCTTCCTCCAACTGTTCCCTGGAAATATAGCTGCCGTACCTATTGCCGCTGCCGTAGCTGCTGCTTTGCCTTCTGGCCAGTTTTTTCACTTCTTCCAACGCTTTCACAAATAATAGTTCCCTGTTCATGCCGGCTCCATTCTTTTCCTATATCGATTAGTATTTCACATGCTGATGGGTAAATAAATGCTCCTGGCAATATTCATAATTCCCTTCGCACTTGGAACAATAACGGAATTCCAATTCCGGGCTGTCCGCTTCCGTCCTCCCGCAGACCGCACACTTATGCTTTGTTTCCCCCGTATTCCGTTTTACTTCGCGCCGGAATTCCTGCCGCCGCTTTACCTGCTTCGGCGACATATGGATATGGCTCCGGCTGGTCGCCCAGAAAACGATGAAATTGAGCAAAGAAGCCGCCATGGCAAAACGGTTGTAAACATTTCCCTGGATAAATCCTACCACCAACAATATCCCGTAAATAATTCCCATCACTTTCACTTTAATCGGTATAATAAACATTAAATATACCTGTACTTCGGGAAAAGTGGCCGCAAAGGCAAGAAAAATAGACATATTTATATAATAAGTACTGAAATATAACGACACCACACTGAAAAAAATGTTCGCCCCGCCATATTGCGCGATTGTATTGGTCTGGAAAATAATGCAGTATCCCATCAAAAGAAAACTTCCAACGATGGTAAAAAGCATTCCTGAAAGCAGGTATACGTTATATCGGTATGTTCCCCATGTTCTTTCCAGCGTCGTTCCAAGCGAATAATAAAAATAAAGCATAAGCAATGTAAAAAACAGATTGGATGTTTCCGGCGGTATCAGCACCCACGTAACGAGCCTCCATATCTGCCCATGAAGCACCGCGTAGGGGTTCAATGTCAAATAATACAAAAGCCCTGGCATTAACAGCTCTATCGCATACCCCAGCGCATAGCACATGATCAGCACCATCGAAATATTTCTAATCGCATATTTACCGAATTTTCTTTCAAAATTACTCATCTTCCACTCTTCCTCCACGACAGAAGTTTCTTTCGCATACTTTTTTAAAGCATGCTATAACAAACACGTGAATATATTCTAACATTCCCTTATTTAAAAGTAAATAAACTACTTGCTGTTTCTATGGCAAGTCATAATTTTTTAACACTTTTCAATGATTCTTTACAAATTCTTAGCAATGATTCATTGATTTTTGCAATATCGTGTCGTATAATGTCTAGGTATGTCCAGAGTCGCTGTGCCATACATTATAATAGGAAGAATCTGGGTATAACCCCCTCTTTTTCCCGGCATTTTTTACGGACAACAATGGAAAACTGCGGTCTGCAATTTATCAAAAAAGAAAGGGCGGATATTATGAATCAGTTACATTACACTCTGGGAATCGATATCGGTTCAACTACTGTAAAAATAGCAATCTTAAATGATGCCCATCAAATATTATTTTCCGATTATGAGCGGCATTATGCAAATATAAGGGAGACGTTGGCCGGTCTTTTGCAAAAAGCATATGATAAACTGGGCAGCATCGAACTCCACCCCGTCATAACCGGTTCCGGCGGCCTGACGCTCGCCAATCATTTGAAAGTTCCTTTTGTACAGGAGGTCATTGCCGTCGCCTCCACCCTCCAGGAATTCGCTCCACAGACGGATGTAGCGATTGAACTGGGCGGAGAAGACGCCAAGATCATTTATTTCGAAGACGGAAACGTGGAACAGCGCATGAACGGTATTTGCGCCGGCGGTACCGGATCTTTTATCGACCAAATGGCTTCTCTGCTGCAAACCGACGCTTCCGGCCTGAACGAATATGCCAAAAGCTATCAATCCCTTTATACGATTGCGGCCCGCTGCGGCGTATTCGCCAAATCTGACATACAGCCCCTGATCAATGAAGGCGCTACCAAGGAAGACCTTTCGGCATCCATTTTCCAGGCTGTTGTCAACCAGACGATCTCCGGACTCGCCTGCGGCAAGCCGATTCGCGGGCATGTGGCTTTTCTGGGAGGTCCTTTATACTTTTTATCGGAATTAAAAGAAGCTTTCATCCGCACGCTGAAACTGGATGAAGAACATATTATAAAAACAGAACACTCACACCTTTTTGCAGCCATCGGTTCCGCCCTGAACGCCAAAGAAGACGTATGTTATTCCATGGCGGAAATGACTGCCAAACTTTCCTCCGAAATCAAAATGGAATTCGAGGTGGAAAGAATGGAACCTCTGTTTTCCGATGAGGGAGCATACCACGCGTTCAAAGAGCGCCACTGCGCGCATCATGTGAAAACTGCCGATCTGAATTCCTATCGGGGAAACTGCTTCCTCGGCATCGATGCGGGCAGCACGACCACCAAAGTAGCCCTGGTAGCGGAAGACGGCTCCCTCCTGTATTCTTTTTACAGCAATAACGATGGAAGCCCTTTAAAAACGGCAATCCGTTCCATCCAGGAAATTTACCGTCTGCTTCCCGATCATGCACATATCGTGCGCTCCTGTTCCACAGGCTATGGAGAAGCGCTGTTAAAGTCCGCCTTTCTGCTGGATGACGGCGAAGTGGAAACGGTGGCCCATTATTATGCCGCCGCCTTCTTTGACCCCGACGTGGACTGCATCCTCGATATCGGCGGGCAGGATATGAAGTGCATTAAAATTAAAAACCAGACCGTAGACAGCGTGCAGCTCAATGAAGCATGTTCGTCCGGCTGCGGCTCTTTTATCGAAACATTTGCAAAATCGCTGAATTACAGCGTGGAAGATTTTGCCAGCGCAGCTCTGTTTGCCAAGCATCCGATCGATCTTGGCACCCGCTGCACCGTATTTATGAATTCCAAAGTAAAACAAGCCCAAAAAGAAGGCGCAGAAGTCGCGGACATTTCCGCAGGACTGGCCTATTCCGTAATTAAAAATGCCCTGTTCAAAGTGATCAAAGTATCCGATGCTTCCGAACTGGGAAAAAATATTGTCGTACAAGGCGGCACGTTTTATAATGACGCCGTATTGCGAAGCTTTGAGAAAATCGCCGGCTGCGAAGCCATCCGGCCGGATATTGCCGGAATCATGGGCGCTTTCGGCGCCGCTCTGATTGCGAGGGAACGTTATGCCAAGGGATACGCCACTACGATGCTTACTATCGGCCAGATCAATTCCCTGCAGTTTGAAACAAGCATGGCAAAGTGCAAAGGCTGCACCAATAACTGCCGGCTGACGATCAATAAGTTCAGCGGAGGACGCCAGTTCGTTTCCGGCAACCGCTGTGAACGGGGATTGGGAAAAGCAAAAAACGAAAGCGGCATCCCCAACCTTTTCGAGTATAAATTGAAAAGAGTCTTCGGATACGAACCGCTCCCCGCAGACATGGCAAAAAGAGGAAGAGTCGGTATTCCCCGGGTATTGAATATGTACGAGAATTACCCGTTCTGGTTCACTTTTTTCACCAGACTCGGATATCAGGTCGTACTCTCGCCTCTTTCCAACCATAACATCTATTCGCTTGGCATCGAATCGATCCCAAGCGAATCCGAATGTTATCCGGCCAAGCTCGCCCACGGACATGTGAGCTGGCTCATTCATGAAGGCGTGGACTTTATCTTCTACCCCGCGCTCTTTTATGAACGCAATGAATTCGAGGCGGCCAACAATCATTACAACTGCCCGATTGTCACCTCCTACTCCGAAAATATCAAAAACAATATGGAGGAAATCGGCCGGGGCGAAGCCGTGCTGCGGAATCCTTTTATGTCCTTCCGGGATATCAAAACCGCTACGGAAGCCCTTATCAAAGAATTTTCCGAGCTTCCTGCCCAGGAGATCATAGACGCTGCCAGCGCCGCATGGGAAGAACTGGATCATGCCAGAGAGGATATCCGAAAAAAAGGGGAAGAGACCATACAGTACATGGAACAAAATAAGAAACGCGGCATCGTCCTTGCCGGCCGCCCTTATCATATCGATCCGGAAATCAACCACGGCATACCGGAACTGATCACTTCCTACGGCATCGCCGTATTGACGGAAGATTCCGTTTCCCATCTGGCGGAACCGGAACGCCCGCTGATCGTTTCCGACCAGTGGATGTACCACTCCAGATTGTATGCGGCAGCCAGCTATGTCAAAACGAGGGACGATCTGGATCTGATACAGTTGAATTCTTTTGGCTGCGGCCTTGACGCCGTTACCACCGACCAGGTAAACGATATCCTCAGCAGTTCCGGGAAAATATATACTTGCCTGAAAATCGACGAAGTCAGCAACCTGGGCGCAGCGCGCATCCGCATCCGCTCCCTGCTTTCCGCTATCCGTGTCAGGGAACGGAAGCAACAGCAGCGGGAGATTCATCCTTCTTCTATCTCCAAGGTTCCTTTTACCGAAGAGATGCGCAAAACCTATACGATACTCTGCCCGCAAATGTCGCCGATCCATTTCGAAGTTCTGGAACCGGCGTTCCGCGCCTGTGGCTACCGCTTCCAGGTATTGCCCAACGACAACAAACGGGCGGTGGATGTGGGGCTGAAATATGTTAATAACGACGCTTGCTACCCCTCTCTCATGGTGGTTGGGCAGATTATGGATGCCCTCCTTTCCGGGACATACGATTTAAATAAAGTAGCCGTCATCATGTCGCAGACCGGCGGGGGCTGCCGTGCCACCAACTACGTAGGCTTCATCAGGCGCGCGTTGGAAAAAGCCGGAATGCCGCAGATCCCTGTTATCTCCATTAATATGTCGGGCATCGAAAGCAACCCCGGCTTCCATCTGAATGCGGATCTGCTTACCCGTGCTGCTTATGGAGCGGTATTCGGCGACATTTTCATGCGTTGTATTTACCGCATGCGCCCTTACGAAACCGAACCCGGTTCTGTGGAAAAAGTACATGCCGAATGGTTAAAAAAATGCCAGGACTTCGTATCATCCAGACATTTGAACCCGTTTACCTTTCAGAAGATGTGCCGGCGTATGATCGAAGATTTCGACGCCATTCCTATTTCCGAAATACCCAAACCGCGAGTGGGCATCGTCGGCGAAATCCTCGTCAAATTTGCCCCGGCCGCCAATAATCATCTGGTGGAACTGCTGGAATCGGAAGGGGCGGAAGCAGTTGTTCCCGATCTGCTGGATTTCATGCTTTACTGTTTCTACAACCAGATCTATAAGGCAGAAGAACTCGGCACAAGCAAAAAAAATGCGATGGTTTCCAGACTCGGCATCGATACGATCGAACTGCTGCGCGCAACTGCCCGGAAAGCTTTTGCAAAAAGTAAACATTTCGATCCGCCGGTCAGCATTTATCAGTTGGTCGATTATGCCAAATCCATCGTTTCCATCGGCAACCAGACGGGCGAAGGCTGGTTCCTAACCGGTGAAATGGTGGAACTGATCCACGGTGGCGTCAATAATATTGTCTGCACACAGCCTTTCGGCTGTCTGCCAAACCATGTGGTAGGAAAAGGGGTGATCAAGGAACTGAGAAAGCACTACCCCCTTTCCAACATCGTAGCCATTGACTATGATCCCGGTGCCAGCGAGGTAAATCAGCTGAACCGTATTAAGCTGATGCTTTCCACCGCTCAGAAAAATCTGAAAAAGACATTGGAAAACGAAGCCGGCACGGAACAACCCGACACAATTCACGGCGCGGAAAGAACGGAACCGGTTCGACAGAGACAGGAAAATCAACTGGCTTAGAAAAACAGCGGGATGACCACCAAAGGATCAGCCCGCTGTTACTTTTATATGATACTTATATTTTTCCTTTTCGGGAAATTTTTACCCCCCCCACGCATTTATGGAAAGATTTAGCAGGATTCGCGTAACAAACATATCATTTTTTACGGAAAAATCCACCTCGCCGTCATAGCGTTCCACCGTTTTCACGATGCTGGAAATGCCGATTCCCCCGCCTTCCCCTGACTCCGGAAATCCATTGCGGAAACGAATATCGGATATACACGTATTGCGGAATCGGATAACGATTTTATTCCCCTTCTGGGTAATATAAATATCGATCTCCTGCTGTTCTTTTCCCGAATTCTGGCATCCATGAATAGCGTTTTCAAAAACATTGGCCAGTATGGCGACCAAATCGATATCCCTCATTGCCAAAGCTTCCTCCACCGTCACATCCATCGTTACGCGTATTTTTTCGAGTTCCGCGCATCTGGCATAAACCGATAATATTCTGTCCACCGCCTTGTTCCCGCAGACCGGTGCCCGTTCTGCCTGTTTTTTTTCGACTTCTTTTCCGTATTGTTTGACATAAGAAGCAAGTTCTTCCAATTCGCCGTTTTGCATATATTCCGCAAGCAAAAGGCAATGGTGGCGGACATCATGAAACATCCTCGCCGCTTCCCTTTCCTTTTCCCTTTCCAGATCCATCTGACGCCTTAAAAGCTGTTCGTTCATTTCCAGGAGCTGATTCTCTTCCTGATATTTATGTTCCCTGCCTAAATGGAGGTATAAATGAAATATTGTATATTGAATCACACCCGCCATCAGCATAATAACGGATATCCGTACAATATTAATAACTGAAAAATTGTGAATGTCCGGCCAATAAATCACAACTGCCGCAAGCATAATGGATATGACCAATACGCCCGCGCTGAACAGATCCATTTCTTCCCTTAAAAAATCCATACTATCCAAAAAGGCCCGACGGAATTTTTTTACAATAAAAAGGAAAATCAAAACAACCATCCCCATACGTACAAGAATATCCACCCACATGTTGCCCTCAAACCACCAACGGGCAATATCCACTCCGCCGAATACACAGAGAGAAAGAAAATAAAATCCCAGGGATATTTTATATAAAGACAAATATAATGTCCCGCCGCTCAAAGCCCCGCAAAACAAGCCAATCACAAGGGGTGACAGCAAACCGGAACATTGGATGAATCCGTTGCGGTCAAACAAATACCAGGCACTGAAAACAATTACCATCGAAAATCCAAATGTTACATAATACCAAACGGTCTTTCTCATATCAAATCTTGGCTTATCAAGCAATAAAAAAACTCCCATCAGCAATATCGCCCCTAAACTGTTGCGCCAAAATGCAACCCAAAAAGAACCGCCTAACATCCTATCTTCCCTTCTTTCCCTCTTTCATCTCATCCGAAAGTATTACCTTTCATTATTTTAAACCAGGATTTTCCTTCGTAAAGCGTCTGGTCATACATTGCACTTTTTTGGGTATCCTTTGCAAATACATAGAAAAAAGGAAGAGCAAATTCTCTTCCCTTAACATTCCTTATTTCAAAAATTCCTTTAATCCTCATCTTCTCCGCAATAATAGCTGAAATACTGCTCTTTTAACGACTGATAGGAACCTCTGGGCAGGTAAACCGTCCTTCCGTTATCCATTTGCAACTCCTGTGCATTCAGGCTTTCTATATGTTCCAAATTAACAATATAACTAATCCCCGCTTTTACAAATTCCTTATAATCGGAAAGCATTTCATAAACCTTTGCCATGGTCAGGCGGAGTAAAAACTGGGTTCCATCCGATAAATAAATGCATTGGCACTTTTTTTGCGCCTCACAGTATACAATATCCCTCATCGCTATCCGGCGATTCCTGTTATCGATCCGAAACAGCAAATATTTTTTCTGTTCCTCGAACATGCTTCCCAAAAGTTTATTTAACACGGAAAACAATTCTTCTTCCGAAACCGGTTTCACCAAATACTGTACGGCATCTACCTGAAAAGCTTCCAGCGCATATTCTTTAGATGTCGTGAGAAAAATAATCCGGCATTCGTTCCCCATTTCCCGAAGTTCTTTCGCCGCCTCGATCCCAAGCTTTCTCGGCATATAGATATCCATCAGCAAAAGATCCGGCATATACTCATTTTCCTTTACTTTCCACAACAAATCGTCCGCACTGATAAACCGCTCTATGGAAAAACTGCATTCCCTGTTTTGTTCCTGATACGATTTCAACATATTTTCCGCCTTATCAAGTTCTGATTCTTCATCATCGCAGAGCGCAATGTGATACATATCCGGCACCTCTTTCATCTTCCTTACATCATATTTTCTCTACTCTCCAGTTATGGCTCATTATTATATCCGTTTTATTATGTAAAGTCAACCGAAGGCTTATTCTCGCGGAAACCCATGTTAAAAAGCGCCATGGCGGCTGAAAACAAAACGGAGCCGGAGCAGCCGGGGGAAGGGACTGGCGGAATGCCTATTTTTTGCTGTTGCGTACAATCAGCAATTTCACTTATGAAATGGTCAATACCCAGAGCGAAACCGCCAGGACGGCGGTTTCA
>ERZ808051.1580-NODE-1580-length-14392-cov-4.821167_pt1 | contig 14392 bp, 11 predicted proteins | sample MGYA00380199_ERZ808051 | MGnify/ENA primary metagenome ERZ808051 (study PRJEB31490, sample SAMN06133391) | mouse gut metagenome | isolation source: J11 | host: mice | place: China: Chengdu | collected 2015-05 ...
TCTTGACATCCGCTCCGTTTTGTATAAAATATTTAACAGAGAATCGTTTTAAGAAAAAACGACGCATTTAGAAAAATGCTCCAAACACACGCAGTTATCAAAGCATTGCGGCGCAACCGTCACATGTCCCGCCATAATTGCATGCGCTTTCGCGCGCAGCGGAAGCAGCCTTACGTTTATTCGCCATGAAGGCCCGCGGCTCTTTGAAAAGAGCCCCGCTTTTATGGCTTTTTATATGTGCGCATGGCCGCATTGCCCTATTATGCAAAAAGAAAAGCGAGGTAAAAACAATGAAGAAAATGTCCCCTGTCACCAAATGTGCTGCCACCGCCGTATGTATGGCTCTCTGCGTGGTTCTGCCGCTGACGCTCCACGCCATCCCAAACGGCGGCAAGCTGTTCTCCCCCATGCACATACCCGTGCTTCTCTGCGGTCTTGTCTGCGGCTGGCAATACGGGCTTGCATGCGGGCTTGCCGGTCCCGTGCTCTCCAGCCTGCTGACAAGCATGCCCCCTATGGGCAGCCCTACGCAGTACGGCATGATCATCGAGCTGGCGGTATATGGGCTTACGGCGGGCCTGATGATGAAATTCGTGCACACCAAAAACCAGACCGCAGACATATACGTAAGCCTCGTGACCGCCATGCTGGCGGGCCGAATTATGGGCGGTCTGTCCAAGGCGTTCTTCTTCTCCGCAGGCACCTACACCTTCGGCACATGGTCCGCCGCATATTTTACCTCGGGCTTCCCCGGCATTATCGTACAGCTGATCCTGATTCCGGTTCTGTATCTGGCGCTCTGCAAGGCGCACCTTGTGCCTGTGCGATACGCGAAATAACATGCCGGCCCGGTCATTGCACGCCGTAAGCCAGTTTTTCTGCGAATGCATATGCCGCGGCCAGATACATTCTGGCATCTCAAATGCCGGGCTTTGTGAACAAAGCCCGGCATTTTTGCGTCTAATACCTTTTCGTATCCTTAAGCTCACGATACAGCAGACAGTAATTTTCATACCTCATTTTACTGATCTTCCCCTCTGCCACCGCATCCTTTACCCCGCAGACGGGCTCGCTCAAATGAGCGCAGCCGCCGAACCTGCAGTATTTTTCAAACGCCGCAAACTCAGGGTAATACCCTGCCAAATCTTCCTTCTCCAGACAAAAAAGCCCCAAAGAGCTGAACCCCGGCGTATCGAGAATATAAGTGCCATTTCCCATGGCGATCAGCTCCGAATGCCTTGTGGTGTGCTTTCCCCGCTGGATTTTTGCGCTTATCTGCCCGGTCTCCATGACAACCTCCGACTGCAGGCAATTTACCACAGAGGACTTACCCACGCCGCTTGGCCCTGCCACCGCGGTGGTCCTGCCCATAAGGGTTTCCCTCAGCTCGTCGATACCCTGGTTTTTTGCCGCGCTGACATTGATTACCCGGTAACCGCAGCTCTCGTATATCTGCCGGTAGCCCTCCCCCTCGTTGTCCCCGTCGATATCCTTTTTGTTAAAGCAGATAACGCAGGGCACATCCTGCTGCCCCATCATAATCAAAAACCGGTCCAGCAGATTAAAATTGGGGCTGGGCTTCACAATGGAAAAAATCACCAGCGCCTGAGAGACATTGGCCACTGCGGGACGAACCAATTCGCTGTGCCGGGGAAGAAGCTCCACAATGCTGCCCAAAAGCTTCTCCCCATCCAAAACCTCCAGTTCCACATCGTCGCCCACCAGAGGCTTGCGGTTATCCTTGCGGAAGACTCCCTTTGCCTTGCATTCATATACTCCTGCCTTCGCGCCTTCCGCCCCGCCGTCCTCCACATGCACATAATAGAAGCCGGCAATTCCCTTGACTATTTTCCCCCTCATCTGCTCACATAAGCCTCCGCCCGAATCCGGTATAAGGCTTCCGTCCTCCTCACGCTGATCTTAATGTCGCGGCTTTGCCGCGGCTTTGCCGCGGCTTAAATCAGAATTATGAAATGTTCTCTTTCATGCTGACTCCCATACCGCCGGCTGCCCGCGAATGAAAGCATCAGCACAAATGCTCCAGTTGAAAAATATGCGATTTCCCATTTCGATTTTTCAACTTATTCACGGACAAAATTTATTTTCCTGGTAAAAGAGCGGGGCTCTGCCGTACCCGGCACGTTGATCGTCTCCCCTGTGTCCGGGTCCACGGTGGTCGTTCCCCCCCTTACGACCTCATAGGTCATCGTGATCGTTCCCGACGCCGATTTTAAGCCGTAATAGTTAGCCGACTGCGGGAAATCCCCAGTCTTCTTTTCCAGGAGCAGCTGCCCGTCATCCGTCACCAGCGTGAGCGTCACCTCCGTACCCGGCACGTAATCGGGCGCTTCCTCCGCCGTCGGAGCATGAATGCTGGCATTACACCGGTAAGTGACCTTTTCCGCTCCCCTGCTGACCTTGATGTCCACCTTGGTCCCGGCGTCCACATAAGAGCCCTCGGAATAGCTCTGATAACAGATTTGGTCTTCTGGGTACTCCGAATTATATACATAGCTTACCTGCCCGATCTCCAGACCTGCCTCCGTTGCGGACACGGTGCCGTCCATCTCGGAGCTTCCTATCAGCCTGGGCACACGCACCTTGCCCTTCCCCTGGCTGACGGTCACGGTGATGTTGCTTCCCTTGGGCACACTGATTCCGGCATCGGGGACCTGAGCAATGACAATATCCTTCTCAATGTCGTTGGAATAGCCCTCCGCCTTTGTGACCGCAAATCCCAGGTCCTTCAGCCTGCTTTCCGCATCGGCAAAGGAGGACCCCGTAACCTTGGGCACCTCTACGGACCCGGTTCCCGTGCTCACGGTAAGCGTCACCGTGGTCCCGGCAGGAAGGTCCGCGTCCGCGGACACATCCGTACCGATTACAATTCCCTCTCCTGCAGTGCCGGATTCCTCGTACTTTACCTCCGCCTTCAGCCCCCGGGCGGTCAGAGCGTTTCTGGCATCCTCCAGGCTCCAGCCCTTGACGTCCGGCATTTTTACATATCCCTCTCCCCCCTGAGACGCATTCGGGATGCCTGTAGCGTACGGCCCGGAAGGATTATCGCCATTTCCCCTATTGCCAAACACCCTGACCGCCAAAATAACCACTATGATGCAGATAATGATTCCGGCAATGACTGCCAGAATGGTGGTCATTCTCTCCAGCCTGGGGTTATAGTCATATTCGTCCCCGTCTTCCTCATACTCGTCCCCGGGCTCCTCATATTCAATCGGCTCCTCCCCGTCAAGATGCGTGAATTCTTCTCCCTGCGCGTACTCCTCCTCATCCTGATAGGCTGCCCTTCGCTTGATCTGCTCCATCTCGCTGTCCGTAAGCATCCGTGTGCCTCCGTCCATATCCGGGGCGTTCTGCACCACGAAATCCCCGTCAGGGCTCATCAGCGACTGCTTCAGGTCCGACACCAGCTCCTGCATATTCTGATAACGCCTGTCCGGCGATTTCTGACAGCACTTTATCACGATTCCTTCCACGCTTGCCGGAATCTCCGGGACAAAATTCTTCGGGGAGGGAAGCTCCTCCTGAATGTGCTTAATGGCAATCGCCACCGTGGTCTCCCCGTTGAAGGGCACCCTTCCGGTCAGCATTTCAAACAATGTGATGCCAAGAGAATAAATATCGCTCTTTTCGTCGCTGTAGCCGCCCCTGGCCTGCTCCGGAGAGGTATAATGGACGGAGCCCATCACGTTGGAGGTGATCGTGTTGCTGGTAGCCGCCTTGGCAATGCCGAAATCCGTTACCTTTACCTTGCCCTCCTTGGATATGATAATGTTTTGAGGCTTGATGTCCCTGTGAATGATATGGTTGTTATGCGCCGCCTCTATGCCCATACTGACCTGTATCGCAATGCTGACCGCCTCCTTATAAGACAGTCTCGCCTTTTTTTCGATATATTTCTTGAGGGTAATACCCTCCACCAGCTCCATGACTATATAGTGAATGCCGTTTTCCTCCCCCACATCGTACACATTTACAATGTTAGGGTGCATCAGCCCTGCCGCCGCCTGTGCCTCCACCCGAAACTTTGAGACAAAATTGGCATTCTCGCTGAACTCCTGCTTCAATACCTTCACCGCCACAAAACGGTTCAGCTTATGACACTTTGCTTTATATACATCCGACATGCCTCCGGTGCCGATCTTTTCCAATATCTCGTACCGGTCGCCTATCATCATTCCTATTTTAACCATACATAATCTCCGTTCTAAATCAATCCTCGGCCTCTCTCACAGGTTCAATCAAAATAACGCTGATATTGTCGCTGCCTCCGCGCTCATTCGCCGCCCACACAAGCTTCTCCGCCTTCTCCACAATGTCCCTGGAGCTTTCCAATATCATTCTGATTTCTTCATCTTCCAGCATATTCGTCAATCCGTCGGTACACATCAGAACGATGTCGCCCTCCTGCAGAGCCACCTTAAAGTAGTCGATTTGAACAGTTTCCTCGGCGCCTACAGCCCTGGTGATAATATTTTTATGTTCATTATTTCTTGCCTCGGCTCTGGGAATGCCTCCCCTTTGCACCATCTCCTCCACCCACGAATGATCTCTGGTAACCTGTATGATCTCCCGGCTGTTCTCCACATAAAGCCGGCTGTCTCCCACGTTAGCCACAAACAGCTGGGAGCCGTCGCAGATGGCGGCGACTATGGTAGTCCCCATGCCCTCAAGCTCAGGGGACCTTGCCGCCTCCTCCCGAACACGGGCGTTGGCAGCCAAAATTGCCTCCTCCAAAATCCTTCCCGGCTCCGTTTCCGCCGAAACGGAAATTTTTTCTATGATGGTCTCCACTGTCATCTTGGAGGCGCAATCCCCCGCGTTATGACCGCCCATCCCGTCCGCCACCAGAAATAAATTCGGCAGCATACCCACCTGCTGCTCCGAGGTATATACAAAATCCTGATTTGTTTTTCTCTTTTTCCCTATATTGGTTATGGAAAACGTCTTTAACACGTTTCATTTCCTCCACAAAACGTAACTCTTGCACTGCCCATTTCCCTTCTAAGATAACGGCGCCGGCTCAAAACAACATCCGACTGGCAAATAATACCATTATCCTGAATATTCTAGCACACAAAAAAGAAAAGGACAAGTCTCTTTCAACCGTCCTTTACAGCTGCCTCGGCTCACACGGAATCAAAGGTTGACACAATGCCTTTTTGTGTCAATATTATACCCAGATATTCCCACAATTATCCAACAAATATGCTTATGGCGTCTCCAGGGTTTTCACATGTCTGCGGCGAAGCTGCCCGCAGGCACCGTCGATATCCCTGCCCATTTCCCTTCTGATGGTATTATTGATTTTATATTTTTCAAGCTTATCCTGAAAGGCGCGGATTCTTGCGCTTTCCGACCGCACATAGTCCCTCTCCTTAATGGGATTCACCGGAATCAGATTGACATGACAGTGAAGCGGCCCTGCCAGCGCCGCTAGACCTGCGGCATCCCCGTCCGTGTCATTGACGCCGCCCACCAGGCTGTATTCAAAGGTGATACGCCTGCCCGTCTGTTTAAAATAATAGGCGCATGCCTCCATAAGCTCCCTTATGGAATAGCTTTTCGCAACAGGCATCAGCTTCCGGCGCTTTTCGTCCGTGACGGCATGCAGCGACAGCGCAAGGGTGATCTGCAGCCCTTCATCCGCCAGCCGGCGCATTCCGGGAACAATGCCGCAGGTTGACACAGTGACATTTCTCTGGCTGATATGCAGGCCGTATTCATCCGTCAGAAGCCTGATGAATTTCAGCAGATTTTCATAGTTATCCAGAGGCTCTCCCGTTCCCATGACCACAACGTTTGAGACACGCTCTCCCGTAAGCAGCGTGACGGCGTAAATCTGATCCAGCATTTCGGAAGGGAGCAGATTTCTCTCCAGGCCGTCCAGGGTGGAGGCGCAGAAGCTGCAGCCCATCCTGCAGCCCACCTGTGAGGAAATGCACACGCTGTTTCCGTGCTTATACCTCATCCAGACGCTCTCCACCACATTGCCGTCCCAGAGCTCAAAAAGAAATTTTCTGGTGCCGTCCAGCCTTGACTCCTGTACCCTGACTGCCTTAAGGGCGGTATAAGCATATAATTCCCTGCATTTTTCCCGAAAGCCCTTTGAGAGATTCGTCATCTCGTCAAAGCCTCTCGCAAGCTTTACATGCATCCACTCATACAGCTGCTTTGCCCGAAATGCCTTTTCCCCCAGCCCCGTAAGCTCCTGCGTCAGTTCCTCAAGGTTTAAGGATTTGATGTCTGTCCTTTTTTCCATAATTCATATCTCCCCGGCGCGCTTTAACCCATGCCGCCCGCACTCCGCAGATCTGGGCGTCCGCACAAACCTGCCCGTTAAATATTCCCGGATTCTTCTAACTCTCCGTGGGACGGCGAAACCGGGCGATAAAAAATCCGTCAGACTCCATAAAACCGGGCAGAAGCTGGATACAGGCGGCATCCTCCCGGGCAGTAAGCCCGTTTTCCGCCTTCGGAAGCCTTTGCTTCCCGGCAAGCACCGCCTCCGGCAAAACTCCCTCCAAAGGCTCCGGCACAAACCCAAGCTCCCTTGTGATAAAGCGCACCATATCCTCATTCTCCGCCCTGTGAATGGTACAGGTACTGTAAATAAGCGTTCCGCCGGGCTTTACATAGCCTGCGGAGGCGGCGACTATCTGCCTTTGCAGGCATAAAAGGCTTTTTAAGCCCTCCTTTGTGACACGGTATTTGATATCGCGCTTTTTACCGATTACACCAAGCCCTGAACAGGGCACGTCCAGCAGCACCACATCCGCCCTGCCCGTAAGCTCCCCGTCTGTCTGCGTTCCGTCAAATACCTGAATCTCTATGTTCCCCGCCCTCATCCGCTGCGCGTTTTCACGGATCAGCGCGGTCTTTTCCTCCGATACGTCCCTGGCAAGCACCCTGCCTGCCTTCTCCGCGGCAAGGAGGCTCTTTCCCCCCGGCGCGGCACACACGTCGATGACAAAATCCCCCGGCCTCAGACCCGCCGCTTCCACGGCAAGGGCCGAGCTCACATCCTGCACGGTAAAGCTTCCCTCCTCATAGCCCGGAAGCCTTCTGATATTGTCCATATGCTCCAGAGAAAAGCAATAGGGCAGATATCCGCCTGGCGTCAGCCGAACTCCCTGCTGCTCAAGCCGCCTGACACACGCCTCCCTCTCCCCGTCGGACAGGTCGGTGCGGAACCGCAGCGATACGGGATGGATTTTCAACAGTCCCTCCAGAAGCGTTTCCGCAGCCTCCCGCCCATATTCCTCCAGCCATAGCTCCACAAGCCACTCCGGCATGGAATATTTCACAGAAAAATACTTTACAGGCTCCCTGTCCACGTCCGGAAGGGGCAGACTGTCCTTGCTTCTGGATATATTCCGCAGCACTCCGTTGACAAAGCCCTTCAAGGCCCTGAACCCTCTCTTTGCCGCCAGCTTGCACGCCTCGTTGCACACCGCGCTGTCGGGCACATTGTCCATGTAAAGCAGCTGATAGACACTGAGCCTGAGCAGACATCTGATAAAAGGCTTCATCTTATCCGCAGGCAGGGAGGAAAACGCATTTAAATAATAGTCCAGCTCCAGCTGCCTCTCTATGGTGCCTTCCGTGACGCGCTTAAAAAAAGCCTTGTCCCGGGCATCCAGATAGTCGTATTTATCCAGCGTGCCTGTGATAAGCCTGCTGGAAAACTCGTTTCCGGTTCTTACATCCTTTTTTTCCAGCGCCAGAAGCACCTCCAGCGCCAGCTCCCTGATATTTTCAGCCACTGTCAGTCATCCCTTCTGCGCCCGCCAAACAGGAGCACCAGACGAAGCAGCTGCAGAATAGCCGACGCCGCTGCCGCCACATAGGTCAGAGCCGCCGCCGTCAGCACCTTTTTGCACCCCTGATTCTCCTCACGGGACACCAGCCCGTATTGGTCAAGCTTTGCCACCGCCCTGGCGGACGCGTTGAATTCCACCGGCAGAGTCACAAGCTGAAAGAGCACCGCCAGTGCAAACGCCCAGATGCCGATCTGTATCAGAAGCTGATTCCAGCTCAAAAACACTCCCAGGAAAATAATGGGAAGCCCCAGAACGCTGCCGATGTTGGCAACGGGCACCAAAGCGCTCCTGAAGTTTAACAGCGCATAGCTCTTGGCATGCTGGATGGCATGCCCGCACTCATGGGCCGCCACGCTCACGGCTGTGACACTGGGCTCATTGTAATTTCTGTAGGACAGACGCACCGTATTGGTTCTGGGGTCGTAATGGTCGCCCCTGTCCTCTCTCAGGCATTCTATCTGCACATTGTACAGACCCTCGCTGTTTAAAATCCGCCTGGCCGCCTCGGCTCCGGTTAAACCGGCGCTGCTGCGCACCCGGCTGTACTTGTTCATCGTGCTGTTCACCAGCGCGCTTGCTCCCAGACAGAGCACCATACCGATCAGTACCAGAAAATAAGTCGGGTCCCAATAATAATAAAACGGCATCCTGTGTCCTCCCTTCCAGTTCCGTCTCTGCTCTACAGCGCCCACCTCAGGGAAGGAAATTTCATCTGCACGGTACGCAGCTGCCATTTCCTTCCGGGCGCTTTCGTTCCGAGACTGTTGTTTAATTCCAGTTCACCTTTAGGTGAACTTGTTCCGTCTCTGCTCTACTGTTTCTATTTTCCCAGCACCTCTCCGGGCTGCATCCTTACGCCCCGCAGGAAATCCTGTGCCGTCATCCGCTTTTTGCCCTCCAGCTGAAGCTCCAGTATCCGCAGCGCTCCCTCCCCCGTGGCCACCGTTACCGCATCCTTCTCCACCTTAAGGATTTCTCCCGGTACACGGGCAAAGGTATTCAGCGCGATCTCGGGCACGGCGCGCCAGATTTTCAGCTGTCTGCCCTGATAGGCCGTATAGGCGCTGGGCCATGGCGTCACACCCCGGATGAGCCTGTCTAAGACAACAGCGGGCTTTGTAAAATCAATCCTTCCAAACTCCTTTTTGATCAGAGGGGCATGACAGCTCAAGGCATCATCCTGCTTACAGGGCGTCAGCCTCCCCTGCTCCAAAAGCGTCAGCGCCTCCGTGACCGCCTCTCCTCCAAGCACCGTCAGCTTATCGTGCAGCGTCTCATAATTGTCGTCATCCTCGATGGGAATCCTTTTTTTATAAAGCATATCCCCCGTATCTATTCCTGCGTCCATCTGCATGATGGTAACGCCCGTCTCCTTTTCGCCGTCCATGATCGCGTACTGGATCGGGGAAGACCCCCTGTATTTGGGCAGCAGGGAAGCGTGGATATTCAGGCAGCCCAGCCTTGGAATGTCCAGAATCTCCTGAGACAGAATCTGTCCGAATGCCGCAACGATATATATATCCGCCGGAAATGCCTTCAGCCCGGCAACCGCCTCCGGAGCCTTTATGCGTCTGGGCTGCAGCACCGGAATGCCCGCTTCTTCCGCACAGACCTTCACAGGCGTGCGCACCGGCTCCCCGCTCCTGCCCTTAGGCTTATCCGGCTGCGTCACCACCGCCGTCACCTCATGTCCCGCATCAAGCAGTGCCCTTAAAGCCCCGGCTGCAAAGTCCGGAGTTCCCATAAAAACGATTTTCATATATATCCCCCTTTGCGCGCCTGAGCGCACATACCAATCGATATTTGAAAGTTTACTTAAACTTCCTCCTGCTCCTCATCCTCTGCTTCCTCGTCATACCTCACATCCTGCAGAGGTCCTTCCACCTTATCCACATAGAGGCGCCCCTCCAGGTGGTCCAGCTCATGGCAGATGGCGCGGGCAAGAAGCTCCGTTCCCTCCAGCTCAAAGGGCTTCATATTCACATCCAGCGCCGCTACCTTCACATAATTGGGGCGGGTTACCTGGCCGGACTTCCCGGGAACGCTCAGACACCCCTCCTGCCCCGTCTGCTCCCCGCTGGACTCCACGATCCTGGGATTGATAAAAATATGGGGGTCCTCCCCGGTAACGTCGATTACCACCACTCTTTTTAATACGCCCACCTGTGGCGCCGCAAGCCCCACGCCGTTTGCCTCATACATGGTATCCAGCATGTCTTCAATGAGCTCCCTGACCCGGGGCGTCATCTCCGTGACCTCCTTACACCTCTTTGTAAGTACTTCCTCTCCGATTTCGCGTATGTTCCTGATTGCCATTTTTTATCCTTTTATCCTTTCCTGTCTGATTGATTCCTGCGGGCAGCGGTTTTGCGCCGCCGCGCCAATCCTGCGTTCCGCCTGCTTATTCCCGCACCACGGCCGTCCTGCGCAATATATCATATCGTATTCATGGGGTCAAAGTCAAACTGTACCGTCTCCTGCTTCAGCGGCTGCCCCCGCAGCGCCTCCTCCAACGCGTCCTTTACCTGTATCAGTTTACCATAATTTGAGCATTTAATATAGAAAACAAATCTAAAAATATCATTAATTCTTCCGATGGCTGCCGGCGCAGGCCCGAGAATCTGCATTTTTCCGTCCTCCCCGTGGGCTTTCAGAGCGCCGGCACGTCTTGCCAGCCACCCGGCAAGCTTCATTCCACGCTCCTCCTCACGGGCAAAGACCTGTACCGCCAGCATATGGGACACAGGCGGATACCCCAGCATTTCCCTGTATAAAATGTCCTCCTCATAAAAGCCCTCATAATCCTGCTTCGCCGCGTGAACCACCGCATAATGCTCCGGCTGGTAGGTCTGGATAACCGCCTCTCCTGGAAGGCTTCCCCTTCCCGCCCTGCCCACCGCCTGTGTCAAAAGCTGGAAGGTGCGCTCCCCCGCGTGGTAATCTCCCGTGCTCAGGGACAGATCCGCCGCCAGAACTCCCACCAGCGTCACCCTGGGAAAGTCGTGCCCCTTGACAATCATCTGAGTGCCGATAAGCACATCCGCTTCCCCGTTGGAAAATGCCGACAGAATCTGCTCATAGCTGTCCTTTGTCCTCGTGGTGTCCGCATCCATCCGCAGAGTGCGCACATCCGGATACAATTCTTTAAGCTTCTCCTCTATCTGCTGCGTTCCCGCCCTGAAGCCGCTGATATACCCCGAACCGCATTTGGGACATATCTTCGGCTTCGGCTCGCCGTACCCGCAATAATGGCAGAGCAGCCTGCCGCCCTTATGCTCCGACAGCGACACGTCACAGTGCGGGCACTTCATCACATGTCCGCAGGCGCGGCAGGAGATAAAGCCCGCATAGCCCCTGCGGTTCAGAAAGAGAATGCTCTGCTCCCCCTTCGCCAGCCTGTCAGCCAGAAGCTCCTGCAGCTTCCTGCTGAAAATAGAACGGTTTCCCTCCCGCAGCTCCTGTCTTAAATCTATCGTATAAACCGTGGGCAGCCGCCCTCCCGTAAGCCGCTCCTTCAAGGTAAAGAGCGTATACTCCCCCCTCCCGGCGCGGTAATACGCCTCCAGGGAGGGCGTTGCCGAGCCCAGGACAACGCTTGCCCCGTGCAGCCTTGCAACCTCCACCGCCGTCTCTCTGGCATGATACTTGGGAGAGCCTTCACTTTTATAGCTGTTCTCGTGCTCCTCGTCTATAACGATAATGCCGATTTGGGGAAAAGGGGTAAACAGCGCGGAGCGGGGACCTATGATCACATCGATCTCCCCGTTTTTCGCCCGCTGGCACTGATCGTATTTTTCCCCTGCGGAAAGCGTGGAATTCATCACGCTGACCCTGTCGCCAAAGCGCCTGTAAAACCGAAGCAGCGTCTGATAGGTCAGCGCAATCTCCGGAATCAGTACCACCGCCTGCTTTCCCCTCTTTGTCATCTCCTGTATAAGCCGCATATATACTTCCGTCTTGCCGCTTCCCGTGATGCCGTGGATCAGATAAGTGCCCGGATGCCCTCCGTCATAATCCGCCGTCACCCGTTCCACAATATGCCTCTGGTCTTCGCTCAGGTCTTTTTCCTTCTCGGCAGTCTCCTTTAATCTGACGGGATTGCGGTAGGCGAGAGAGCTTTCAATCCTTACCGCCCCCGCCCTCTCCAGGCTCTTTACAGTCTGTGCGGAGACGCCCAGCTTTCCGGTCACCCACTCATAGGGAATGGTCTCCTGTTCCAAAAGCTCCTGCAGAAGCCGCTCCTTCGCCACCTGTTTTCTGCGCCTGCACTCCCCCAGAAGGGAGAGCAGCTCCTCCCGGCTCATGAGCCGCTGCAGTTTTTTATGCTCCAGTCTTTTCACGGACTGCTTTGCCGGCAGCACCGTCTTCAGCGCCTGTATCATGGTTGAGCCGTAATTTCTGCGAAGCCACCCCGCCAGGGCGATCATCTTGTCCTCAACCTCCACGCTGTCCTTCACAAGTCCCTGTATCTCTTTCATTCTGGAGGGCTCGAACCTGCACTCGTCTCCGACTTCCATCACATAGCCCTTGACCGGCTTGTTGCCGTTTCCAAAGGGAACCACAACGCACATCCCTGCCTCAAGCACCCCCGCAAGCCTTTCCGGCACTCTGTACTGAAAGGTTTTATCCAGTTTTTCATGAGAGATATCCACAATGATATCCGCATAAAGCTCCTGCACCGTTCTCCTCCGTGTTCCGCTCTTTATCCGTGTCCTGAATTTCGTCCCTGCCCCGTGGATGGTCCGTAACCGCTCTTTATCCGTGCTCCGGTCTGTTGTCATGCCAGCCCTGTCCCGGGCGGACAGGCTTAAATATGCGCAAGTCCGTCTCTTAAAAGCTCTTTAATGAGCACTCTCTCATCCATGGGATATTTAACGCCCTTAATCTCCTGATAATCCTCGTGCCCCTTGCCTGCAAGCACAATCAAATCCCCCTCCAGGGCGTGAGCTATGGCGTAGGCGATGGCCTCTTTCCTGTCGCAGATCTCCGTATATTTTCCGTCCGTTTTCTCAATACCGGTCCTGATATCGTCGATGATCGCCTGAGGCTCCTCGTACCTGGGATTGTCGGAGGTGATAATGGTAAAGTCCGCCAGCCTGCCGCTGACCTCTCCCATCTCAAAACGCCTCTGCCTGGAACGGTTTCCGCCGCAGCCGAACACGCAGACCAGCCTCCCCGGATTATACTCCCTCAGAGTTGCAAGAAGGCTCTCCAGCGCCATGGCATTGTGCGCATAGTCTATCAAAAGGGTAAATTTATCCGATATATCCACCTTCTCAATGCGCCCCTTTACCCTGGCGGTTCTCAGCGCCTCCTGTATCCCGTCCTTCCCAACCCTGAAGTGACGGCAAATGGCAATGGCGCAGAGAGCGTTGTACACGCTGAACCTTCCGGGTGAGGGCACCTCCACCTCCATATCTGTCAGCCCCTCCACCAGAAATTTTACCCCCGGCGACCCGGGCGTATATATCAGCTCCGGTTCCCGGGCCCGCAGCATACAGCCCTCCCCCATTCCGAAGGTCTCAAGCGCACAGGTATGCCCTTTGGTCACACCCTCCACATGGGCGTCGTCCCCGTTTACAATACCCACTTTGCACTGCCTGAACAAAAGCCCCTTACATGCCATGTACTCCTCAAAGCTTGCGTGCTCGTTAGGTCCGATATGATCCGGCTCCAGGTTTGTAAAGATGCCGTAATCGAACACAAATCCCTGGGTCCTGTGCTGCATCAGCGCCTGAGAGGAAACCTCCATCACCACGGTATCCAGCCCAGCCTCCACCATTTCCGCAAAATACTCCTGCAGGCAGTAGGATTCCGGCGTTGTATTCTCGGCATGGATATGAGTGTCCCCGATGATAATTTCAATGGTGCCCACCAGCCCCACGCGAAACCCGGTGCGCTCCAGAATCGACTTTACCAGATAGGTGGTGGTAGTCTTTCCCTTGGTTCCGGTAATGCCGACGGTTTTAAGCTTCCTTGCCGGATGCCCAAACCAGGCCGCCGAGATGAACGCCAGGCAAAAGCGGGTGTCCTTCACGAAAATTACCGTCACATCCATGTCCTTCACCGCATCCACAGGCTTCGACACCACCAGCACTGCCGCGCCCTTTTTGGCTGCCTCCGCCGCATAATCGTGACCGTCATAAACCGCTCCCACCGTACAGACAAAAAGCGCCCCTGCCGCAAGCTCCTTTCTGGAATCGTAGGCCACCGCCTTCACATCCACATCCTGCCTTCCCTGTATGCATGTATAATCCAGCCCTCGAAGCAGCTGCTCCAGCCTCATCGCATTTCCTCCCATTCTTCCGGCTTTTTTGTTGCCGCCGTTATTTTTTCCAGCTATATTATTCTATATTTTACTCCACTTTACCGATTTCTACCACCCCTTTTTTCCTTTCCTGTCCTTACTTACGGCAGACGCAGCTCCCATTATTCTTTACCGCTGCCTCCGGACTCTGTCTCCAAAGCCCTGTAACACTGATGCACACAAAATGAGTTTTCAACTCATTTTGGCGCTCGCAAGTCTCGCAAAATTGCATAAGGATGCAATT
>ERZ808051.1581-NODE-1581-length-14346-cov-4.100918_pt1 | contig 14346 bp, 10 predicted proteins | sample MGYA00380199_ERZ808051 | MGnify/ENA primary metagenome ERZ808051 (study PRJEB31490, sample SAMN06133391) | mouse gut metagenome | isolation source: J11 | host: mice | place: China: Chengdu | collected 2015-05 ...
TACAGGCATTGTTGCTTGCAGAGGCAACAGCGCGGGAAAAGGGGGACTTTGTAGATGCCTCGGAGGCATTGGGCGTAGCAGTGGGAGGACCCAAAGCACTTATTTCGCAAAATTGTATGGAAACTCCAAAGGGGGATTTTCTTTTCAATGTACAATGGGATGAAACTATGGTTACTTTTATTTATACGATTGATAAACTGATGTCTTTAAAATTGTCGTATAGCCAGTCCGGGAATGTGCCGGATACCCGTTTGTTTTATCTGAATGCGGAACGGATCGGCCCAAGGCTATCCTATCCGGCAGGTATAGATGAGGAAATTTTAAGTAATGGGTCAAATGCGGCATTTTTAATTGACCGCGCGGATATGCAGCAAAGGAAAGTGCCAGAGTGCCTTATGCTTACAGAGGGAACTTCAAAATTTTCTACTCATGTAGAAAATTGGATGAGCGCGATTTTAGGGGATATTAATTTTTCTGTTAAGACGGACTATATAAAAGCGATTACAGATATCAGGTATGGCAATGAGGTGGCGGGGCAGCCAGTATTGCCAACGATGACGGGATTTGGAATCAGTTATATTTTATCCATCGTTACAGCGGGATTATGGTGTGCCTCTTTAAAAAATGTATCGTTATTAGTTGAAAATCCAGAGGCACATTTACATCCAGCGGCGCAAAGCAGGATGGGCAAGTTTTTGGAATGTTTGGTGGATGCAGGTGTGCAGATTATTGTGGAAACACATAGTGAGCATATTATAGATGGGGCAAGAGTCCAGGCTGCATGGCTGAAGAGAACGGACGATATTAAAATATATTTTTTTGCGAAAGAGAAAGAAGGGATTCAGGTAAATAAAATTGATGTAGATAAAAATGGGGAGCTTTCTGAATGGCCAAAAGGTTTTTTTGACCAAAAAAGTCAGGATCTCCGAGATTTATTTGAGATAAGGAGAAAAAATGCAGGTCATTAATTCTTTAAAAGAAGAAAGTTTTGCATATACCAATAAAAAAGAAAATCTAAGTTTACGCAGGGATGAAATTGGTGAACTGATGGAAATTGTCACATACTGCCAAAATGAATCGGTAAAAGAGGCTGTGGAATATCAGGAGGCATTGTGGGAAATTTATGTACAGGAGGATGTAACATTTGCAGATTGGCTTTATGGTCGTGGGGCTGGCAATGAGGAAGACAGAAGAAGGCTTCAGGAAGTTATGAGTAAGAAGGGGATGATATTATCCGATAGAAAAGAAGGCGTGGTTGAAAATACGGGCATAAGAAATATTGATATTACATTAGGACAATTCCAAACAGGTGTATCTGAGGTGAAGGAATACATTCGGGAGCGGAGGGAAATTCTTAGTTCTATAAAAAATGTAATAGAGTATGAAGCGTTTATGCAGTCATGTTTTATAAACAGTTGTTTTGCGAAAGGGATTCTATCTGAAATGAAACATATTGATAGTTTTCCGGATAGAGTACAGGAGATTACGAAGGCACTGGGAATATTGAATGATGAGGCGGTAAAGTTATACCAGCAATATTCTGATTCGCTTGGAGAGGCAATGCGTATTTTATCAGCGCGGTTACAGAGGGAGTGTTCACCGGATCCAAAACATTCAAAAGATTTGATATTTTCTTTTACATATAGTGAGCAGATCGAGGGAAAAACAGTGGCTGCGACAAAGGATATTGAATGTTCTCCCCATTTCAAGCTTATTCATCCGGGTTCGAATTTAAGAATATATTTTTATTGGTGCGATGCGGCTATCGCAGGAGGTGAGAAGGTGTTGGTGGGAAGGATTGGGAGGCATCCCTATTAAGAATAGATTGAAAACAAAATTATTATGCTAAATATAGATATATAAACCAGAAGAGTATAAAAATAAAATATATTAATGATCCGGGGATAATACCATATAATTAAAGCATTGCCTAATGAAATATCATGAAGAACAGCAGATTAAAATATTGTTTGTTCAAAGTGTATTTTTGAAAGATTTAAAAGGAAATAATTATGTAATCTGACTCGGAAATATAAAAGATGAGCCGGATTGGTGGGAAAATATGAAAAAGCAATGCATAAAATGTGGACATTGCTTTTTCATACCCATTAATAGTTAAAAAATCTTTTTTAATTCCGCGATAATCTCTTCGCCGCTTCTGCCAGGGAGCATCAGATTTTCAGCCAGTTCGCTGATTCGGTATATCATTTTATATTCATTCCTTTCACAGTTACATTGCACCATCAGCTAAATGTTTAGAGTCCATTTTTATATGCTTTCCCACTGGGGAATTCCGCACTTTTGGTGTGGCTGCTTCGTCGGATGGCGTACCAGCGCTGTCTACAAGGGACTGTAAGAATTCCATTTTTAAACTGAGCTTTATACGGTTGAAAAATTTAAATAGTAACAACTGTAAGTTGAATTTATCGAATTCCTATACCTTGCACTCAACTACATATTGTGTTATTCTGACCACATCAAATGAAAATATCCCGATGTGCAAAGCGGGAAAGTAACTTTTGGTATGCCCTTGTGGGCAGGGGAAGGATATCAGAAACAGGAAAGAAAGGGGAATTGTATTATGGCAAATGAATTCAGCGAAAGTTTAAAGCGTATCCGCAAGGAGAAGGGAGTCACGCAGGAACAACTTGCGGACGCAGTCGGTGTTTCGGCGCAGGCAGTGTCAAAGTGGGAGCAGGGAAGTTTCCCGGATGCCAGCCTTCTCCCGGCAATAGCGGATTATCTGGGGGTCAGGATCGACACATTGTTTGGGCTGAAAGAAGAAAAGTTTGATTTGGAGGATCTTATTGTCAGGGAACTTGATAGTGCAGAGCGGGACGAGGATGGCAATATCATATATGGGGCGGAAGGGGAAAAGCGCAGGATGCAGTGCGTATGGCGACTCTGCCATCTCCTTGCCTGCACCTATATGCGGTGCAGCAACATCCGCGAGTTTTCCAGGATGACGATCGAGGGAAATATATGGAGAGATGCGTTTATGCAGATTGTGGATGAAGGAGGATTTGTCCAGGCAAAACTTAATGAGTCATTGCGATATTTTTTGATTATTCCACAGCCGGAGGAAGGTTATGATAATTCGGATGCATTGGCATACTGTAAAGATACTGAAAAACTGTTCCAATTTCTGGGACGACCAAATGTCCTGCGGGTTTTAATTTTTTTGGCGGAGCAGAACGGACGTATATTTTTTGATTACAATACATTAAAGGAAGAACTTGGGATAGAACATGGGAATGCAAAGGAAATTGTGGACGGGTTGTTGGACTTTCACCTAGTGGTGCAGGCGGAGTTAAAGAGGGAAAGTAAAAACGAGACAATCTATCAGTATAAACTGGATTGCAATCTGATTTCGTTTTTGACATTTGCCCGTATTCTGGTAAATCCTCCGCACAATTATTCTGTCTGTATACACAACAGGAGTACGCCATATTTCAGACACAGTACTTACAAAAGGCCAGTTGAAGGTGATATTGACAGAAAATAATAGAACTATAGTGCATTTGTATAAAATACATTAATTTTACTTGTCAATTATGTTGGCTGGAGTAAAAATTCCATCTGACAAGCAGCGATAGCAACTTAGCGATATGAGTAAGTAGTGGAGCGGATTTTAAATTTTTTTTGATATATTTTTGAAAAAAAATAATAGAAAGTATATAAAAGTATATTGCAATATAGAATTCTATGTAATATAATAATTGCGGATATATTGTTTTTATCATTTTCAGATTGGGGGATTGTGATGAAGGAAAAAGAAAAAAAGAAGAACGGAACGGAGGCGGAGAAGGAGAAAGATCCGAACCAAAAAGAGTTTTCGCTGCTCTCAAACATGGTGTACGTCTTAAAGGGCACGCTGCGGTTCCAGAAGTTACTCGCATTTTTTCTGGTTTTTTCAGTACTGTCAAGGGTGGCAGCCACTTACTTGCCGACGTTCGCCCTAAGTGCGGTGATTGACCAGGTGACGAGGCGGGCAGAGTTTGATGACCTCTTAAAAACCGTACTTCTGTTTTTTGTGGGGATGCTTGTCACAGATGCGGTTGGAAGTTTCTCGAACGCCCATATTTGGTGGAGGTATATTGATGCGCGCGTGCAGTTTATGATGCTGCGCATCCGCAAGGTACTCTATATGGATTATGAGCACCTTGAGTCGGCGAAGGTTATGGAGGTGTGCCAGAAGGCGATGCGGGCGACCGGCGGCAATATGAACGGGGTCGAGGGAATGATGCACTCGTCACAGCAGGCGCTTCAGGTGTTAGTCAGCGGTCTGACCGCCATTGTGATCGTGGTGCGCCTTTCCCCGTGGATGGTTGTGTTGCTGCTTGTGCTCGGTGTGCTTGGTTATTTCAATATGGATTACACCAAAAAGAAGGATAAGAAAACATGGGATGAACTTGCACCGTATTGGCGCAAGTCCTGGTATATGCAGCAGACCATGTCGAATTTTGTGTACGGCAAGGATATCCGCCTGTTTTCGATGAAGGGCTGGCTGTTAGGGAAGTATGCGAGCCTGCATAATTTCTGCCATATTAGGTTTGTCGAGTCGAAAAACCGCTGGATTTGGTGCACACAGCGCAGTCAGATGCTTTTTCTGGTGGAGGAGGGTGTGGTCTATGCGTATCTGGTTTACCGCGTGTTAAAAACGGGTATGTCCATCGCAGATTTTACGCTCTATCTCGGTGCAGTGCGGTCATTTTTTTATGTGCTGCAACAGGTGTTTAACAATCTGTCCGATATGAAGGCGCAGTCGCGAGAAATCAATGATTTTAGGTCATTTTTAGAGTATCCGGAAAGGAAAGTTTTGCTGCAGGATACTGCCCACCCGCCACTGCTTGGGCAGAAGAGCTATGAGTTTAAATTCGAGAATGTTTCCTTTTGCTACCCGGAGTCGGAGCGCTATGCCTTAAAGAATCTGAACCTGACCCTTGCCGCGGGCGAACGTCTTGCGGTGGTCGGCCTGAACGGCGCGGGGAAATCTACCTTTATCAAGCTTTTGTGTGGGCTGTATACGCCGACAGAAGGGCGCATCCTGCTAAACGGTGTGGATATCCGCTGCTATGACAAGCGCGAGTACTATGAGCTTTTTTCTCCGGTCTTCCAGAATGTGGAGCTGTTTGCGTTCCCGATGGATGAAAATGTATCCATGAAGGTGGCGGGGGAAACGGATTCGGCGTTGGCGGAAGAATACCTGCGCGCGGCAGGGCTTGGGGAAAAGATCGACAGCCTGCCAAAGGGTGTGAAAACCGATCTGTTAAAGATCATCAGCGAGGACGGTGTGGAACTTTCCGGCGGCGAGAGCCAGAAGCTTGCGCTTGCCAGGGCATTGTATAAAAACGCGCCGGTTGTTGTGCTCGACGAACCAACTTCCGCACTTGATGCACTGGCGGAGTATCATATGTACCAGAGTTTTGATAGCATGATCGGCCAAAAATCTGCGGTTTACATTTCGCACCGCCTGTCCTCGACGCGCTTTTGTGACCATGTAGCGATGTTTGCGGACGGGGAACTAAAAGAGTACGGTACACATGAATCGCTGCTTGCGGCGGGGGGCGCTTACCGGGAGATGTTCGAAGTGCAGGCGCAGTATTACAAAGAAGGGGGTGCGGAGTGTGAGTAAGAAGGAGAAAAAAACGGAGGAGATAACAAGGGATAAGGCGGAAACAAAAGCGGATGGGACTTCAAGAAAGGAAGAGGAGAAGCAGAAAATCCATGTTTTAACCCTGATCCGCCAATTTGCCGGATATGCGTGGCGGTGCAGCCCGTCGTACTTTATTTTCTATGTTCTTGATCTGCTTGTTTACGCTTTTGCGCCGTTTGTCAATATTATTTTCCCGGCGTACATTATAGATGAGCTTATCGGGCAGCAGAGGGTTGAAAAAATTGTTTTGTATACGGTGCTTACGGTTGGGATCAACACACTGTGCAACTGTCTGAAAAATTTATTTGATTTGACCAAGGAGAAATACTCAGATAAATTCGAGCGCTACATATCTTTGCAGATCGCGGAAAAATGTGTTGATATGGATTTCCAGCACACGGAAGATAAGAAGGTGCTCGAACAGCTTGAGAAGGCGAAGACCGGTATGGACTGGTATTCTGGCGGGATTTCGGGGATACTGAATTGTTTTAGCAGTATTGTGACAATGTTTATCACTGCACTCGGCGTGATTGCCATCCTTGTGGTTGGTATGCCGTGGCTGATTGCTGTGTATGCGGTTTCCGTTTTGCTTGATATGTTGTTGACCAGGAAGACAAATAAAGTTAATCTGCAAGCGTTTAAAAATATGGCGAAGGTAAACCAGATTTTTTCCTATGTGTTCTGGGAATTGCAGGATATCCGCTTTGGAAAGGATATCCGTCTGTACGGTGCGGAACCGATGATGGATAAGAAAGGTAAATATTATAACGACCAGATGACAATGGAATGGCGCAGGGAGGCGTTGGTATGCCTGCCTTACGATGAGAGCCGGGTGCTCTTACAGAGTGTGCGCTGGGGAATCACAATCCTGATGGTTGGCGCAAAGGCGGTAAAAGGGCTGATTTCGCTCGGTGATTTCACAATGTATTTTAACGCGGGCAATACCCTGTATGACAGTATCCGGGGAATTGTCTGGCAGATGCAGGATATTTACAAGAAGCTCTGCTACGCAAACGAGTTTATCGTATTTATGGAATACCCGGATGCGGTGCGCCACGGAAACCTTTTGCCGCAGAAGAAAAAGGAGCATACGATTGAATTCAGGAATGTAAGTTTCACCTATCCGGGCAGCCAGATTTCAGTATTAAAACATATCAATGTCGTGCTGCATCCGGGAGAACATATTTCCATTGTCGGCTTAAACGGTGCGGGCAAGACCACATTTATCAAACTGCTCTGCCGTCTTTACGAACCGACCGAGGGTGAGATTTTGCTTGACGGCGTTGATATCCGCGATATTGTGTATGAGGAATATGTCAAGCTTTTATCGGTCGTTTTCCAGGATTTCCAGCTTTTCTCGTTTACGGCGCGTGAGAATGTGACGCTTACGGAAAGTTTTGCAAAAGCGGAGGATACGAGGAAGAACGAGGAGAAAATTGAGAAAGATTACAAAGGCAGGAAGGCGAATTCATGGGGCAGGGAAGTTAGTGCCCACGTAGAGGAGGACACGGTGAAGGAGGATCGTCCTGAGGGGAGGGAGAAAATTTCTTCTGCCACGGGAATGGATACGGTTAAAAAGCAGGGAAAAGCGCAGGAAGATTTCCCTGGCGGACTGCCAAAAGATGAACGGTTTGAGCGGGTGATCGAACAGACGGGACTTACGGAGACGGTTGAAGGTCTTAAATACGGCGCGGATACTTATATTATGAAGAGCTTTGACAATGAGGGCTGTGAGCTGTCGGGCGGGCAGCAGCAGAAACTTGCGATCGCGAGGGCGCTCTACAAGGATTCCCCGGTGGTAATCCTCGATGAGCCGACTGCGGCACTTGACCCGATTGCAGAGTACGAGATTTACCGCCAGTTTAACACATTGGTTGGCGGCAAGACCGCGATTTATATTTCGCACCGCCTATCCTCATGCCAGTTCTGCGATGTGATCTATGTATTTGTGGACGGGGAGATTAAAGAGCACGGGACGCATGCGGAGCTTGTCGGGATTTCAGACGGGCACTATGCAAAGATGTTTGAGGCGCAGGCGCAATATTACCGGTAAGTAAAAAACCTATTGTTTCTTAGATGGATTTTTATCTGTAACAGGGGCTGTTGCAAAATGGCATATGCAAAATGCCAGGTTTTGCAACAGCTTTTGTTCTTTTCTTTTAAAGCAGTTTTCTTGCCCATCTTAACAGATTATACAAAACCTTTATGTTAAATTCCTTCTTTGGTGAAATTTCCTGCGGTATTACGCCCGGTGGGAACACACGGCTTTTGTCGGGCTGCACAATGGCACATTCATCTTCATAGCGGGCAAGCAGTCCGCGAAGCTGTGCATTCACTTCTTTGCTGTCGATCACAAGCATCAGTTCAGTGTCGAGGTAGACGCTTCGCATATCCATATTGAAAGAACCGACGATTGAGAGATCATCATCGACCACAATACTTTTTCCGTGGTAGGAAACCCCGCCCTCGTATTCCAACAGTTTAATTCCTGTGGCGTGGATTCTGTCAAAATTTGCCCGGTAATCGCCCGCGCCAAAAGGATTGCCGTTGTTTGCAACAGAATTTGTCATCATCTTAGCATCGGGCACGGAGGCAGCTATCTCTGCAAAAGCATTGTACATCAGGTCGTTCGCAATAATATATGGCGTGTGGATGGTCACACTTTGTTTTGCCTGTTTCATCAGCTCGGTCAGGGCGTAAAATACGGTTGGTTCTTTTGAGTAAACTGTGGTTGGATTAGAGAGGAGCGTGACTTTTGCGGTAGAGAAAGTCATTGCCTCGTAATCCGGAACTGTTTTTGCTACAGGATAATCGTCAAGGTACTGGGCGTACAATTCCCTAAGTTCGTCCGCTGCCCGCCTGACACAGGTACGATTGCCGGTGCTTGTGCGGTTGTGGAAAGCAGTCGTGTATTTGAGGTTCCAGATTTCATTAAAATAAGCTTCCACCTGGTAGAGAGAGCTTGATTCACTTACCCCCGCGTTGTAGACGAGAACATCGCGGTCGTAATTTTTGTGTCCCGGCCATTCGCCAAGGAAATACGAAAAGGAATTGCGCCCGCCAATAATGTAGGCTGTTTCATCCGCAATCAGGTATTTATCGTGGAGCCGCCCCATCAGCCGCCAGGGAAGAAGCGGGTTGATGCGGTTGTAAATGCGGATTTCCGCATTTTCATGTGAGGAAAGTGCAAAAAAGTATGGGTTTTGTTCCATGCGCATAAGTCCGCTGACCCCATCCACAACGACTTTGACACAAACACCGCGGTCCGCCGCGTCAAGAAGCGCCGCGAGCATTATTTTTCCGCTGATATCGGCGCGGAAATCGAAGGTGGAAAGGATGATGCGCTCCTTAGCGCCTCTTATCATGCGCACGCGCTCAACCAGCGCTTCACTGTTATCCTCAAGAATTACGGCGCGGTCGGTTCCACTGTTATCCGCACTGCCATAAAAGTTCTCTGTATTGAAGTCTTTTTTGTATCCATCGCTTACTACAGGCTGCCTGAAACCGGAAATCAGCACGCCTAAAACGATATAGAGCAGGACAGAAGCAAGGGTGATGATGATTTTTCTCCGGATTTTATGGGGCTTTATTGGCGCGCTTTTGGCGGATTCCTGTACTCTTGTTTTGCTCTGCTTAAATATATCTGACACGCGCATCAACCACAGCATAAGAAATACCAAAATACCTGTGAACATTATAATATTTGCGCTAAAAAAATCCGGTTTTGATGTGAGCAGAAAAATTAGCACGAGAAGGAAAACTGCCCTTGAGAGCAATAGTTTTTGTTGTCCTTTTAAGATCAGCCAGCCTGCCAGGCAGCGGCGTATGTATTCCGTGGATTTGGGGTTTGCGGACTTTGCCTGCATTATAAGAAGACGGCAGAGAAAAGCAGATTCCGATAAGAGGAACAGGAGAAAAAACTCCCGCATCAGGGGATACTGTCTGCTAAGGTTTAGCGCGCTTGTGACAGCGGCGACAAGTGACAGCAAGTTGGTAAATGCGGGGATAAAATTTTTTTTATCCCCGAAAAGAAAATCGTGGTTGGCTAAGTTATTTGTATTCTTTTCAGTCATTTGATTCCTCCCGTTATCTGTTATTTGTGGAAAACTTCACAGGGATATTTGTGAATCATAACATAAACGGGAGGAATCTTCAAGAGCTTTATCTTGCAGATAGCTTAAACGATACAAACCATCCATTTTTCTTCTATACAGCGGAAAAATGGATGGTTCACCATTTATTTATTCAAGTGTTTATAGTAATAGATTGTCAGGAATCTTTTCTCTTCCGGTACAACACTGCGCAGAGGATGATACACCCAAAAACGGATATAAGAAATCCTGCCGTAAGTCCCGGTGTCCGGTATATTAGTTTTATTTCATGTTCCCCTGCGGAAAGCGGAAGTGCCATCATCATCAAGTTTGCTTTGATAAGCTTTGTTTCTTCGCCATCCACGTATGCCGTAAATCCATCGGAATACGGGATGGAAAGGCAGAGAAGTTTTGGGGAGGAAAGGTTTATGGTGCCGGTTATAAGGCTGGTTGAGAAGGAGGCATTGTCATTGTGCAGGTCAAGGTTTTCCAAAACCTCCTTTCCGCGTGAAAGTGCGGAATCGGCATACTGTTCCATCGGCTGGCATACGATTCCAAGTTCCTCAAAGCGGTAGGTGCCGATATAAGGGAAGCGTATCCGCAAGGAAACGGCTTCCTGCTCGTGATATCCCAGATTTAGCAGATAATCCTGCACGTCGTTGTACCAGATATATCTCGGCGTGTTATATGGAAGTTCCTTCTCGATAATTGTCCCGTCCGAAAGTTCAAGTTCCACACTGAATTTAAGCTGATCCGGCTCTAAATAATATGCTGCGGTGCGCTTCCTAGCTTTCTTTGTTTCGGGGGAGAGTGCGTCCCAGTCCGCCTTTGTGAAAAGGTGGTTCGGGTCGATTTCTGGGTCATCATTGTAGAGGGTGTATTTTGGTCTTCCCTCGTAGGACAGCCCGGTAAGAAGCAGGCTGGTTTCACTGTTTTTCCCGCCTGTAAAAGTCAGGCGGATGCTTGCCCCGTTTTTTGTAACCACAAATGAATTTCCCTGTTTGGTAATGTGGTCGCTGCTAAAGCGGATTTTGTAGGCCGGATTGCTTGCGGTAAGTGTTGGGGTTACCGGAGAGAAACCATCCACCGGCTCATCCACAATAAGAGCTTGTATCATGGCTTCCTGCCGCCCGGCAGCGCTTAGCGCGTTATAGTTTTCGCTAAGAAGGTAGCCTTCGTAGGTGTAGCCCAGCGGAAGGGCATATTGGTTTTTGTAGATCGTGTATTTTGACTTGCTTTTGACATTTTCCCCGGATGCGGAAGTCTTTGCAGGCGAGCCATCGGCGTTTACTGCCAGGTATCCGAATGGGACGAAAGCCTTTTGGGGCTTGGCAGTTTCAGCCACATAATATTTTACGCCGAGCAGTGTATTTGGTATGGTGCGGTTATCAAGCCCGTTCCAGATATAGGACATACATTCCGCCAGATGCAGACTTTTGAAAAATTGCGGGATATTTCCGTTTGCCAAACTCCAGTTATACTGTGTGTTTGCCAGACCGTTAAGTATTGTGATATTGCGGGTAATCTTTGGTGAGGTGTAGCGCCAGAAGGTGTTGTCATCCAGTTTTTTAATGGTGGCTCCTTCATTTTTTTCCAACCGATCCGGAATGGAAGCGATCTCGATAAAATCCTCTACATATTCTTCGGTTACAAAGAAAAAACAGGAATGCTTCCAGATACTCCCAAAAGTTAACAGCAAACAAAGTACGGATAAAACAGGTGTTAAGAGTGCTGTTTTTCCGCGATAAAGTAATGCTGCCCCAAAGCAGAGGACTGCCGTGCCAGCAAGGATAAACTGGAAGTATACATGGCTTGTTTCGGAATATCCGGAGCGGTTGAGCAGCAACAGGGCAAGAATGGTATAAATGGCGGTGGCTGTTACGAGCAGGCAGAATTCTTTTTTTGCGAGGGCGAATAATTTCGGCCACATCAGAACCAGGATATAGGCGTTTAACATACCATATCCCCAGTTCCAGCGGTTGGAAACATAGGAAAAGCCGTTAAAGATATGCCCTGCCATGGGAAGGAGCAAAAACAGGGTCAGCATAAGGAAGCCGATCTTTAGTGCGTTGTATTTTTTCTTTTGCAGAAATAATAGGAGTACCGCGGGCAGGGTCAGCGCGCTGTATGCCAGGATTGTCCAATCACCAGCCTGTGTCCCTGCAAGGAATGTGGCAGGGAATTTTTCGTAGTATGCCCTCCGGTACAGCCCGCTGTAAATATAGCCGCTTCCGGAGCGTGCATCTCCCATAAAAAGAAGGATGACGGGCAGCAGGATGACCGCACTCATCGCCACGCCAATCAGGGCGAACCCCGCGATTTTCATAATGGTAAAAAACATGTTTTTCAGCATTTTTCCGATGCCCTCCGATGTTCTAAGAGGAGCATATAGGACGGATAGCCGGAACAGCACATAGAGTACGGTCAGAAGTACAATTGCATAGAAGAAGTAAAAATTGCTGACTGCGGAAAGGCACACCGAGAGAATCAGGGTAAGCGGCTTTTTCTCGCGCAGGACTTTTTCCACTCCAAGCAGGATAAGCGGTAGGTAGATCATCGGATTGGAAAAATATGGGTGCCTTATGGCGGCATAGAGTGCATATCCGCAGAATACATAGGTGAATGTCCCTGCAAGTATGCCGGTGTGGGCAGTCCAAAGATTCGGTTTTATGCGGGCAAGTAAATTCTTTGTATGTTCCACAGTATTTGTGGCAGGCTGATTGTAATCTCCCCCCATGGTATAAAGTACAAAATTTATAAAACAGAATCCGGCAAGGTAGAGCCGCAGCAGGATCAGGAAATTATATAAGTATACCATGCGGTCGGCTGAGAAGAACACGGAGAGAAGGTTCAGCGGATCTCCGATTACATAATAATGCAATGTGGAATATATGTCCGCACCGTACCCGAAACTGAAACTGTATGTGGGGATCTTTAGGGAATGTTCGATTAATATCGTGTGCGCGGCATCTTTAAGCCAGCGCGAGTAGTAGATGAGTGCCTTAAAGTGCTGGTTCCAACCGTCCCAGTACCAGATAAAGGAGCGCCCGCCGGCAAAAAACTGGTAGTACACGATGGGGCACATCACAGCAAAGATAAGTGAATAAGCGATGAAGAGCTTTTTTCTGTTTATTGTATCCTTCATAATTAAGCCTCCTGAGGTAATTTCCCGATACCTTTAAAGGGGATTAAGCTGTTGCAAAATTGGCAATCTCGCAACATATGGTTTTGAGGTTTCAGATATCCATACCATATATTGTTTACATATGCCATTTTTCAACATTCCCTTGTATCAGGGATATTCCAGTTTTTTCAAGAACTAACTTATTATATTATGCATTCTTGTACAAAGCAAGATTAATTATGCGAAAATTCTATATTTTAGGGGATGACATAAGCTTAGTTGGATGGATAAATGAATTTTAAGGATGGATATTATAAATTTCTATAATGAATGCCGCATATTCTTTCGGAAAGCATGGTATGACCTGTATAAAATTCTAAATATTTAAGTAAAGAGATGAAGTTAAAATATACTAAAATGTTCAAAATTGACATGATTAGGAATAAATTGGGAAATTTATATTTTATTTATGAAAACTTCCTGATTTCTATAGTGAAATTAACAGTTTCTTTGTTGCATTCTGATAAATTATGTTATATTTTTTTTTATGGTGTATCTATATCGGGGAGCAGTGCCGCATAATCGGCAGAACTGGAGGAATTATGAAGGATTTTTTTAAAAAGTACAGCCATGCATGGACGCTTTTCTATGCGTTTATTTATTTGACCTGGTGGGGAATGTTAGGGAAGATGGTGATGGATCAATATTCTCCGGTGCATATGGCGCTGGATGATAAGATACCATTCTGCGAGTGGTTTATAATCCCATACTATATCTGGTTCCCGTACATATTGATCGTAATTGCGTATTTTTTCTTTTTTGCAAAGAGGAGGGAATACTACCAGTTAACTGCATTTTTGTTTATCGGGATGACCATTGCGCTGATTACCTACACAGTCTGGCCAAACGGCATTACTTTCCGGCCGGAACTAAAAGAACTTGGGAGGGAAAATATCCTGATTGACCTGACTGCCATTATTTACGCGAATGACCGGGCGATAAACTGCTGTCCGAGCATACACTGTTTTAATTCCATTGGGGTCTGCGTCGCTATCAATAATTGTGCGTCCCTGAAACATAATAAAGTGGTGCGCATCGGCTCCATTATACTTTCGACACTGATCTGCCTGTCAACAGTTTTTGTAAAACAGCATTCCGTTTTAGATGTGATTTGGGCGCTTGTGCTGGGGGCGGTGATGTATCTGGCGGCGTACCTTATCCCAGATCTGCTTTTGGCGAGAAAGAAAAAATCGGAGATGGCGCATACAGCGGGACAGGTTTCTGAAGGTTTGACTGACTAATATAAGTAATTTCCTCAAAATCGTTGCGCAATAAATCGGGGACTGTGTTATACTGAACCTGCTTCGAAGCAATACTGATGGGAGGTGGACAGCGAACCATATGAGTCACTACATTCTAATCTGGTCTGTGTGTACCTTTGTGGAGAGCCATGTACGGGATGAAATTCCTATGGA
>ERZ808051.1583-NODE-1583-length-14342-cov-5.990466_pt1 | contig 14342 bp, 3 predicted proteins | sample MGYA00380199_ERZ808051 | MGnify/ENA primary metagenome ERZ808051 (study PRJEB31490, sample SAMN06133391) | mouse gut metagenome | isolation source: J11 | host: mice | place: China: Chengdu | collected 2015-05 ...
GGATGAGGAGTGGAAGCTTGAGAAAACCGTTACGCAGAATGAAGCTTTCATCAATTACAATGTGTCAAGCGGCTGTTCCACAGAGGGCTTGAATGTCTTTGATATCAAGGAGCTGCAGTTTGAATCTCAGGGTATCTCCTATGTGGATGACGTTTATTTCAATGACGGAAACGGCATCAGCGGTATTGTGACCACCACAAAGACCCTGCAGAGCATGGAAATCACCAAGCCGGCGACAAAGCTGGAATATGTACAGGGCTCCGAGCTGAATACAGCGGGTCTGGAGCTCACCGGAACCTATCTGGTGGAATATTCCGACGGCAGACCGTCGGAGACCAAGACGTTCAAGATCAATAAGTTTGAGACGCAATACGATTTCAGTGAAATCAAGGACGAGAGCGAGGTTATTATCAAGGTAACGGACAACGGGAAGGAATTTACCGTATCCTATATGGTTAAGGTAAAGATGAAGCCCGACGGCTCTTACCTGACATTCAGCTACACGAACGAGGAAAACGTGGCACTGGTAGGCTTTAACGGGGATAAGATCGGTGTAACCAGCGGCGATATCGGCGTGGAGGACACAAGCAATACCAGTAATAAGATCAAGCTGGATAAGGGTTCCTCTACCTTGAAGCTTACGAATACCGTCAGCTCGGGAACCGTCCACTTTGAGACGGAGTTCCTGACAACGGCAACCAGCGGTGCCTCCCTGTTCATGCGTATTCTGAACAGCGAGGGATATCCTATGGTGGATATCGGCCAATACGGAAGCTCTAACATGAACCTGTACCTGGATAAGAACACAACAGGGGATTATGCGCATCGCTTCGGCGGCCTGCCCGTGAAGCAGTGGGCAAGGGCGGAAATCGATATCGACCTGGATAAGAGTAATGAGCTGGGATATCTGGTATTTGACGCGGTAGTCTGGACTACGGATGACTATGGCAGCGAGGAGTGGACGAAATTTGCCGAGTTTGACCAGAACGTATACATAAACGGCAACGGCACGGTACACAGCTCCAACGGTTCCGCCTCCACAAAGGCAACCAAGTTTGACGTTGCTTCCGTGGAGCTTCAGAACGCAGGAGGAACGAACTATTACGACAATATGTTCTTTGAGGCGATCAACGGCAAAGCAAGCAAGGTTCTTACGGAGCTGAAGATTGTCAGCCCTGCCAAGAAGACAACCTATTATGTGGGCGATAAGGCGAATACCGCAGGCCTGGTACTGAACGGTATCTACGAGTATACCTTCTCGGACGGAAGTAAGAAGCAGGTTGAGGTAAGAGTGATGAAATTCACCGCTTCCCTGGACAGCAGTGAGCCCAACGAGAACGCGCTTGTCAGCATCAGCGCAGGCGGACAGACAGTGACCTATCCCGTCATCGTGCTGCCTAACGGAAATCTGGGACATATTGAGGAATACCTTGTAGACTATGTGGGCAATGTTCTGGTGACCCTGGGAGAAGACGGCGAGGTGAAGATAAACAAGCGCCAGATACGTCTTCCGGAAAGATTTGAGAACGGCGAGACACTGATCTGGGAAGTGGTATCCGGCAACGCGGAGCTGACAGAGAATACTCTCACGGTTATCCCTTCCGAGGACGGGGCAACGGAGGCTGTGCTTCTGGTGACGATGCTGGCCACCAACGAGGACGGCGATGAGGTTGTAGTGAAGAAGGAGGTCAGGCTTGCCATTCCCAGGGACAGCAAGAAGTCGGTGGACGACAGCATGACGACAGAGGAATCCATAAGGAACGCACTTAATGCAATGTACGCCAGAGGACTGTTTAACGGACAGGCAAACATGAAGGATGTGGATACCATTATGTCCGGTCTGGACCGGGATATCACAACGGAGGAAATCGCGGTGATGCTGGTGAATCTGTTCGACATCGACACCACCTATGCGGATACCAGAATCAGCCGGGAGGACGTGGCGGATAACGCCTGGTACAGCAAGTATGTAAAGGCAGCATTCCAGCTGAGTGTAGAGACCAAGGACAGTCGTGAGGGAAAGAAGAAATTCGGCATCGGCAAGGGAATCAGCGAGGCAAACCTGAGATACATGGTAAACAGAATAGTAAAGATTGATCAGACTACCCTGCCTTCCGATTATGCGGACCGCATGTTTGAGTAGACAGATGAGAGAGGAGTGTGTTTTCGTTGAAGTATAAAAAGATATTGTCGTTGGCATTGTGTGCCGCAATGCTGTCCGGCAACGTACTGACGAGCAAGGCTGATATGCAGTACGAAGCAGGCCTGCCCGCGCAGGAAGATTCTTCGGGACAGCTGGTTGAAGTCCTTCCTCCCATGTCGGATCTGCCAGCATTTCCGGGGGCAGAGGGATATGCGGAGTATATAACCGGTGGCAGAGGCGGCAAGGTTATCCATGTCACTAACCTGAATACCACCGGACCGGGGTCCTTTGCGGCCGCATTGGACAATGACGGTAAGACGGATGAGCCCAGAATCATCGTGTTCGATGTGGCGGGCACCATCCAGACAAATAAGAGCGTAGCCTACAGTAAAAGTATTAAGAATGTCACTATAGCGGGACAGTCGGCGCCCGGCGAGGGAATTACCCTGACAGGGGAGAATTTTTACCTGAAGGGAGCCGAGAATGTGATTATCCGGTATATCCATTTCCGGCATGGACAGGCGACGGCAAAGGATGATTCCTTCTATGTGCAGGCGAGCAAAAATATCATGATCGACCACTGCTCCTTTACCTATGGCAGCGACGAGGATTGCTCCGCCCGGAATACCAGCAACCTGACCATTCAGTGGTCCATCGTGACCAATGGCGTCAGAACTCATTCCATGGGCGGCCTGCAGGAGTGGAATTCGCAGACTATCCACCATTGCCTCTGGGGCAACCAGAACGACAGAAATCCCAAGGCAAAGGGAATTATGGATTTTACCAACAATGTAGTATATAACTGGGGAGAGTATCCCTTCGTGGCAGGAGGCAACTCGGCAGGACAGGGCTGGGGTAATGTGGTGAATAACTATTATATCGCAGGCCTTGACACCAAGGACCCGGACCATGCGATCACAAGGAGCAACGGTAAATACTTCCTGTATCTGGGAGGCAACCTGATCGACTCCAACAAAAACGGTGTGCTGGACGGTGTGAATACGGGTGTGGATATGATTACGCCCGGCTCCGAGAGCTCGGCAAAATACCCCGAACGTTTTACCTTCCCTTACGATTACACCATTCCGCTGGTGCTTATCAAGAACCGTATGAATATGGAGCTTCTTGAAAATATGGATACCGCGGAGGTGGCTTATGCAAAGGTTCTGCAGTTCTCGGGTGCGTCCCTGTATCATGGCCCGGACGGCAGTACCGTCCTGCAGCACGATCCCATTGACGCGCAGATCATGGACGGCGTGAGAAACCAGACCGGCAAGATTCTGCTGCACAATGCGGAGGACCATGATGAAAACGGTGTGCAGTTTGACCAGAATTACCTGAACAACCGTCCGGTAATCGACGTAAATGATCCGAATTCCCAGTGGTATCGTCTGGACACGGACCAGGACGGCATGCCGGACGCGTGGGAGGTGGCGCATAACCTTGATCCCAATAACGCGGAGGACAGAAATGAAATCGCGCCTTCCGGATATACCTGGATTGAAGAATATCTGAATGAGCTTGCGGCGCCCGGTTTCCCTTCCGGAAATTATAACGGCGCGGATGAGCTTGCAGCGGCGGGCAGCCGCCCCGAGCGTACCTATGTGCTGAGCCTGGAGAACTACAACGGCGAGACAAAGGAGTACGAGGCAATCTACGGAGAGAATCAGATTATGGTTCCCGTGGCTCCCATAGCGGAATATCTGGGATACAGGATGCTTGGAGTGACGGAAAATGTAGTGACTGTGGAATATCCCTTTACTGCAGCCAGCGGTCTGCTCAATCTGGACGTACAGAGCGGTATCATTACGGTAAAGGCGGGGGAGAGCAGGAACGTATTTTCCGGACAGACGAATCCCAACGAAAAAGCGCGCAGCTACAACGGTATGCTGTATATCCCGGTGAATCTGGTTTCGCTGGGGATGGGTGCGGTATTTGAGCAGACGGTAGTGGATGAGCAGAGGAATATTGCCCATATCACAATACAGGATGCGGAGGTTTACAAGGATTGGCACAATGACGGCGGTATCCGCAATGCCCGCAAGGTTGCGGCGCCTTCCATGACGGTACAGTGTGTGGACGGCGGTTTTAGGCTTGTATTTGACAAGGAAGCCGCATTTGCGGGAGGAGCCGACTCTGCCACCGTTACCGTCACCGCAGGCGGCAAGGATTATACCGCGGCTGTGAAGGACGCAGACGTATGGGGCTCTCATAAGGTTGCGGCTTTTGATTACGGCAGCTTCAAGGCTGCGGACGGCAGCGTGTTAAGTGTGGACGGTGTGACAGCCTATACGGTGAAGGTAGGGGCAAACGCCTTTGCGGATTATTATAAGAGCAATCTTGCCAACGCTGCTGTGGAAATACCCGTGGATCTTGCAGGGCAGGTGAACGAGAAGGCTGCGAAGCAGGCGGAAGCACAGAAGCTTTCCGACGAGCTTGCAGGAAGCCTTGGCGGAGACTGGAAAGAGGAATATGTTCCGGACGAGGGTGAGGCGCTCAGTGCACTTGAAGCCTTAAAGGCAATGTACAGGCTGATGTCTCAGAAGGAGATCAATGCCGTTACGTCGGATCAGATCAATTTTGACGAGCCGGTGCCTACTCCGGAACCTACGCCGGAGCCCACCCCGGAACCTACACAGGAGCCAGATCCCGAGCCTACACAGGAGCCTGATCCGGAGCCTACGCAGGAGCCAGATCCCGAGCCCACGGCAGAACCTACGGCGGAGCCGCCTGCAGAGCCTGATTCCGAGCCTGACACGGAACCGGAGCCGGAACCTACGGCAGCGCCTGGGGATAACTACGTCATAAAGTCAGAGCCCAGCGAGGTACTTCCGGATTCCGTCATGACGGAAGCTGTGAAAGCGGTTACCGGGTGCAGCACTGTAGACGAGCTGAAGGAATATATAATGCAGAGCGTGGTGACGGCGGCACAGGGAGCCTTCGGAAATGAATTTGCCAAAGAAAATGTGGTAGTGTGGGATGTGGCCGTATCGGTGAGCCGGGATAACGGCGTGACATGGGATGTGGCGACAAAGGACGATTTTCCTGCAGAGGGCTTAAAGGTTGTCCTGCAATATCCGGAAGGAACCAATGCAGAGGAATATGATTTCATCATCACACACCTGATTACCATGGACTGCAACGGCTTGACTGCAGGACAGATCATAAATGAGCCCTATACCAAGACCGATGCGGGGCTGGAGCTTCACATCAGGAGCGCGTCTCCTTTTGCTATCGGCTGGAACAGGGTTGTGCCGGTTTCCGATGATAAGAATACCGGAACCAGCATCACTCCTCCCAAGACCGGCGACAGCATGGGCAGATTCCTTTGGATATGGATTTCGGCTCTTGTGCTGGCGGCAGCAGGCATAGCCGTATTTGCAGGCGTCAAGCTGCGTGGAAAAGGTAAGAACGGGGACAAGACAGAGTAACCTTTTGCGTTTATTGTAAGGAGAATAATGTAAGAAATAAACGAATTACAATAAACGCAATACAATAAAAAAGAAAGGGGAAAAAGGATGAGGAGAAATGTTCTTAATACAAAGAACAAAATCCTGACTTTTATCCTTGTGGCGGCAATGACATTCACTTCCACGCCGATACATTCCGTATTTGCGGAGGAAGTGAACGGGGTTGTCACGGAGGACGTCAGCCAGAAAGAAACATCTGACGGGGAAAGTCAGAACGAGACAACTGACGATGAGGACCAGAAGGCTCCTGTAGAGGGTGAGAATCAGGAGGAGCCTGCAGAGGGTGAAGACCAGAAGGAGCCTGCAGAGGGTGAGGACCAGAAGGAACCTGTAGAGGGTGAAGACCAGAAGGAGCCTGCAGAGGGTGAGAACCAAAAGGAGCCTGTAGAGGGTGAGGACCAGAAGGAACCCGCAGAGGGTGAGGACCAGAAGGAGCCTGCAGAGGGTGAAGGTCAAAAGGAGCCTGCAGAGGGTGAGGACCAGAAGGAGCCTGTAGAGGGTGAAAGTCAGAAGGAGCCTGTAGAAGGTGAGAACCAGGAGGAGCCTGCAGAGGGTGAGGACCAGAAGGAACCCGCAGAGGGTGAAGGTCAGAAGGAGCCTGTAGAGGGTGAGAACCAGGAGGAGCCTGCAGAGGGCGAGAACCAGGAGGCGCCTGTAGAAGGCGAGAACCAGGAGGCGCCCGATGCTGCAGTAAAGGAAATAAAGTGGATTGAAGCGACTTCTTCCCGGACGTATGTGGAAATGGGTGGAACTCTTAGTGCAGCTGACTTGAAGGTAGAGGGCGTTTATGAGGACGGCAGCAAAATAACGCTGTCCAGCGATGATTACAAAATAAGCGAGCTTGATACCTCCGAGACCGGCAGGAAGACCGTGACAGTGGAGCTTCAGGGCAATGCCCAGCTGAATACTACAGTTGACGTAATTGTCACAATCGCTTCCACCTCGGATGAATTGAAAAACATCCTTACATACAACACGGATATCGATGAGGATAAGCTTGATGATCTTGGATTTACGGACTTGAACGGCAATACCTCCGGCGCACTTTCTCTCAGCAGCACAAATATAGCCGGAAACGGCACACAAAAGCTGTTGATCAGCGGTGCAGTAAAGAAGGATTGGGGATATGACCTAAGTGGAGGTATTGTAAAAATTGTTCTGGAGCTGAACCAAAACACAAGGAACGCCGAGTACAGAATTCTGGATAAGGACGGAAAAGCGCTGATTAATTTTGGACAGTTCAGCAATACCAATATCTACTACGGGAATCAGACCGGCGGAAAATTGAGCGACGGCGTCACAGGCGCTGCGTATAAGACTGTGATAGCCGGGACTACGGGCGGCAGTAAAAAGGATTGGCTCAGGCTGGAGACGGAAATTGACCTGGATGCATCCAATGCAGCCGGCAGCCTGCAGTTTAAGACCGATATTTACCTTAAGGATTCCTATGATAAGGAATGGGAATATAAGACTACGGTCACTGGGGAAGATTATCAGAATGTAGATGGCTGGGCGGAGGCCGTTGCGGGTAAGCAGGAGGGAGCCACATCCCATGCAAACGGCAGCGCTACGGACGGCGTGAATCCGTTCTCCGTCAGATCCATTGAGCTGGCGGCAAACGCTGCAAGCGTAGCCATTGATAATATTGAGATTCTTGCGACTCAGGCGGTAAGCCTTGACAAGGTTGAGGTAAAGAGCGGACCTGACAAGAAGGATTACCCTGTCGGCGCCACAACGCTTGACCTGACTGGGCTGGTGCTGACAGAGACCTACAGCGACCAGCACACAGAGGAGCTTGATACTTTAGAGAAAATTAACGCGGCTTATAATATCACAGGCTTTGATGCCGAGGCGCCGGGTACCAAGACCATTACGGTGACAAACAAAGAGGACTCCAATATTTCCACCACCTTTGACATCACCGTAAAGGATGTAAAGATTACCGACATTACAATCGAGACAGAGCCTGCTGTAAAGGAATATTTTGTGGGTGATACAGAGCTGGATCTGGAAGGTCTGGCAGTAAAGGCAACCTACAGCGACGGCTCTACCGCCGTTCTGCTGGAAAGCGATTACACGGTAAGCGATTTGAAGGCGGCTGCGGCAGGCACGGAGGCGATCACGGTCACATCCGTAGCAAAGAATGCGGACGGCAATGCCGTTACGGCTACCTTTAACGTAACCATTAAACAGCCTGTCATTGTAAGCATCGAAGTGACTAAGAAGCCCTCCAAGCTGTCCTATAAGATGAACGAGGAAGACTTTGATCCTGCCGGCATGGTTGTGACAGCCACCTATGACAGCGGCAAGACGGCAGAAATCGATGTGGCGGACTGCCAGATCACAGGCTTTGACAACAGCAAGGAGACGGCAAGCCAGACCATTACCGTCACCTATGGAGGCAAGGAAGCGACCTTTACCGTAAAGATCGTAGATCCCTCCAAGTTTGTGCCTGTTGAGTATAATTTTGACTTTAACATAGGAACCACCGCAGACGGATGGATCAGCATTACCGTCAACGGAAAAGGCGTAACGACCTGGCAGCCGGAGCATTACGGTTATACTCAGGAAAAAGGCTACGGACTGAATACTACAGTCAAAAGTCTGGCTGGTCGTTCCGAGTCCGTAAAATCCACAGGGGATTATATATCCATACCTGCCAATGTCTATAAGGATTTTGTGCTCTTTGGAAATGCAAAGGGAAGCTTTGACGTGGATCTGGAGAACGGAACCTACAATGTTATGATCGTTGTCGGTACCCAGCAGTCCAATACTACCTCAGTGAAAATCGAGGACCAATATACCGGAAGTGTGACACATAAGTCCAAGGAAGGTGTGGTTAAGGTTATTGAGATTGCGGGTGTAGAGGTTTCGGACGGACAGATGAATATTCTGCCTGTTGCCGACAGCAACGCCAGGACCAGCGCGATCATTATCTCCAATATTTCCGCGCCCACAGGCCTTACAGGAGAGTTTAAGGCGGATGACTTAAACGTGTCCCTTAGCTGGAACGAATCCCTGGGCTGTGTGAAATACAATATATACCGCCGTGGAGCGGACGGAAGCATCAAGTGCATTGATACCATAGAGGGAACATCCTATACGGACGTAAGTATGAATGTACTTCAGACCTACACATATTATGTAAGAGGGGTCAGCGAAAAGGGTCTTGAGACCATCGCTTCCGACGAGGTTGAAGTCACTACCGGGGATATAAGCACGGTGAAGCCTGCGGCTCCCACAAACGTAACGATCTCAGGAATGACTCCGGATTCCGTGACTCTTACCTGGAATCCCGTGCCGGGCGCAGCCTTTTACGAGATCTATACATCGGACGATATGCTGGTTGCCAAGGTGACAGACGCTTCCTCTTATCAGATTATGGATGCGGATCATCTGAACAAGAGCTACAAGGTATTGGCGGCAAACGCAGGCGGACGCAGCGACGCAGTCGTGGCAACCGCAACGGTTCCCGCTCCTTTGACGCCTGTCAATGTAAAAGCGTCTCCGGAGGAGGAGAAGACCACAATTACCTGGGACGCTGTGGAGAATGCTTCCTTCTATCAGATCTACTGGTCTGACAGAGACAGAACCTCTCTTGCGGGAACCAAGTATGAAACAGACGGAATTGAGGATTATGCGCTGATCGGAACCAGCATGAGCAACTCCTTTGTACTGAACCTGCCTACACATATTGCGCGCTATTTCAAGGTTTCGGCAGTAGGCGTGGGCGGAAGGTCCGGGCTCAGCGAGCTGACAAAGGCTGACATTGTAAAGAACTTTGACACACAGGCGGAATATCTTAACAGAGGCCTGGTTGCAATTAAGACGGATTACGGCGTTTATCTGGGATGGAGACTGGCCGGGGACGAGTATGCGAAAAACGCGACCTATAAGCTGTACCGCGACGGCGAGTGCATCCGTACCTTTGATGTAACGGACAACACCAGCTTCCTGGATACAGAGGGAACCCTGGAATCCAAGTACGCGGTCAGCGTAGTGATCGACGGTCAGGAGATCGGCGAGGGAGATGAGACTTCCGTCTGGGAAAATCCTTACATGGAAGTAAAACTGAACCAGCCGGAGGCCTACTACGACAGTAAGCTGACAAAGGAACACATCAAGTCTACTTATAGCTCCGATACGGTGGATGCGCGTGTGAACCTTTCTACAGGAGAGTATGAATATACTCCCAACGATACCTACATCGGAGATGTGGACGGCGACGGCGAGTATGAGCTGATCGTAAAGTGGGACGGTATGTCCAGGGATAACTCCCAGGGCGGCTATACCTCCCCTGTAATTATGGACTGCTATAAGCTGGACGGCACCCAGCTCTGGAGAATCGACCTGGGTATCAACATCCGTGCGGGCGCCCATTACACTCAGCCTGTTGTCGCGGACTTTGACGGAGACGGCAAGGCGGAGGTCATGATAAGAACGGCGGACGGCTCCAGGGATGCGGCGGGTACGGTTATCGGAGACGGTACGAAGGATTACCGCAACACCGGAAGCGGCAGTTCCAAGGGGCAGGTTATCGACGGACCTGATTACCTCACCTTGTTTGACGGCGAGACCGGCAAAATTCTGGATACAATTGACTATATTCCTCAGAGAGGAAAGGCGAGCAGCTGGGGCGACAACTACGGCGGACGTTCCGAGCGTTTCCTGTCCGGCGCGGCTTATCTGGACGGAGAGCGTATATCCGCAGTCTTTGCAAGAGGCTATTACACCAGAGCGGTGGTTGTGGCGTATACGGTAGAGAACAAAAAAATTGTGCAGCAGTGGCAGATCGATTCCAATAATGAGGAAAACGCATCTCTGAGAGGACAGGGAGCGCACAGCTTTACTGTGGCGGATGTGGATGGCGACGGCTGCCAGGAGATCGTTTACGGCTCCGCCGTTATAGACCATCAAGGAACGCTTTTGTACTCCCTGAAGGATATCGCTGAGAGATTCAGCGGACACGGGGATGCGCAGCGTGTGACCGACATGAACCTGAAGAATCCTGGCCTGGAGGTGGCTATGTCGAAGGAGGATAAGCCCGGAGCGGCCATGTGGGATGCCGAAACCGGCGAGATCCTGCTTGGAGTCACCGCCGATGCCGATGTGGGACGCGCAGCTGCGGCAGACATCGACCCTTATCACGAGGGCGGCGAGTTCTGGTTTAACGGTTCAAACGGCGGTCTTCATGCGGCTGACGGCACCAAGCTTGCAAACAGGCCATCCTCTATCAACCATATGGTATGGTTTGACGGGACGATGGGAAGGAATTTCCTGGACGGCAGCTATGATAAGTCATCCGGGACCTCCTCCGGCTTTATCGCAAGATGGGTAGTTGACGAATCAACCGGAAAAGGAAGTCAGATTGATGTTTTCAGAGACGAGGGTGTTGAAACCAACAATACCACAAAGGCTAACCCCTGCTTCCAGGCTGATCTTTTCGGCGACTGGAGAGAGGAAGTCGGTTTCAGGACAGACGACAATGCGGCGATCCGCATTTACACCTCCTGGGAGGTACAGGATTTCCGTCTGTACAGCCTGATGCATGACCCCACCTACCGTGCGCAGATGGCATGTAACGGCTCGGCATATAATCAGTCTCCTGACGCAGGCTTCTATATCGGCTATGATGTTGAGCTGATAGATGTGCCGGTTCCTACACTGAACATAGTGAAGGCAGGTGAGACTCCTGAACCGAGTCCGGAGCCCAGCCCCGAACCCAGTCCGGAGCCTACGCCGGAGCCCAGCGAGGAGCCCGGAACAGATCCTACACCGGTACCCAGCGAGGAGCCCGGAACAGACCCTACACCGGTACCCAGCGAGGAACCCGGAACGAATCCTACGCCTGCGCCCAGCACGGAGCCCAGCCCTGAACCGGGTATAACGCCTGCGCCGACACCCGGCATAGACGCTACGCCGGCTCCGGAGCCTGATACGGAGGATGATTGGGAGGATGACACAGAGCCGGAGCCTGTCGATCCGTTCCACGTGGATTATAATGTGGCGGCTACGATTCCGGAAACGGTTCTGACCGAAGATTTGAAAAAAACCACCGGCTGCAATACGGTGGAGGCATTGACGGAATATCTGAGGCAGGATGTGATTTCTAAGGCACAGAGCCTCTCCAGGGAAATCGTCCGGGAAAACACGGAAGTAAGGGAAGTTGCCGTGAACGTCAGTCTGGATGGCGGCAGGACATGGCAGCCTGTAACAAAAGAAACCTTCCCGTCCAACGGTATCAAGATTGTGTTGAAGTATCCTGAAGGGACGAACAAGGACGAATATGACTTTATCGTCAGCCATTTGATTACCATGGATCGTGATGATTTGAACCTGAAGGCAGGAACCATCATAAACGAGAATTACGTCAAGACTGACGAGGGGTTGGAGCTGAATATCATGAGTGCGTCACCCTTTGTCATTGGCTGGTCTAAGGTTGGAGGCAACCAGCCGGAGGAGACAGGAGAGACTGATCCCGGCAAGGCTGTTCCGCAGAAGACAGGCGACAACATGTACGGCATAATGTTGACATGGGCAGTTATTCTTGCCTGCGCCGTGTGCATGATGGTATTTGTGGTGGTAAGACGCCGCAGAAACAGATAGAAGGGCTTTACCGCCTGAAGGGATGAAGGCTTAATAAGGTTTTTTTAAGAGGATAATGTATTTTTACATTATCCTCTTATTTTTTTCTATTCATTTTTTAAAAGGAATAGTATAATTATATTAGAATTTAAGGGTAAGTAACCGTAAACACATTCAATCGTAAAAGGCGCAGAAGGGTATAAAAATGAATCTGATAAAAATTATTAAAAGAAGCACCGTTCTGTCAGGGGCGGCAATCATGCTTGCCTCTGTGCTCTCTCTGCAGGCGGCGGAGCAGGACAAGGCGGTTCCTGTGGAAATCCATAGCTATGAGGAGCTGCTGCAGGTGGCTGAGAATCCTGCGGGCAGCTACAGGCTGATGGAACATATCAATATGGAGGGGCTGCCCTGGGAGCCAGTGGATTTCAGCGGTATTTTTGACGGCAATGGATACGCCCTGCTGAACCTGGAGGTCAAAAGTACAAGCCCAGGGGTTGAAGATACCTATGACGGCAATCATAAGGTGTATGATACCTGTTTTGCGGGTTTTTTCGGCACGCTTAAGGGTGCGGAGGTCACAAACCTGAGCCTGGTAAACGTCAGGGTTCAGATTGAGACGGACAAGCCCTGCTTTATCGGAAGCATTGCGGGCTATTCCGCGGACAGCACCGTCAGAGACTGTCATATTCAGGGAAGACTTGAGCTTTCTGCATATAATCAGATGTTTGGCGTGGGCGGCATCATAGGCTACGGCAGCGGCTTGATCGAACGGACCAGCGCGGATGTGACGCTCGTTTGTACCGACACGGACAAAACCACCCGGGACGAGCAGTTTATGGGGGGAGCCTATGCCGCGGGCTACATAGACCTGAATGAGTGTAATGTGACAATAGACGGCTACGTATCCGACCACGGCTATGTCCATAACGGGGGGCTGGCGGGAATGTATATTCTGTATCCCAAGGGGCTTAAATATAAGGGATATATTACAGATAACACCGTCAAGGGAAAGATAACCTTTTTTGAGGATAATAAAGACAGGCGCGCCTATTGTAAGGAGTTTGTAGGCGAGATTATGAACAGGACCTTTACCGACAAGGGTAATGTTGGGAATTTTAAAAGGGATGAGATATTTGAATATTCCTTGGATTTAAAGCCGGATATGTGCGAGAATTCCGTTTATACGGAGACAGTCACGGAGCCCGGCTGCAGCACCTTCGGGTATACTACCGTCAGGTGTCAGGGCTGCGGATATGCATACACAGACCGTTACACGCCGTATCGGCATCAGGTGACGGATTGGATTGTGGTAAAGAGACCTACGGTACAGACCGGGGGTGTCAAAACCGGTGTCTGTTCGCTATGCGCCACTATTCTGGTAGAGGATACGGAAAGGCTGGAGCCTCCTGTGGAGACTCCGGCGCCGGCTGTGACGGGCGCTCCTGAAGGAGCGGCGCCCTCAGATCAATCGCCGGAAGCCGGCGCTATTGAGACGGACGAAAACGAAATGCCGGTCCCGGAGCGTGATGTAATGGACATTTTCAAAAATCCTGTGGTGATAGGGGTAATCGTGTTGTTGGTATTGGCACTTGCGGCGGGAGAAATAATTGTTTATAAGGACAGAAGACGCAGATAATAATGGTTTTGACGGATTATGACTGAAAATATGAAAAATATGAATACAGAATTTTTCTGTTGCAAAGTATGCTTTGAGGTGTTATACTATACTCAAAGCATATTTTCTCGTGCGCCGAACGGTGAATAATTCAACCGTTCCAATGGGTGCATCTCGATTCTTTCATCAGACTTTCTTTGAAAATTCATGCTTTTATTTCCATTTAAACAAGCAGGAGTTTTCGGGGAAAAGCCGCTCCTGCAGTAGTTTTTCCGTTATTCTGTGCGTATGTGTACACAGGGAAGCGGAAGCCGGGCAAGGAAATTCCGTGCCGGCATTTTACCAGAAGGAGGGCAATGCCTGTGAAAAGAAAACAAAAGAAGTATGAGGACCTTGTTATTACGGATGACTTTATGTTTGGGAAGGTCATGCGCCACCCGCAGCGCTGCAGGAAGCTGCTGGAAATGATTCTGGGTGTGAAAATCAGGGAAGTGGTATTCCTTGAGGACCAGGAATCCTTGAATCCGGA
>ERZ808051.1584-NODE-1584-length-14339-cov-3.593676_pt1 | contig 14339 bp, 12 predicted proteins | sample MGYA00380199_ERZ808051 | MGnify/ENA primary metagenome ERZ808051 (study PRJEB31490, sample SAMN06133391) | mouse gut metagenome | isolation source: J11 | host: mice | place: China: Chengdu | collected 2015-05 ...
GAGAGCCAGCGGCGCTCCGCCATGGAGGTTTTGGAAAAAAATAATGTATTCCGGACGGTGGAGTGTATGGACGGTTCCTTTACAGACGATGGGCTGAAGGAATTTCTGCGCAGCCATGGGCAAAAGAGCGGCAACAGCGAGCTTCTGCGCTGGAGAGAGCAGATTGAAAAGGAGCTTCATATTCTTCCCATGGAAAAGTACCAGGGCCAGCCCGTATATAAGATCCTGATTATGAGCCTGTCAGAGAAGCAGCTCTCAGAACCCAGGGCGGTTCTTGAGGATGATTTTTATTTCTGCATGCAGGAAAAAAATACGGACGGATTGATCAACGGAGAGATTGTAAACAGGAAGTTTGACAAGGGAAAAGCAATCTGCCGGGTATGCTCTTATCTGCACATTCCGATTGAACATTCCATTGCCTTTGGGGACAGTATGAACGACAGGGAAATGGTGGAGAGCACCGGGGTGGGAATCTGTATGGAGGATGGAAGCGACGGACTTAAGAAATGTGCAGACGACCTCTGTCCCTGCCTGCAAAACGACGGAATCCGCCGGGCTTTTTTAAAGTACGGCCTGATCCATGAATAAGCTTCCAATAATTTTATTGTTGGAATAAAAACAACGGATAGTACGCTTGGCGTACTATCCTTATGTTAATATAAATGAAAAGAGATGAATAACGGCGTCAATGAATATAGCAGAGATTGCAAAAATGGCGGGCGTGTCCAAAGCGGCGGTTTCGCGTTACCTTAACAATGGGTATATTTCTGAGGAAAAGAGAGAAGCGATCCGCAGGGTGGTGGAGGAGACCGGCTACAGGCCTTCCGTACAGGCGCAGACACTCAGAACCCGCAAGACCAGAATGATCGGAGTGATTGTGCCGAAAATTTCGTCCACCTCTGTGGCAAGAGTTGTGGAAGGGATTCTTTCCGCATTAAATGAAAAAGGTTACCAGATGCTTTTGGCTGTTGCCCAGGGTGATCCGGTCAGAGAGCTGGAATATCTCCATGCGTTTGACAGTAAGCAGGTGGATGGAGTGGTGCTGAATGCAACGATTTTTTCTCCGGAGCATAAGCGCGTGCTGAAAGGCTGTGCCGTTCCGGTGGTGATTGTGGGCCAGCATCTGCCCGGCCATTGCGCGGTGTTCCATGATGATTACCATGCCTCCTACGACCTGACCAGACTGTTGCTGGACAAGGGAAGAAGAAAGCTGGGATATATCAGCGGCGATCAGCGGGATCAGGCAGTAGGGGCAGAGCGGTATGCAGGCTTTTGCGATGCGGTCCGGGATATGGGCTGTGAGGAGCTGGCAGAGCATTTTGTGACGGCGGCCTTTAGCGTTGCGTCGGGGTATGAGCAGGCAGGAAGATTGCTGGAAAAATACGGCATTCTGGACGGGCTTTTGTGTGCCACTGACACCATAGCGGTAGGCGCTGCCCGGTATCTGAGGGAACACGGCATCAAATCCCCGGAGCAGATTCTGGTTGCAGGACATGGGGATTCCGAAATGGCAAGGATGACCTACCCTCCGCTGATTACTGCTCATTATTTTTATGAAAAAAGCGGCGAGACGGCGGTTCAGATGCTGATGGAGCAAATCGAGGGCAGGGAAGGAGCCGTAAGGGAGATCAAATTAGGTTACTATATAGTAGACCGTTCGGCGCAGAGTTAAGGCGCCGTAGAGAAGATCAGGATTGAAAATACAAGTTTTGAATCTGCCCATCCGGGACTGTTTTCACCCGGGGGCTTACCGGGAAAGGCATGGGTATACTATGGAACAAAAAGAGCTGCTGAGAAAAATAACAGAGGTGGTACGGGAATGCGGAGAAATTATCCTCCATGCAGACCGAAATAAAAGCGCTGTGGACGAGAAGGCGGGACATGCCAATTTTGTCACGGAATATGACAAAAGGATACAGCAAATCCTGCACAAAAATCTTCTTCAGATTTTGCCGGAAGCGGTTTTTGTGGGCGAGGAGGAGGATATACATGCGTCTGTTGCAAAGGGCTATGCCTTTATCGTGGATCCCATCGACGGAACCACTAATTTTATTAAGGATTATCACATGAGCGTCATTTCTGTGGGGCTTACATCAGACGCAGAGAAGTATATGGGCGTCGTTTATAATCCCTATTCAGACGAAATGTTTACAGCGGTAAGGGGAGAGGGGGCCTGTTTGAATGATAAGCCGATTCATGTTTCCGGCGAGGCTTTGAGTAACGGGCTCGTACTGTTCGGCACGGCCCCCTACTACGAAGAACTCAGTAAACGTTCCTTTGAAATGGCCTATGATTATTTTAAAAAGGCTCTTGATGTGAGAAGAAGCGGTTCGGCGGCTTATGATCTTTGCAGCGTGGCGGCAGGAAGGGCAGAGCTTTTCTTTGAGCTCAGTCTTTCTCCCTGGGATTATGCGGCGGGCGCTTTGATCCTGGAGGAGGCAGGCGGAAAGGTGACCACGATTGAGGGCGGGCCCCTTACCCTGCAGGCGGGATGCTCTGTGCTTGCCACCAACGGAATCGCCTGAAGGGGCGCCTGAATCGGCTTTGATCTGAAAATAACCTGTGACAGGAGAGAACAGGCAGTAAATTATAATGGAAGAATGAAAAGAGCTCACCTCAGATGGCAGGTATCTGCCGCGGGGCGGGCTCTGTTTTTTGTGTTTCCTGCAATTTTTTCGATTTGTAAAAAATGCACAAAAATCGGGGGTACAAATTGTAATTGGAAACTAATTTTTTCATACTAATATCTAAGAAAATATAGATATTTTTGAAAAACTATCTAAGATATAATATATCAGTATAAAATCCTTGGTAAAGATGTGAAAGGAGGATGCAGTATGGCAGAAGAGATGAAAAAGGTAAAAAGGAAAAAGAGGCGTTGGAGTAAGGACGATACAGAGCTTACTCTGCTGGCTTTGCCGACAACGATCTGGTATTTTCTGTTTTGTTTTATGCCTATGTTCGGTATTGTGATCGCCTTTAAAAAATTTAAGATCAACGGAGGATTCTTAAAGAGCTTTCTGACCAGTGAATGGGTGGGGCTTGATAACTTTAAATTCCTCTTTTCAACAGGGGATATTTGGCTGATTATTAAAAATACACTGGCGTATAATATCGTGTTTATTGTTTTGGGAATTATCGTGCCGGTAGCGGCAGCGATCGCCATCGGGCAGCTCCATTCCAAAAGGCTGGCGAAGGTTTATCAGACTGCGATGTTTATGCCTTACTTTTTGTCATGGGTGGTGGTTACCGCATTGGTTTGGGCTTTCTTAAGCTTCGATAAAGGACTTGTGAACAATATGCTGGATTCCCTGGGAATGGAAAGGCAGCAGTGGTATATGAAGCCGCAGATGTGGCCGCCGTTTTTGGTTTTTATGAATCTCTGGAAGGGAGTCGGCTACGGGATGGTGGTATATCTCGCCTCCATCACAGGCATTGACAAAAGCTACTATGAAGCCGCGGGAATTGACGGAGCAACCATATGGCAGCAGATTCGCTACATAACCCTGCCCCTGATGAAGACCGTTATTATTTTAATGTTCATCATGAATGTGGGACGCATTTTCTATTCCGATTTCGGGTTGTTCTATCAGGTGCCGAGAGACTCGAATTCGCTGTACGATGTGGTGTATACGCTGGATGTCTATGTGTATAAGCAATTGAAGACATCGACTACCGGTATGTCGGCTGCCGCCGCGTTTATCCAGTCAGTGGCGGGATGCATTACCATTCTGACGGCCAACGCCGTAGTCAGGAAATTTGATAAGGAAAGCGCAATGATTTAATCCGCTGCAGGTTTTGTCGGAGTCTAAACTGATGGGCTGTTTACAGTATGGGGGTTTCGTATGGACAATAAAAAACAGATACAGAAAAGAAAGAAAAATGAGCCGGACGGCTTTGACCGCTTTAACCGGGTTTCCAAACCGGTCAATGTGATATTGAACCTGATTTTTTTGTTAATGGCGCTGACATGTATTATTCCGATCCTTCTGGTGGTGGCCATCTCCTTTTCGGCGGAGGCCTCGATTACGGAATATGGGTATCGGTTCATACCCAAGATTTTCTCTCTGGAAGGTTACGCCTTTTTGCTGACCCAGAGCAAAATGATTTTCCGTGCCCTTGGGGTGTCGATTTTTGTGACGATAGTCGGGACGGCGCTGGGGGTTCTTCTTACCACCTTAATGGGATATGTGCTTTCGCGGCCGGACTATAAGCTGAATGGATTTTTGACGATGGTGGTGTTTATTCCAATGGTATTTAACGGCGGTCTGGTATCCACTTATTATGTGATCAGTCAGCTATTGGAATTAAAGAATTCCGTATGGGCGCTGATTCTGCCCCTTAGTGTTTCGTCTTTTAATGTGGTGATCTGCCGGACGTTTTTTAAGACCACGGTACCGGAGTCTTTGATTGAATCGGCCAAGATGGACGGGGCCAGCCAGTTTACTATTTTTTCCAGGATCGTGCTGCCGATTTCCCAGCCGGTACTGGCAACCATCGGGTTGTTCTTATGCTTCGCATATTGGAATGACTGGTATCAATCCATGCTATATATTGAAGATTCCAAATTGTATTCTCTGCAGGCGCTGTTAAACGCCATATTGACCAACATCCAGATGCTGGCAAAGAATGCGTCAACCATGGGCCTTGGGGCGGCGGAGATGCTGGCGAAGATGCCCCAGGAGGCGGCGCGAATGGCAATTGTAGTTATGATTGTAGCCCCTATTGCCTGTGCATATCCGTTTTTCCAGAAATATTTTATTTCCGGTCTGACCCTGGGGGCGGTAAAAGGATAAACCATGTCTGCTTTTTGGTATCGAACCGGTGCGGCAAAATGCACCGTGAAGATATAAAAACGGCTGCAAATTGGCCGTAATCAAAAAATTAAGGAGGATTTCTATGAAAAGGAAAAGCTTAAGCAAAATTTTGGCATTAGGAATGGCGGCAGTCATGACCGCCGCAATGCTGGCAGGCTGTGGAAATTCAGACGCCGAAAAAGCGCCTGCTGAACCGGCCGCAGATTCATCCGAACAGGAAAAGGAAAGTACCGATGCGGCAGATGATACATCCGAGGCAGAGACAGAGACAAAGACAGAGGATACCTCTTCGGCCTCAGGGGAAGTGCCCACACTGATCTGGTGGACGGTAGGAGGAACGCCGGCGGATGATTTTGACGAGGCGATTGCCCAGATCAGCGATTACAGTGAAGAAAAAATCGGCGTCAGGCTGGATGTAAAAATTGCCGGATGGGGCGATTATGACTCTAAAGTGAATACGATTGTCAATGCCGGTGAGTATTTTGATATTATGTTCACAAACAATACCAATTACAGTAAGTTCGTAAACCTTGGCGCGTTTGAGAATATCAGCGATATGGTTCAGAGCGTTACCCCGGAGCTGTATAGTTTTGTACCGGAAATGCTTTGGGACGGCGTGCAGATCCATGGCAATATCTATGCGGTGCCTACTTATAAGGATTCTTCCCTGACACAGTTCTATTATTTTGATGATCAATATGTACAGAAGTATAATATTGACATGGGAACAGTGAAAGACATGGCGTCGATCGACCCCATTGTCCGTACAATCAAGGAAGGGGAAGGAAAATCCCTTTATCCCCTTATGCTCAACCAGGGTGCGCTCTGGAACGGATTCTTTAATGAATATGACGGTTTGGCAGGAGGAATCCAGCCCATTGGCGTAAAGATTGACGATCCGGAACGGAAGGTAGTATGTACACTGGAACAGGAAGACGTACAGGCGAATCTAAAGCTGCTGCATTCCTGGTATGTGGACGGCATTATCAACCCTGACGCAAATGTAGTGACCGAAGACAGCAAAGGCAATGTATTTGGCAATGCACAGGGCTGGCCCAGCGCAGTGGTACAGTGGCAGACTCTGCAGGGCGTAGAAAAGTATGATGCGGTTAAAGTATTTGGGCCTTTATACACCACAGAAACGATTCAGGGCTCTATGAATGCGGTTTCCGTTAATTCCAATTACAAAGAAGAAGCATTGAAGGTACTGCAGTTAATCAACACGGATTCCAAATTCCGTGATATGTGCGCATTTGGCGTGGAAGGAAATCATTTCGAGTATTTAGAGGACGGTACGGTTAAGCGCTTACGGGATGACTGGACATGGCCTGCTTATACACAGGGAACATTCTTCGTTATGAGCAATCAGGAAGGTTCCGACCCGAATCAGTGGGATGAGGTTAAGAAGCAGAATGAAGAAGCCACAGCATCCACTTGTCTGGGATTTGCCCTTGACGTGACCAATATCCAGAATGAGGTATCCAACGTTAATACGGTATGGGATAAGTATAAATATGATATGCTGACGGGCGCGTCCGACCCGGCTGAAGCAGTTCCCAAATGTATAGAGGAGCTTAAGGCGGCTGGTCTTGATACCATTATGGCCGAGGCACAGAAGCAGATTGACGAATTTTTCAAATAAAAATATTTCCCTGTTTCCTTAATGGATATATAGGAAAACAAAACCCTGGGCAGGAATTCTGTCTGGGGTTTTGGGGATTTATACTTGCTCCTCTGAATCAGAGTCTATATAATAGAAGCTATGGAGGCGGGGGTGCGCAGGAAACAGAGGGGTTAGAGAATGGACAGGTATCGGCCCATTTTTCTGGGGTATCGGATTTACAGGATAAAATTTATAAAGATTGTCGGTTTTGTGTTTCTCATAAGCGCTTTTGTTTTTTTGGGAGTGATGGTATTTCTGCTGAATACATGGATGAACGATCTGTGGAAGCAGGCCCAGGATGCGTTTATGGAGCGCGAAAAAAGACTTGGAAGTATCCGGCAGCGCGTGATGGATTATACCAACGGCATGTACGAGGACGCAAAGCTGATGGAAGACACAAAGGCTCTTTTTGAAGCGCATGACGAGGCGGAATATATCCGGATACGAAGGGAAAACAGCCTGGGCAGCAACACACAGATCGGATACCTGCCGGCGAATATCAAGAAGAAGCTTTTTGACAGCCAGAACCAGATAGCGGTAGTGACTTTGGAGTCGGAGAGCGGAGTGAAGGTTCTGTGGATGGAGTACGGCAATATCAGGTTCGGATATGGGGCGGAGGAAGTAAAGGGAATTATGGCGCGCTATGGCAGAGGGGACATTATGGTGGCCAATTGCGCAATCCGTAATCCGAAGCACATGGATCAGACCTTGGGCAGGCTGAGCTTTTGGGTACATAGCTGGGACATTTACGATGAAAATACAGTCCCGGCGAAATGGGAGCTTGTAGACGAAAACGGCCGGTTCCTGTTAGGCAATATGCCGGCAGATCAGGGCGGACAGATATACAGGGAGCTGGAAGGAGAAGAGCGGCAGTCGGGATGGATGAGGGGACAAGGAATGCCTGTCTTTTTTGTGAAGCAGGTTTCCGGTGAGAATGGGCATTCCTTTCTTGTGACAAAGGATATAAGCTCGGTTTTAGCCGATAACCGCTATACGGTGGCGGTTATGGTGGTAGCCTTTGTGATGGTGGCCCTGGGAGTGCTTGCCTGTTTTTATGGGGGAATCCAATCTGAGGCGGTTTTTATGTCCATCATCAAGGATCTGTTATCCTCCATGGAGCATGGCGATTTTAACAGGATGGAGGAATTAAGGCTTCCCGTCAGGCACAGGCAAAACGAATATCTGATTATTGCGGAAAACTTAAAAGATGTAGGGATGAAGCTGAAGGGGTACATTGAGACAGAGTATATTCTGAAGCTGAAAGAGCAGGAAAGCCAGATGCGCGCCCTGCAGCATCAGATCAATCCGCATTTTTTGTATAATTCCCTGGAAATGCTGCAGTCAAAAGCGTTGGTGCAGGGGGACCGGGATATGGCGGAGGCGATTGCGATGCTGGGCTCATTGTACCGGGCAAGAGCACGCAAGCCGGATGCTGTCACGTTGAAGGAGGAGTTTTCATCTCTCGAGATGTACCTTAAAATTATGGCGCTGCGCTTCGGAAACTGTTTTGTCTTTCAGATGGAGATGGATGAGGGGATCGGAGAAATCCTGACGGTTAATTTCTGGATGCAGCCATTGGCCGAAAACTTTTTTGCTCACGGGTTCCGGCAGGAGAACGATTATAATCTGCTTATTGTGAACGGCTGTGCAAAGGAGGACGGGGCTGAGATTGTGATTATGGATAACGGAAGCGGCGCAGATGCCCTGAGGCTTACAGAAATCCGGAGAAATATGATGGAGGGAAATGACGAGGCGGGGGCGGACATTGGCCTGCGCAATGTTTATATGCGGCTGAAATATTTTTATGGAAGCAGATTTACGATGGATGTAGATAATAATGCAGAGGGCGGTTTCTGCATTTCCATTTTTATTCCGGGAAAGGCGAAAGATGTACACATTGATGATCGTGGATGACGAATCGGCTGTTTTGGAAGGGATCAGCCGACTTCTGGACTGGAAAGCCCTGGGATTTGGACAGATCAGGACGGCAAGAAGCAGCTTTGAGGTGATTTCTCATGTTGTGGACTGGAAGCCGGATATTTGCCTGATGGATGTATGTATCGGCAATGAATATGGCTATGATCTGATCAACCGTTTGGGCGAGATGGGGGTGCGGTCAAATTACATCATGATGAGTGGTTATGATGAATTTACCTATGCCTGCGAGGCTTTGCGCTGCGGTGCATTGGATTACCTGCTAAAGCCCGTTGACGGAGGGAAGCTGCAAAAAAGAGTCAGGCAGATCATTGTGGAAAAGCTTCACGGAACAGTGCCGGAGGAGACAGGGCCGGAGAAAGACCCGATACTGAAGCGCTCCTATCAGGAGCTGTCCCCATTGATCCGCAGAATCGTTATGATGGTAGGGATGGAATACGGACAGCACATTTCCCTGAAAAGTATTGCGGACCGTTTCCGGATGAACCCGACTTACCTCGGTCAGATATTTATTAAAGAAACCAATATGAAATTTACGGAATACCTGATGGCCTACCGGATGCATGTTGCGCGCAGCCGGATTATGGATACGGATGCCAAAATATCCGAAGTGGCCTGTGAGGTCGGATATGCGAATATGAATTATTTTCATCAGCATTTCCACAGCTATTACGGCATATCGCCGTTAAAAATGCGCATGGGAGAGGCTGAGGAGAACGGCAGGCAAGAAGAAAAGAGAGAAATGGAGGAATAAAAGGATGGCAAAAATTATAGGTGGGCAACTGCCAGACATGCCGTGGCAGGATCCGGCAGAGAAAGAGAGGATGCCTCTGTGGCGTTATGATGCAAACCCGATCATCGGTCGGTTTGCAACCAAAAATTCTAACAGTATTTTTAACAGTGCGGTGGTTCCCTTTGGGGATGGGTACGCGGGAGTATTCCGCTGCGACAGCAAATCAATCAGTATGGATATTTTTACCGGTTTCAGCAAAGACGGCATCCATTGGGAAATTGCGGATGAGCCGATCTCCTTTCAGGGGGCGGATCCGGAAGTGGCAAAGAGGGATTTTCGGTATGACCCCAGAGTCTGTTTCCTGGAGGACCGTTATTATCTGACATGGTGCAACGGATACCATGAGTATCCCACAATCGGGATCGGTTATACCTTTGACTTTAAAACCTTTTACCAGATGGAGAATGCGTTCCTGCCCTTTAACCGCAACGGCGTGCTTTTTCCAAGGAAGATCGGCGGGATGTATTATATGCTCAGCCGCCCCAGCGATAACGGGCACACGCCTTTTGGGGATATTTTCTTAAGTGAAAGTCCTGATTTAAAATACTGGGGGCGTCACCGTCATGTAATGGGAACGGTGAAGGGGGATTTCTCGGCATGGCAGTGTACGAAGATCGGAGCGGGCTGTGTTCCCATTGAGACGGATGAGGGCTGGCTTTTGATCTATCATGGTGTGATCAATACCTGTAACGGGTTCGTCTACCGGGCAGGCTGCGCGCTGCTGGATTTGGAAGAACCCTGGAAGGTACTGAAGCGGACAAGGAATTATATCTTAGCCCCCCATGAACTGTATGAATGCGTGGGGGATGTGCCTAACGTAGTGTTCCCCTGTGCGGCCCTGTCCGATGCAGCAACAGGCAGGATTGCCATTTATTACGGATGTGCGGATACCGTGACCGGGCTGGCCTTTACCACGGTAGAGCGTCTGATCGAAGCTATGGATAGAAATTGAAAAATTGCATATCTTATGATAGAATTATGGCAAATTTAGATTCTGATTCTAAATTTGCCATAATTATTTTAAAGGGGAGATAGACGAATCCCTTTGGTTTGAAAAGCGGCCCGAGAGCGGCAGAATGGAGGTTAAGCACACATGAATTATATTTCCAGAGCGCTGGAGGATAGACTGCGCAGATATGAAAAGACCTATAAGGCTATATTGGTTACTGGCGCGCGTCAGGTAGGCAAGTCCACACTTTTAAAAAAAGTGTTTGCCGACAGGAAATACGTATCCTTGGACGATCCATTTATAGAGGAGCAGGCCAGGGAGGCAGGAAACATGTTTTTGACATTAAATCCGCCTCCCGTAACCATAGATGAGGTGCAGCGGGCAAAGGAATTGTTCCGGTATGTAAAAATGAAATGTGATGAAAGTGAGGAAAAGGGGTTATTCTTCCTGTCCGGTTCGCAGCCTTTTCATCTGATGCAGAATGTGTCGGAATCCCTGTCCGGGCGAATCGCAGTTCTGGAACTTTGCGGATTGTCCATGCGGGAGTGTATGGGCGACCCTTTTAACCAGCATTTTCTTCCCACCATGGAATATGTGACAAAACGGAGAAAATCCGTAATGCAGCCGGAAAATATCTGGGAAATAATCCATAAGGGGGGCTATCCGGAGCTTCAGGACAAGGAGAAGGAGTGGAGCGCTTTTTACGCGGATTATGTAAAGACCTACATGGAGAGAGATGTCCGGGAGTTGGCCGCTGTGCAGGATTTAAATGTGTTCAGGCAATTTATGATTGCAACAGCCGCAAGAAGCGGGGAGATATTGAATTTTTCTGCCATAGCTTCAGAGATTGGAAAAGATGTGGGAACAGTGAAAAACTGGATGTCTATTTTGGAAGCGTCAGGAATTATCTATTTATTAGAACCTTATTCCTCCGGTATTTTAAAACGGGCAATCAAATCTCCGAAGCTGTATTTTCGGGACACAGGCCTTGCCTGTTATCTTACAAGATGGCTGAGTGCGGAAAGTCTGGCTTACGGGGCAATGAGCGGCCCCATATTTGAAACATTCGTGGTTTCTGAAATTTTGAAGTCCTTCTCCAATGAGGGGATGGATTACCGGCATTTTGTGTCTTATTATCGTGGGCGCGATAAGAAAAAAATAAAGGAAAGCGGGGAAACATTGGAAATAGAGGGAGAGATAGATCTGATTATCGAGGAAAACGGGATCCTCTATCCAATAGAGATCAAGAAAAATACGGAGGCAAAAGCGATCATGACTTCCGCATTTTCGGTATTAGATCAAATTCCGGGTAAAAAGAGAGGTATGGGAGCGGTGGTATGTAATTGCCCGGATGTGGGGGCGCTCAGGGAAAATGTATTGCAGATGCCTGTCTGGTATATATGAGAGAGGCAGCAGCAGAAGAAAGAAATAAGATAATGCCCAATTCCCGGGCAATAAAACTGTGCATAATGATGAATTTTCCTGCATTTGGAAACATCCGGTTGACGAACCCCGGCACGGACGGTAAGTTTATAGTGAACGGCAAAATAAGAAAGCAATGACAGGAGGTATGGGCATATGGGGAAAGAAAAACAGGGATCAGAGCACTTGGCGGAGAGTCTTCATGACGAGGAAAAAAGGATAGAGCATGGGAACCCTTTGCTGCGGGAGGCGGACAAAACCAATCAGTTTATCACCATTGGGGAGATCATGCTCAGGCTCACCCCTCCCAACTATGAGAAGATCCGTATGGCTTCCAGCTTTGAGGCGAGCTATGGCGGGAGCGAGGCCAATATCGCTCTGGCCCTTGCCAATCTGGGGATTGACAGCACATTCTTCACCGTGATTCCCAACAACAGCCTGGGCAAAAGCGCAATCCGTATGCTCAGGAGCAACGACGTCCACTGCACGCCGGTGATTTTGAGTACGCCGGAGCAAACCCCTACCCACCGCATGGGGAGCTATTATCTGGAAACAGGGTTTGGAATCCGGGCCAGCAAGGTGATCTATGACCGCAAGCACAGCGCCATATCGGAGTTTGATTTTGATACCGTTGACCTTGAAACGCTTTTGGAGGGCTATACCTGGCTGCATCTGAGCGGGATCACCCCGGCTCTTTCCAAGGGATGCCAGAAGCTGGTCTTAAGCAGCCTCAAAATTGCTCAGAAAAAGGGGATCACAGTGAGCTTTGACGGGAATTTCCGCAGTACCCTCTGGAGCTGGGAGGAGGCCAGAAACTTCTGTACCCAGTGCCTTCCTTATGTGAATGTGCTGATGGGGATCGAGCCCTACCATCTCTGGAGGGACGAGGATGATCACAGCAAGGGAGATAAAAAGGACGGCGTTCCCCTCCAGCCTAGCTATGAGCAGCAGGACGAGATTTTCCAGGCATTCATAGACAGATACCCGAATCTCACCTGTATTGCCCGGCATGTGCGTTATGCCCACAGCGGAAGCGAAAACAGCCTGAAGGCCTTTATGTGGTATGAGGGACACACCTTTGAGAGCAAGCTTTTTACCTTCAATATTTTAGACCGGGTGGGCGGGGGAGACGCCTTTGCCAGCGGCCTGATTTACGCTATCATGAATCATTATAAGCCTATGGATATTGTAAACTTTGCGGTGGCAAGCAGCGCCATTAAGCACACCATCCGGGGGGATGCCAATATCACCGATGATGCGGCGGCGATCCGCAATCTGATGAATATGAATTACGATATTAAGAGATAAGTAGTTTCTGCCAATAACCCAAGGCCGCAGGGCGGTACTTGGGTTGTTTTTTGGGAAGAAAAGGAGCCGAAAAGGCACTGCAAAAATTTACTTGGAAAAGCAGGCCAAATGCGCTATACTAAAGCGAACATAAAGCGGAATGATTTTTGTATGTTACCGAGCATGGAGGAGGAGAAGATGGATTACGCAAAAGAGTCACTGAAAATGCATTATGAGCTGAAGGGTAAAATCGAGATGGTTTCACGGGCCAGGGTGGATTCCAAGGAAGCGCTGAGCCTGGCCTATACGCCGGGAGTGGCCACTCCCTGCCTGGAGATTCAGAAGGACATAAACAAGAGCTATGAGCTCACAAGACGATGGAATACCGTGGCAGTGGTTACGGACGGGACGGCGGTGCTCGGTCTGGGAGATATAGGACCGGAGGCCGGGATGCCGGTTATGGAAGGAAAATGTGTGCTGTTCAAAGAGTTTGGAGGCGTGGACGCCATCCCTCTTTGTGTGCGCAGTAAGGACGTGGACGAGATCGTAAATACGGTCCGGCTGCTGGCGGGAAGCTTTGGCGGGGTAAACTTAGAGGACATCTCTGCACCCCGGTGCTTTGAGATTGAGCGCAGGTTAAAGGAGTGCTGTGATATTCCGATTTTCCATGACGATCAGCATGGAACGGCAGTGATCACGCTGGCAGGAATTATCAATGCATTGAAGCTTGTGGGAAAGAAGCTGGAGGAGGTTAAGATCGTTACCTCCGGAGCCGGGGCTGCGGGGATTGCCATTATCCGTCTTCTGATGTCCATGGGGCTGCGCAATGTAATTATGACAGACCGCCAGGGGGCAATCTATGAAGGGCGCGGGAATTTGAACGCCATCAAGGAAGAAATGGCCCGCATCACCAATTTCGGGCATGAAAAAGGCTCCCTTGCCGATGTGATAAAGGGAGCGGATATTTTTATCGGCGTGTCTGCGCCGGGAACCTTAACCGGAGACATGGTAAGGACCATGGCAAAAGACCCGATCATTTTTGCCTGTGCCAACCCGGTTCCGGAGATCTATCCCCAGGATGCCAAGGAGGCCGGAGCGGCGGTTGTGAGCACAGGCCGCTCTGATTATCCGAATCAGGTGAACAATGTGCTGTGCTTCCCGGGAATATTCCGCGGAGCCCTTGACATCCGGGCAAACGACATCAATGATGAGATGAAGGTGGCGGCGGCCCATGCCATTGCTTCTCTGGTAAGCGATGAGGAATTAAACGCCGATTACATCCTTCCGGCGGCATTTGATCCGAGAGTGAAGGACGCTGTGGCGAAGGCCGTTGCCGAGGCAGGACGAAAGAGCGGCGTTGCCAGGATCTGACCGCACCCAGGGAAACAAAAAGCAGCGGACAAAGAAACGATAGCAATCCGCGAGGCGCCAAGAGCAGGAAACATTGCTCTTGGCGCCTCGCGGATGTTTTCT
>ERZ808051.1587-NODE-1587-length-14320-cov-7.739311_pt1 | contig 14320 bp, 17 predicted proteins | sample MGYA00380199_ERZ808051 | MGnify/ENA primary metagenome ERZ808051 (study PRJEB31490, sample SAMN06133391) | mouse gut metagenome | isolation source: J11 | host: mice | place: China: Chengdu | collected 2015-05 ...
ACAAGGTTCATCCGCTCCCAGCATGAGATCAACAGCATCACAGCAACCGAGAATTTCATCCTGGGCTTCCGATTGGGCATCAGGCTGATGGCCGAGTGCATGGATGAAAACGACGGTGATATTCGGACTGGAGGTGAGTAACAAATGGCGAAGCGCAGACCGTCTGGCGACGGCATGGTGAGGAGACGCGATGACGGTCGCTGGGAGGGCCGTATCGTGGTGGGCCACAAGAAAAACGGCGACTCCATCTTCCGGTACGTATATGCTCCCACACAGAAAGAGCTGTCCGCAAAGCTCCGCCAGCACATCGACAGTTACCAGGGCGTCGACCTGACAGAGCAGAGCCGGATGACCTTGAGCGAGTGGCTCGACAAGTGGCTGGAAAATATGGCGGATACTCTGCGGCCCAACACGCTGAGGAACTACCGCAGTTACATTGAGAACCACATCAGGCCCAGTCTGGGCGATAAGCAGCTGGCCCGGATCACACCGAAGGATGTGCAGCGGTTCTATGAGAAACTGAGTGATTGTCTGGCCGGCGGCACAGTATGCCGCATCCACACCACGCTCCGCGGTGCGCTGAAGGCGGCGCAGCAGGCTCACCTGATTGCCAGCAACCCGACTGAACAGATCGTCGCTCCCAGATTCAGCTATGGAGCAAAGCAGATACTGACGGACGAGCAGCTGGATGTGTTCATGAAGGTTATTGAGGAGGATGAAATTTGGTGTGACTTCTTCTACACCGAGCTGACCACAGGTCTGCGCCGGGGTGAGATTTGTGGATTCAAGTGGGAGAACTTCGATGAGGTCAATGGTACACTGAATGTCTGCCGCATCGTCTACCGGGAAACTGGTGGCAGGCTGACTGTCGGGGATACCAAGACCAACGCCGGCACTCGGAAGATCGTGCTACCCTCCAGTACAGCGGCTCTGCTCAGCAAGAGGAAAGCATTAGCTCTGACTGAGTGGATATTTCCCAACCCGCTAAATCCGGAGCAGCCTACCAATCCTGGCTCCGCATACCGCCAGTTGAAAGTTCTGCTGAAGCAGGCCGGCCTTCCGAACATTCGCTTCCACGACTTGCGTCACCCTTATGTCAAGTACAGGACAAAAAATTTTTATTTCTTTCTTCTGATTTACTTTGTTCTCCACATACTACCGATGTGACAATAAAACAGAACCTTCATTGACGGATGCACATAAAATGTGATATAATCGCAGTGCAAGGAGGTGCCGCTATGGATAGTAATATGACATTCCGAATGGATGCCGGCATTAAGCATCAGATGTCTGCGATTTGTAAAGAACTTGGTATGACCACATCTACAGCATTCAACCTGTTCGCCAATGCCTTTGTTCGCGCAAAGGGGATGCCGTTTCCTGTAACAATCCAAACCAACCTTGCAGAGCGTTCAATTTCTCCTGAAAAGATGGCTGTTGATGCCGGAGAGATTTTAAAAGAGTTCTCTGTGGACTATGCGAGGATGGCGGAATGATTTGGATTAGCGCCGAAGATGTTATCAGACTTCACAGTCAAGTGATTCAAACTACTGGAGGCTTGGACGGAATACGTGACCGCAGCGTATTAGAGCCCGCGCTTTGTGCTCCGCTACAAACCTTTGGAGACCAAGAACTTTTTCCTAGTGAAATTGAAAAGATTGCAAGACTTGGCTATGGACTTGCCAGCAACCATGCCTTTGTTGATGGAAATAAACGTATTGGCGCACTCATGACTCAACTTCTGCTGAAGTGGAATGGATATCGGTTAGAGCTGGAAGCGGGCGAATTAGCGGATATGTTCATTTCCATTGCCGATAATATAGCTGATGAAGCGGGCTTGCTGGAATGGATTCACCGGCATTTGAAATAAAATAGAATGTGAGTTCAAAACATATGCCTCCCCCTTCTGAAGAGAAGCGGGGGGTATTTTCTTAGTTGTGCAGTTTATTCATAAATATGCGCCTCCATTTCATCGTTGTACTGCTTCGGAGGATGGCCCTTTCCCCTGAGACAAGAGTCTGAGCGCTCTGTACTATAAATTTAAATCCCGACACTCGGACTATCTCATGATAATCCGAACGCTGTCCTCCAAGTGGGGGATGGGTTCGGATTTATCATTTCTATTGAGAATATCTTGCAGTAGGCTTGGAAGGGGAGCATTTCGCAGACGCTCTCTTTTTTCTTTTTCAGATTGATATTATGTCAAAATAGGAGTATAATACTTTTATATTGCTCTAAAGGCGGTACAAGATGAATATTGAAAAGTTTTTAGCATGGATACGGAAACACTGGCTTTTAACAATTATAATCTCCCTTATCGGACCGTTGCTGATTACACATATCCTTTTCAAGATAAACTTGGAAAGAAATTTTTTTGCTGCTGAATGGTCAGCAGGGGATTTCCTTGGATATATTGCTGGGTTTTATACCTTCATTGGTACAATTCTTTTGGGTGCCGTAACTGTAGACCAAAGCAAACAAGCACTAGAGATCAATGAGCGTCTGTCCAAAGAGAACAACTATTTTCAGAAGGTTTCAGCTCAAAAATTGATGCCGCTTATAAAGATTGTATCTATCAATGTTAATAATTCTGTGCCAGCATCTTATCCTATCAATGACCTAAATGGCCGTGTGACAGTTACAGAAAGTGTAACTGCGAAAAAAAGAGAAATTACACTAAATATATTCCTCCCGAACGCCAAATCAGAGGATCTACATGTTAAAACCGTCAACTTGTCGTTAGAAAATATTTCCGAGGGAGCTATTCGCCAGATTGCAGTTGAACGTGTAGAATTTTCTGGTTTTAAATTATACGAATGCTGTTTTCCGCCCATTTCCTGCTATGGAGATGAGCAATATAAATACATAAGCGATTTGCTGTTACCACATGAGCCGATTGAAATACAAGTCTGCATTTATTATTCTGATCTGCGGTATATGCACTTTTGGGAATATACAGATAGCAAAGACATTGGACAATTTGATTTATGTCTGTACTTAAGAAACACGAGCATCACTGATATTGGTTGCATGGAAAAGATTTACATAAAGAAGGCAGATGGGATGAAAGAGAAAATCATGTATCGTACGTTTGAGGAGGACTAGCAGCAATGACAGAAAAAATCGACGGCCTCACCATGAACCTGGAATCCGTCAATAGGGACAAGCTCCGTGCCGTGTTCCCGGAGTGTTTCACCGAGGGGCGGCTGGACATTGACAAGCTGCTTTCTCTTTGCGGCGAATACATCACGGACGACTTTGAGAAATACGAGTTCAAGTGGAAGGGCAAAAGTGACTGCCTGCGGCTGGCGCAGAAGCGCAGTACCGCCACCCTCCGGCCTGTGCCGGGGGACAGCGTAAGCTGGGACACAACCCAGAACCTCTATATTGAGGGCGACAACCTGGAGGTCTTGAAGCTCCTGCAAAAGTCCTACTTCCGCAAGGTGAAGATGATTTACATAGACCCGCCCTACAACACGGGTAACGATTTTGTGTATGAGGACGACTTTGCCGACCCCCTGGCGCGGTACAAGGAAGTGACCGCTCAGACCACCAAAAGCAACCCGGAAACCATGGGCCGCTATCACACCAACTGGCTGAACATGATGTATCCCCGGCTGCGGCTGGCGGCAAACCTTCTGCGGGATGATGGGGTGATTTTTATTTCGATTGATGACTGTGAAATTTCAAATCTCCGACGGTTATGTGATGAAGTGTTCGGTGAAGAAAATTTTGTTGATACAATAATTTGGAAGAAACGGTATGGGGGAGGAGCAAAAGAAAAATTTCTGGTTTCCTTGCATGAATACGCTTTGATGTACTGTAAAAGTTTGGAATCCCTAGGTGAGCTGTTTATCCCTTTGACAAAGGAAAACAAAAACCGCTACTATCATGAAGAAAGACGAACACTTTGCTACTAGAGGCGGGTATCGAACGCACCCACTGGAAGCGACGAAATCCATGGACAGCAGAGAAAATTTAGTATATCCAATTCCGGCTCCCGATGGTACCACAATTATGCCTAAGCGTCAATGGCTTTGGTCTAAAGAACGAGCTTATACAGCATTAGAGAATAACGAATTGGAAGTGTATCGAGGCTCTGATGGAGAATGGCAGGTTGCAACAAAGCAATATCTCTGTGACGAAAACGGCATTGAACGTGGTGGAAAAAAGCACAACATACAATCGGAACATGAAGCATGGAGATAAATTTATTGGACCATGCCGTAATTTGAACGTAACGACAGTGAAAAAACTATGAAACTCAAATTCAAACAACAGGATTTTCAGACCGCCGCTGTGAATGCTGTCTGCTCTCTCTTTGAGGGACAGCGGAGAACCACCGCCACCTTTGGCATGGAGCAGAACGGAAATCAAACGGTCCTGCAAACGGAATACGGTGTTGGAAACGCCTTGCGTATCAGCGGAGAGGCGCTGCTGGCCAATATGCAGGCGGTTCAGAAACGGAACAACCTGCCCCAGACGGACGATCTGGCGGGAAATCAGTTTTCCATCGAGATGGAGACAGGAACGGGCAAGACCTACGTCTACAGCAAAACGATTTTTGAACTGCATAAGCAGTACGGCTTTACCAAGTTTATCATTGTGGTCCCATCCATCGCCATCAGGGAAGGTGTGTATAAGTCCCTGCAAATCACGCAGGAGCATTTCGCTTCCCTCTATGATAACACACCCTGCCGATATTTTATCTACAATTCCGCAAAGCTGTTCGATGTGCGTTCCTTTGCTACCAGCAGCAATATTGAGATCATGATTATCAATATTGACGCTTTCCGCAAGGCGGAGAATGTCATCAATCAGCAGCAGGACCGGCTCAACGGCGAGGCAGCGATTCATTTCATTCAGGACACCAACCCCATTGTTATCATTGACGAGCCCCAGAGTGTGGACAGTACGCAGAAGGCCAAGGACGCTATCGCCTCTCTTAACCCGCTGTGCGTGTTCCGGTACTCCGCCACACACCGGGAAAAGGTCAATCTGCTTTACCGACTGACCCCTGTGGATGCCTATCAGATGGGGCTTGTTAAGCAAATCTGCGTGTCGTCCAACCAAGTAGCAGGTGGCTTTAACCGGCCTTATATCCGGTTGTTGTCCGTTTCCCATGAGAACGGATTCCGGGCGCGGGTGGAGTTGGATGTAAAGGACAAGGATGGCCACGTCTCCCGTAAAGCGGTGAATGTCCGACAAAGTTCGGACCTGTTCAAGCTGTCTAGCGAGCGGGAACTGTATGAAGGCTACGTTTTGTCAGGAATTGACTGCACCCCAGGTATGGAACAGATTGAATTTTCCAACACAGAAGTTTTGCCACTGGGCAAGGCTATCGGAGATGTGGATGAGAATGTAGTCAAACGGGCGCAGATTCGCCGGACGATTGAGGCCCACTTGGACAAAGAATTGCGCTATACGGAAAAGGGGATCAAGGTGCTGTCCCTATTCTTTATCGACGAGGTAAAGAAATACCGCACTGAGGATGGCGACAAGGGGATTTATGCCCGGATGTTCGAGGAATTGTACGCTGAACTGCTGGCCTTGCCCAAGTATGAACCCCTGAGAAGCCGCTTTCCGGCGGACGCCGCTGCAGTTCACGACGGCTATTTCTCCCAAGACAAAAAGGGCAACTATAAGAACACAAGAGGCGACACTCAGGACGACACCAGCACCTATAACACCATCATGCGGGATAAGGAGTGGCTGCTGTCTTTTGCCTGCCCCCTGCGGTTTATCTTTTCTCACTCCGCACTGAAAGAGGGCTGGGACAATCCGAATGTATTCCAGGTCTGCACGCTGATCGACCAGAAAAGCACCCTGACCGCCCGGCAAAAAATCGGGCGGGGGCTGCGCTTATGTGTCGATCAGAACGGAGAACGTATTGAGGACCGCAATATCAATCTGCTCCATGTGATGGCAAATGAGAGTTTTGCAGAGTTTGCTGACACGCTCCAGAAAGAAATTGAGGCTGAGACAAGTATCAAATTTGGCATTTTGCAGTTTGATTTGTTCAGTGGGTTAACCTATACGGAAACGGAAATGGTGGAAAAGCCGCTGAGCGAGGAGCAGGCCAAACTGGTATTAGCCAGCGTGGTTTCGGACCAGACCGCCCTGCCGGAAGATGCTTCTTTGCCCCAGGAATTGGAGATGGTCAGGGAACAGGCCGCAGCTATCGTGAAAGTACATGGCGAGGTTACCCCCGCCACATTGACTTCCCTCACCTATACCGCAGAGGTACAGCGTGAAAGGTCCGTCACCTATGATGGCGCGCAGGCACTTATGACCCATTTTGAGCAGAAGGGCTATATCACAAAGGCTGGCAAAATCAAGGACAGCATGAAAGCGGCGCTTCAGGCCGGAACACTGGAATTACCCCAAGAGTTTGAGAGCGCCCGTCCGCAGCTGGAGCAGGCAATCCGCCGCGCCAACACAAAGTCGCCCGTCTGGGATGGTTCCCGTAATGTGCCCGTGGCGCTGAAAAAAGAAGTAACTGTTTCGCCGGAATTTCTGGCACTATGGGATAAAATCAAGCAAAAGACTGTCTATCGAGTACAGATTGATGAAAGAGAACTTGTGCGCCGCAGTGTGGAAATGCTGGAGGGTATGGAGCCGATCCCCAAGGCGCGGATCATCACACAGACGGCCAGCATCCATATCGACAATCCCGGTGTAACCTATGTAGAACGGGGTGTTTGGGCGGCAGACATTCAAGACAGCTACTCCTCCCTACCCAATGTGCTGGCGATGATTGGAGAACAGGCCCTTGTTAAACGCTCCACTGTATACGAGATTTTGAAACAGAGTGGACGGGCGCAGGATTTTTTGAATAACCCTCAGATGTTCATTGAACAGACGGCGAATGTTATTCTAAACGTGCGCCGTTCTTTGGCTGGTTGATGGAATCAGCTACCGAAAACTCTATGGCGAGGAGTACTATGTGCAGGAGATTTTCGACAGCGCAGAGTTGATTGCAAATCTTGACCGCAACGTCGCGCCAGTGGATCACAGTGTTTATGACCATATTGTTTACGACAGTACAGTGGAGCGTTAGTTTGCGTTGGCACTGGATGATGATCCGGATGTAAAAATGTTTTTCAAGCTGCCTAGCCGTTTTAAGATTGACACGCCAATTGGCAGCTACAATCCAGACTGGGCCGTCTATGTGGAAATGGATGGTTTGAAAAAACTGTATTTTGTTATTGAGACGAAAGGAAGTGGCGACCAGCTTGACCTGCAACAGAGAGAGGATTGGAAAATCCATTGTGGAAAAGTGCATTTCAGAACGCTGGAAACAGGCGCAGAGATGTACAGCCCAGTTTCGGATTGGAAAGCGTTTAAGGTAAATCACGCTTAATGACGGACGAGGTGCCTTTTTCGGACACCTCGTCTGTTTGATTATGTTGCCGTCTGTTTTTGACATTTTTCTTTCCAGTTCTGAAACTCTCTCTGCCCCTCCTCGCTCTCGAAAAAGGCTTGAATCTCCGTGAGCAGGACACGAGCTAGGGCCTCTACCTCATGATAAGGAATCCCGGTACCGTAGTCGTTGACTTTCTTTTTCGCCATGCCGGCACCGCCTTATAAGCTGCTGTCCTCAAACCAGTAGGCTTGGAATACTGTCCCGTCTCCAGAGATAAAGCGGCCTCTTGTGTCCTTGGGTATTTGGTCGGCGGCGCTGGTGTTGTCCAGGATGATCTGGGAGAGTACATTGTCCGCCCTGCCGCACACCCGAAAATCCAGATTGTTCTTGATTTGCCCTGGAATGACAGCGGCGTCGGGCCGCTGAGTGGAGAGTATCAGATGAATGCCCAAAGCCCGCCCTAGCCTCGCTATGGTGGACAACTTGTTTTCAATCTGTCCCAGCCGCTCCTTGTCCTCCTTGCTCCTTCCTGTTTTGTCCAGTACCTCCGCCATCTCGTCACAGGCGAAGATCTGCCGGGGCAGGCCCTCCCCTGTGGCCTCGTTGTATGCGTCCAAATTGGGGCACCCGGTTTCCGTCAGTTGTCTTTTTCGGGATTCCAGCACCGCCACAAGTTGATTCAGGGTATAGAGTAAATCATCCTCAGTGAAACACAGGTGGCATTTTGTATGCCAGACCTTGGGGAAGTCCACTCCACCCTTGAAATCGGCTATGTAGACCTCCGCCCCTTTGTAGAGCGACTGCATGAGCAGTAGCTTCAGCAGGACGCTCTTTCCGCTGCCCGTGGAGCCACCCAGCAGGATATGGGGGATATGCGCCAAATTGACCGTTACAGGCCCCGTGAGGCTTTCCCCCAACACTAAAACAAAGTTGTCCAGAGAAAGATATTCGTCTGTCCAGCGAAGCAGAGCCGGGAAGTCGCTTTCGGCTGGAACGGCATAGACACGGATGATTTTCCGCCCCTCGCCCCAGGCCATTTTTGCTATTGTAATATTCAGAGCGGTTTCCACCCTGGCCCGTTTGTCCTCCCATTCATTGAGCGGTATCCCACAGGGGTCAAACTCCCATATCGTCAGCCGGGGGGTATCTGTGTCCTGTCACTTGGCTACGAGGACAGGGGCCTCCCCCGCATGGTTGACAAGACCAGCTTTCTGCAAGCCCTCTTTTGCCGCTCTGCCGCCCCAAGGCGTTCCCATCAGCACCAGCAAAGCCAGGAGACCACTCACAGCGTACAGGGGGATCAAAAGGTTGGTGGCAGCCCCCAGGACCGGAGAGAACAGTCCGTAGGTGTCCAAACTGAACAGGTGTGCCCGGAGCAGCCATGCCAGAACGGCCCCGGCGAGGTACAGCCCCAGCAGTAGCCCCTTATATGGCGTAGCCCTTGCCGCCGCAAACCCGGCCCTGATCCGTCGGAGTAAATGCCGGTTTTCTGTCCGTTTGCTAATGTTGTCTTTATCCGTTCGGGTCATTGAGGAAAGCCCCCTTTCTTGTGGGTGATCGTGGAGCCGTCCGGAAGATACTCGATCACGTTATGAATACGGCGGAGGAACGCCCGCCAGGTTTCGGGCCTGTCCCACTGCTCCGTGTGGTATTGTTTCTCCAATTGCAGATTGGACGTAATATAAACCTGCGTATAACAGGCCACCCGGTCGCTGTACCGGGCCGGGAGGTATAGCGGATAGATATCCAGATAGTTGAGCATATCCTCAATAGGTATCTGTCCGCTGAACTCCTCAAACACCAGCACGTCCTGCCCGTTGTAGCCGTCAAAGGAAATTCCTCTTGTGGCCCTGTAATTGGTAATACGGCAAATGTTTTTCGCTTCGTGCTTCTGATAGATTCCCCATGTTTTGCCCGTTCCGCTGGCCCCATATAGGTAGGTCACTTCCAGAGGCCGGTTTTCCACTGCATACTTTTCCGCCGTCAAGGTCTGTCGGAGCAAATCTATTTCACGTACCCGGAAAGCGAGGCCGGGGTTGTCATCTATAATTTCCGTGGTGGACATTCCCGCCCGGATATTCTGAACCAGACGAAACATCTGCGGGGCCTTTTCTTCTTTCTCAGTGGGAAGATCGCCCCATTCCTCAAATGTTCCCTCCACAGAGGTTTCCGACTTGTCTGTTTCTGCCCATCGGCCCTCTTTTCGGATGTATTCCCTGTTCTCCCTGGCACTTCCATATGCTTTCTCCAAGTGTGCGGTTGGAAAACGATTTTTGAGGGTGGAAAAGCGGACAGGCGATGGAGCATAGAGGAAAATGTGGGTGTGGTACGTTCCTGTGGCTGCTACTTCATCCGCCATGCACCAGTAGGCGGGAGAAAACTTCTGCAAAATGTTCACCAAGGCCCTATGGTCAAGTCCAGCCTCCAATGGGTTGTTGATGACCAGCGCCCATTTGCGGGATTGCTGATTGTTTCCCATGTAAGCCTCCTCTTTTTGCTACATGCTACATGATTGCCATAAGGGGTAATACTTGCCCCTTATGGCAAGAGGGCGGCGCCGGCGTTGCCGCCGGGGGACACTTTCTTTAAGAGAAATTGTCCTATCCCCATCTGCCCCGCCGGCGCCGCCCAATGCGTCAGGTCTTGGTGTTCACCAAATGGACGCCCGTGGCCTTGGCTCCCACCTGGGGCTGGCCTTGGCTCCAGTAGATGAACACCTCCAGATTGTCGAAGCGCACCTCCACATAGCCGTCCGGGGCCTCCATGAGCTGCTTGCCGTCGATTCGCACATTGATTTTATCCAGTCCCTTTTCGGGCATAACGACGGCGTAACGGTAGCCCAGAATGGTATCCGTCCAGCGGTTATCCTTGTACTCGTAGGCCGGGGACACATCCACCAGCCACAGCTTGTTCCCCAAGCTCCTGGGGTCGATCATCAGGTCTGTAATTTTCACGAAATTTCCTCCTGTTCTGTCGTGGGTAGCGTTTGGCCCGAACGCCTACCCGTGGATAGGTCACAAATCCTTGTGTGGCTCTATCATAACCCAAGCTAGAACGGAAAGGGTTTCGCCGGGGAAACTCCCAAAAACAAAGAATACCGCCGCCCTGTGCTGTCCAGGACGGCGGTACTGTTTACTCGTCATTCGCATTTCCCAACAGGGGGAGTCCCTGTTCATACAATCGGCAATTCACCTCATGGACGCTCAAATGCTGTTCAAGCCCTCCACGCCAAATCGCCCATTGAGGGAAAGCCGCCAGCAATAATTTATCCCCTTCGGTCTTATCCAGCTTAAAGGCACAGCAGACCGCCATGACGATATTTGCCGTTGGCTGATAGGTGCTCCCTTTGTCGTTGCTATCACGCAGTATACGGCTAACGGTTGTTTTAGACAGATTGCTTTCTTTTGCCAGGAAAGCGGCGTTCCAGCCTTTTTCCTGTAACAATCCTCTGACTAAATTACTAAATGTCTCAGTTTGACCTAGGCCTTGCCTCGGCTGTTGTAAAGCCAAGACCAGAGCCTCAGATCATTTGATTATAGGGGCTTTTGCTGTCGGAGGCGGCACAGGTTAATTTGCGCTTGTGTGTCCTATGGTAAAACAAGTAGCATTTATGTTCCATAGCGGCCACCTCCTTTCGTGAATACGCATCGGTGGATTTTTACCCACCTCCGACGCGCAAAGCCCAATCACGAAAGGTTTATTGTGCCACAGTCAAGCCGTGGCGTTTCTTCTGTTGGGCTGGTAGGAAAGAACACAGCAGCTTCTTTCCGTCCCCTGGATGTTTGGACGTGTCGGCGCACGCCCTCGGTCACTCTCTGAATGTTGTGCCGCAAAAGCGGTATCTTTTCTGTCAATCTTTTTCAATTTCATTCTATGGCGGCAAGTATAGGATAACAAAATTTCCCACAGTTTTGGTGAACATTTTGTAAAGGTGTTTGTTAACCTGTGCTGTGCTGTCCTGTACCTTTCTACAAGTAGCCCAGGCCCCGCCCAATGGTCAAGATAAACGGCACAGGTGCCGCCATTGACAGGGGGCGGGCCTGGTCTTTTAGGTAAGAAAGGATGTCAGTCGCAGGCTGGCTGACACCCTGATAAATATTTTGAGAAAGCGCAAAACAGTATTTATAAATATCCATATTTGTGATATTCTGATTTTGACAGGAGAAATGAGGCATGGAAAAGATCGGGAAACGGCTCCGAGCCTTGCGGGAGGGCGTCAGGCTGACGCAAGTAAATATGGCGGAGATATTAGGCGTTCAGCAGTCCCGGATAAACCGCTATGAAATGGGCCGGTCCACCCCAGCACCGGAAATTTTTATCAAGTACGCTGATTATTTCGATGTATCAATGGATTACCTCTATTGCCGCACCGATGAACCCAGGGGCAAACTGTATGACTACCAGCCCCAAGTCCTAAAAGAGAAAACGGAACAGAGCCGGGAAATGCGAGAATTTATAGAAATGTGCTTTAACCCACAAGCGCCTGTAAACAAGCGTCTGAAAGAGACACTGCTTCGACTTATGACGGAGGAGGCGAATGAAGAATGAGACCTCCTTATACACAAGAGCTTGCCATCATTCGAGATTGGATAAATGATAGGGATAGACAACTCTTCAGAAATGAACAGATAATTATTTCTCAAACCGAACGGAATCAAATTATCGGCACTATCCAAGCAATTGCAGAGGGAATTCAACATGAATATCCATTTTATTATCAGGAATTGCTATCTATCGGAAATAAACTTTTCTATAATTCTTCTTTTGGATACGGAGCGTTTTTCATGAATGTTGCCGTATTTGGTCAGCTCTACATTATTATTAGGCACATTAGCATCAAACCAATAAACCAGCGGATGTGGCAAGATATTCATCCCAGCATATCAAAAGTATCCAAAGATCTTTTTTGTGATGGACATTTTCCTGCTGCTGCCGAAGCAGCGATTAAAGAGGTTGAATCACAAATGCGAACTTTCCATAAGCAGTTTAAACCAACTGCTGTTCCCCCAAAAGATGCCATAAGCTTGATTGGAGCCTTGTTTTCAGAAAGTGGACCGTATGCTCTTTGCGATTCTTTAGACATCAGTAGCAAAAATTATCGTAAAGGTATTCACCAAATATTTGAGGGAACTTTCAGTGCATACAGAAATCCTAACATGCATCAAAATCTTCCTTGTTCTCAACGAGAGGCTTTTGAGCGGATTACACTAGCGAGCTTAATGATGTATATATTAACGGAAGGGGGGACAAATCAATGAAAGCCGTCATTTACGCTCGGTATTCCAGCGACAATCAAAGAGAAGAATCCATCGAGGGCCAGCTTCGGGAATGTACCGCCTATTGCATGAAGAATGACATTACCATCTTGAGAACCTACATTGACCGAGCCTTATCCGCCAAGACTGATAATCGCCCGGATTTCCAGCGGATGATAAAGGACAGCGCCAAGGGGCTTTTTGATACCGTTATTGTTTGGAAACTGGACCGTTTTGCGAGAAACCGCTATGACAGTGCCAGGTACAAGGCCCAACTTAAAAAGTATGGAGTAAAAGTCCTGTCCGCCACGGAGAATATCTCAGATGGGCCAGAGGGTATTATTCTTGAATCGCTGCTTGAGGGTATGGCCGAATACTACTCTGCGGAGTTAGCGGAAAAAGTCATCCGAGGCCATACAGAGAACGCTTTAAAGTGCAAATACAACGACGGGACGCCTACTTTCGGTTATAAGATTGACGAGGATAGGCACTATCAGCTTGACCCTCGTATCGCCCCTGTCGTGCTGGAGGTTTTCACTATGTACGATCAGGGTAAAACCATGAAAGAAATCCGCGACCATCTCAACAGCAAAGCCGTTACCACAGTGCGAGGAAAGAAAATCGATCTGAATTTTGTGGCAGCTGTCCTGCACAACAGAAAATATATCGGTGAATACAGTTATAGGGAAATCGTCACACCGGGTGGTATCCCGGCCATAGTTCCACAGGACCTTTTTGATAGGGTACAAGCCAAGACTGCCAAAAACAAGAAAGCCCCCGCCCGACATAAAACGGAGGATGACTATCTATTAACTACCAAGCTGTTTTGTGGGACTTGTGGCGCTATGATGGTGGGCGAGAGCGGCACTAGCAGCCACCAGGGCCGCAAGTATCATTATTATCGGTGTGTCAATACCAAGAAATATAAAACATGTAATGCCAAACATAAAAGTGTAAAAAAGGTGCCGCTTGAAAACGCTGTGGTCAATGCGGTCATGGCGAAAGTGATGGATGATAATTTTGTTGAGTATATCACCGATGCTGTGATGGACTTACAAGGCCAAGAAAGTACAATTCTTCCCGCACTCCGTAAACAGTTGGAAGAAGCGGAACGAGGCATTAACAACATGCTCAACGCTATCCAGGCCGGTATTATCACCGAATCAACGAAACAGAGATTAAACGAGTTGGAGCAGCGAAAGAAAGACATTGAATTGCAAATCATTCAAGAGGAAATGCAGTGTCCGCAGTTGAACCGTGAAGATGTGACATACTGGATTTGCCGTTTCCGCTCTTTAGATGTGACCCAGTTGGAAGAACGCCGAAGGCTTATTGATAGCTTTGTAAATTCTGTCACTGTATTTGATGACTACATTTTAATCACCTTTAACCACAAAGACGGCGAAACCCGGATATCTTTTGATGATATAAAAAGTTCGGATTTGAAATCGGGCGGGGGACCATGAAACCCGCAAACCGTTGTAAGACAAATGTTTACGGTTAGAGGGAAGTAATTTCAGATTAGGCGGTATAGCCCCAATTACAAGGGCTGTACCGTCTTTTTGAGTTCCTATGCGCCTTGCCTTTTCGGTTGCGTAGCAGAAAGGAAATTGAGTTCACCCACAAAGTTGAAAACAATATCTACTTTCTGTACCCGTTTCCCGTCCACCTTTTCCGGCGCATGGACTATGATTTTCTT
>ERZ808051.1588-NODE-1588-length-14313-cov-5.836752_pt1 | contig 14313 bp, 24 predicted proteins | sample MGYA00380199_ERZ808051 | MGnify/ENA primary metagenome ERZ808051 (study PRJEB31490, sample SAMN06133391) | mouse gut metagenome | isolation source: J11 | host: mice | place: China: Chengdu | collected 2015-05 ...
TCCTTGGCTTCGTGGAGAAAGGACGCCAGCTGCTCGGTGGGGAGGGTTTTCATTTCCCGGTGTTCCAGCTTGGGCAGGGCGCAGCCGTTTGTCGGATTTGTGGCGATGAGCTTTTGGTCGATGGCAAACTCCATGGCGGAAGAAATCACTTGGTTGATGTTGCGTACCGTTTTGGCGCTGAGACCTTTGGGCTGCTTTTTAGATTCGATCCGCTCCACCCTGCCGCCACTCAACAGCATTTTATAGAGCTTCTGCAAATCCAGAGAGGCCCAGCGCCAGGCGGCGGATACCATGGCGGACATCCTCTCCGGCGCTGTTGGGAACTAAAGAACCGTTTCCCCGTATGGGTCAGCGCATGGGTCAAAGCGCTGACCCATTTTTTGACCCAGATTATTTTCCAACAAAAGCAGAGAAAAAGCCCTGAAATCTTGCGATTTCAGGGCTTTTTTGGTTGCGGGGGTGCGCAATACATCATATGTGCGGTGTTTGATAATCGCATGGTCTAATGCGCCGGGGCATGGCGGGGATTACCCCGCTCCCCCGATGCTGCGGACCTCCTGGATAGGCATAACAGAAAAATACAATAGATAAAGAGAGGATTTTCGTTATGTCTATTGCCGAATTGGATAAAACCCGGATTTTTGCCAAAAATCTAAACGCTTTGCGGAAAAGCCATGGTTGGTCTGTGGGAGACATGGCAGCGCACGCCGGAATCCCGAAATCCACCATGCAGACAGCTCTTACCAGTGGCCGCACCACGTTAGATACCGCCATACGTATTGCTGACGGCCTGGGCCTCCCGTTGGATAGCCTGATCAGCGACGGCCGGCTGACGCAGAAGATCAGTACCACGCAATACCTGCTTCAGGCCGTGGAATGGTTCTGGGCGCTTCCCGGCGGCGAACAGAAAGAGGTGGTTCAGCACGTCCAAAGGATTCTAGAGCTAATCAAGAAATAGACAGCACACCGGGCAGGGGAATAATCTCCTGCCCGGTTTTGTTACGGCCTATCCGACCTGCCCGCCAGGTAATCGAGGGACACGCCGAAGAAGTCAGCGATTGCGACGGCGGCGGCGAGGGATGGGGAACACTCTCCGCTTTCGTACCGGGCCGCGCTGCTCTTTGACAGGCCGCACAGCTCCCCCAGCGTCCGGGCACTGATCCCCTTCCGGGCCCGGAGCTGTTTCAGCCGCTGGGGGAAGTTGCTCACCTGTCCGCTCATGCTCCGCGCCCTCCTCGCTGAACAGCTTTTTGACGTCGCACTGAGAGCAGAGAAGGAATTCTTTCAGCCCCTCATTGGCCCCCAGCACATCAATCAAGCCGTCCCGTCTGCGGTTCTGTCGTGTGGCCGCCAGGAAGCCCACAACCTCCACCTGCTCCCCGTCCGCATAAATGAAGGTCATTTTCTGCGGGGGAGCGGGAAGCATTGCTTTGAGATGGTCAATCCGCTTATTAAAGACCGTCATTGGGCTTCAGCTCTTTTACCAGTCTCTCCAGCTCATCCAGCCGCCGCTCCTGCTCATCCGTGCGGATGGATTCCAAACAGATCTTGCAGGCGGAAACAATGGCCTGTCCTGCTTTAGCTCCGATCTCCTCATTCAGCAGCATATTCGCAACGCGATTAGCAGATTTTCGGATGTCCCTGGGCGTGGAGAGGTTCAATCTACGCCTTGCCATGTGGCATTACCCGCCGCTGGGCTGCCCGGGTGTCTGCGTAGCAGTCCCGTCCCCGGTTTCTTTTTCAATGGGCGTGGTGCCGGGGATGGGGTATGTGATGGGCTGGCCGTAGTAGTATATGCCCTTGGTTTTGTTCTCCAACACAAAAGCATCATAGACCACCCGGCCCTCCACCAGAGAGCCGGAAATACCGGGCGGGTTCTGGTGAATATTGAAGTCCTCCAGCTTGACCGGGGCCACAGTGGCACAGGGGTGGGCCACCATGAACTCAAAGCCCGTGGGCAGGCGGTTGGCGGGGATCTTCTGCACGTCCATGCTGTCCAGCCGTGCAATCACGCCGTTCAGACGCAGGTCATTGCCCACATCGGTTTCCATGGTGATGTCCTTGCACTTCTTCATCAGGGCATAGGTGGCCGGGGTGACCACAAGCACCCGCTCAGTCTCGGGAACCTGCGCATCATCCAGGGCCTGAGACGCCGCCAGGATCTCAGCATAGATGGTGGTGGCGGTCAGGGCCTTGTAGGTTTCAGGCTTGCCGCCAGCGTTGGAGCACATGACGGTATAAGTGTAGGCGTCGATCTCAGGAATGGTCACTTCCCGATTCTGCCGCGCCAGAGCTTTTGCCGCCGCCAGCTGCTGGGCGGTCTCGTCCAGATCCAGCTTGTCGATCACGAAGGTGAAGGACCGATCCCGGCGCAGCGCCATGCGCTCGGTGGTGGCGCTCAGGGGCGCGACCTCGCCATACCTGGACCACTGATCCTTAGCGGGGCCGTTCCGCCCGTAGTCGTTCATCTTGGATGTGCTGACCTTGTACACCCGGACAGCGTGGGCGCCCTCCCAGTCAAAATCCTGGTTGGTCACCAGGGCTTTCTTGCTTTCGGTGGAAAACTGCTCATCCACATAGGGCAAAAATTTCTCAACGAGCTCAATAGCCATATTTTATCGTCGTCCTTTCGGTTTGAACGCATCGGCAATCGCGTCGTTGCCCGAACACTCCCCGCCATACTGGTGGGATAGGCTCATGCGGTAGTTTTCGGGTCGGGCCACCTGCTGGAGCTTCTCCACTTTAGCCTTGAACTCTTGCGGATCGCTGGTGTCCACCAGCTCCAGATACTCCATATTCAGGCCGGACTCCTTCAGGTGCTCCCGGCATTCAATGTAAGCCTCCCGCGCCGCCAGCTTCTGCTCACGCTCCGCCAGGTCGCGCTCCCGGTCGGAGGCGGTGGGACGGCTGGCCCGGTCACGGGCAAGACGGTCTTGTACAATGCGGTCCAGCTCAGATTGTGTGAACGTCCTCTCGCCGCCCTGGCCCCCGCTGGCCTCCGGGGTAAGAGTGGTGGGCTGCTGCTGGCCGTTCTGGTTGATATTCTCGCTCATGATAAAACCTCCGTTTTACGCCCAGAGTGGGCTAAAATAAAAAACAGGCGCGGGCCAACGATTCTAAAACCGTTTTCCCACGCCTGCCTAGCAGACATTACCCCAAAAGGGCGGTACTCATCCCGCGCCTATTCTTTGGGTCTATTGTACCCCAGAGGGGGCAGTTTTGTCAAGGGTTTTCCTTACAGCCGCAACGGGTTCAGTGCTTTTGGCGGTCACATAAACCGCCAACTTTGGCCCCTTGGACTTGTCCCGGCGGACCTTTGAGCCAGACAGGAGGCCCCGCGCAAAGTGAACAATCAGATCAGCCTCCCGCGCTTCCCCCGGGGAGTATGTAAGCTTCAGCTTCACTAGCGGTCCCTCTCCTTCCTCTCCAGTTTCTGATAATACTGGTTGTCCAGCCGCAGTGTGAGAGCAACCGCATAGGCAAACGTTTTGCGCACTACCCATTCCATCCTTTCGTTGGGCGTAAGGCAGGCAAACCGAGCAATAGCCTCTGCATCCATATCGAAAATCACGTTGTAGATCTCCCGCCATTCCTCCGGCGGTTTCTGGTAAAGCTTTTCAACCATATCGGCTATGTGATTCTCCGGGATGTATAAATCCTTGATATCAATCAGCATTCGGGACCTCCTTTCCCGCGTCCCGCCTTCCCTGCTCCCAGCAGGCCAGCAGGAAGCAGTATGTCAGTTCCACGCACCAGCCGGGAAAGCCGGGGGGGCTCGGCTGGTCATAGGTGCGGCCAGCGCGGCCGGCCTGATAGTGGTAGATGCCGAGTTCCGCAATATCTTTGCAGCTCTCGGTGTAGCCCCGCTCACCGCGCAGCACTTGCACAATCTCTGGCGGCAGAATCAGCGGTTTCAGGTTGATCAAATTCATACTTGACTTCCTTTCCCCCACCCCGTAAAATGAGGGTGGGCTTCGATAAGTTTAGTGGCTTTCCGGGGTCTCTTTGCCGTCCTCAGTGTTCGCAGCACTGGGGGCGGTCTTTTTGTCCAAATTCCCAATCGTTGGAGATTTGGGCCGCCAGCAGTCCGGCGGCTCCAGCGGGCGCTCGGGCAGCTCGTACCGCTGGCCCGCGCCGTTGTAGTACCAGGCCATGGGTCAGCCATCTTCACGGCCCAGGCTGTAGGCCGCAGCAAGTACAGCACAACAGCAGTACAGGCCACCCCACCAGGCGCAGCGGTCGCCCAGGCAATCCGGCTTTGCCCCTAGCGGGACGCTGGCCAGCAGCGGGCATATTTTCTGTTCATTCATGTGTTCAGTTCTCCTTCCTGCGTCAAAGCTTCAGTTCGTCCAGTATGTAGCGGAACAGGCAATCCCACGCCCCCATACTACGCAAGCGCGGATCACGGGCATACCAGCCAACCAGATCCCACGCCGCACTCTTTGCCTGAACGTAGGCTGCCCGCCGTGCCGGCCACCGCCGCCGTTTCTGTGCCACGGCCAGGGCCGCGATGGCCTCCAACTCCGGCTCCACCTGATACAGCTTGTCCAGCGTCCAGGGCTGAAAGTAGCTGGTGTCCAGCTCGGGGATCTCACTCAGCGGCTTGAACAGGTCCAACACCTCCACGTACTCACCGTCCTTCCCTTGCAGTAAAAAGACGGAGGGGCGGCGGGGCCGCTCAAAGGCCCCCGCCGTCACCCGACGGCTTTTTTACTGCTGGTATCTTAACTTATGTTGTCATATCAATGGTTTCTTGTTTTACCATTGATATGACATAAGTTTTGATACAGTTTATTTATGCTTATATTGGCTATATTCGCTACGTGTCGCTAGATTCGCTAGAAAGTGTAGCGTTCGCTACGTGTTGCTAGATTCGCTATACTCTTTCGTGAACCGGGCAAGGGCGCTTTTCCAGTCGGGAGCGGGGAAGTATTCACCTTGGACATTCCAGCTTTTTGCAGCTTCGTCGTAGGCGTCCATAAGATCATACGCGACAGAATCTGATTTTTCACCATCGTGAAGTTCTGCAAAGGCAGCGGAAAATATCGTGTAGTAAAAGTGGTCAGGGAGCGTAGAACCAAACTGGCGGAACTTCGCCCTAATGGCCGTCTCCCAATCTGCCCTGAACTGGATAGGGGCGCCACCGATGGTCCACCCGACTTCCTTCAACTCATCAAAAAATGAATCTGCGTCATAGTCAGTAATGCCCTCTGGTATTTCTTCCGCGTCAACAAAATGCGCCACAGCGTCCCGAAACTGTTTTTGCGTGGGTGGCCTGAACTTAGCCTTTGTGGCGTTCTCAGCCTTGGCCAGACCGCCTTTTTGGCCGTTTTTGGCATTTGTTTTGCATTTACTTTGATATTTTTCTCGGGCAAAGTCTATTTTTTTCTGATAAACAGAAAACATGATTTTTAGGTCAAGGGGCAAATCTTCGGGTACTGTTTCATCTACGGTATACCGCATGATTGCGAGGATCAATTGCCCAAAGCGCTCCATAGCGAATTGCAAAATTTCCGCCATATCCAGATATTCGCTTGCGTAAAACGGGGGCCGGGGAAGTCCAACCTTCTTATCTTCCTGCCTACCCGGCGGGGACACAGGGGGAATCTGCTCCCCCATGTCGTGGTGGTCGTTCACGCCCCCACCCCCTTCTTGTCAAAAATGTGGTTGTACTTCCCGTCCAGGATATCCCGGACAAGCTGGTTCTCCGTCCGCCCGGTCAGGCCCATGCACAGCTTGTCCCCCGGATCCGGGGGCGGGCCCCAGGCGATGAACTCGAACTTGCCCTCCCGGGCGTAATATGTAGCCCCCTCGGGCTTCTTGCCATAGAACGGCATGGTGCTCCCTCCTCACAGATGCAGGTAGAAGTCCACCAGGTTGGCGGTCCTGTCGGCCTGCTCCAGCCGCTTCCGGCCCAGCTTCCGGCCCAGCTTGGCCAGCGTCTCGTCCTGCTCGTGACGGGCGGTGTCGAGCAGCGCCGCCGCCTCCTGCTCATAACGGATCATGGCAAATTCCAGGGCGGAGATGGTGGCGGTCAAGGTCTCCGCCGGAATGGCGTACTTCACATCGGGTAAGTCCATGTCTACGTCTCCTTTTCGCCGTCTGAGGACTGGGGTATGTAATTACCCGTCGGAGCGGCTTGCCTACCTTGTTCCTGACGTGCTCGTCCAGCTCCTGAGCCGGATTTGCGAATATTTGCGAGATGCTCACGGCGCTGCTGCTTTTGCTCTTCAGACAGCGGGGCCGCTTTCCGGGGCGGGTTGATTCGCAGCCAATGAACGGGCACATAATACTCGACGGCCCGGCGGGTGGGGTAGGCATTCACTAAGCGGCATTCCTCGGGCCGTTCTTGGGCGAGCTGCTCCAATCTGTGTATCAGCGGCCTATTGTGGGTATAGACGCTCGCCTCGTCCTCCTCTTCGTTGAAATTGATGATGGTTTCCTGCTCGTAGCGTGTCAGGTTCATGCTTACACCTCCTCCTTCAAGATTTCCGCCGGATCAACGCCCAGCGCCTTGGCGATGCGGCCCAGGATGGCGGGGCGGATGTCTGCACCTTGGCGAATACGGGAAAGTGTCTGTGCAGATATATCCGCCCGCAGGCTCCGCAGGTTTATGCAGCGCTTGGCCAGCATCAGGTCGAGCTTGTGATTGTCGATTTTCATGGGTTCACCTCCAAATTTTAGTGTATTTAGTGCTTACAAACAGATATTAGCACTAAATGCACTATTTGTCAAGCACTACTTGAAAAAAATCCTTGCTAAACGCACCAATATAGTCTATAATAAAAAGCGAGGTGAAACATATGGGTGTTGGAACAAATTTGAAAGAAATACTTCGAAGTAAAAAAATGACAATAAAACAGTTATCAGAATTGGCGGATATTCCTGTTAATACCCTATATTCAATAACAAAACGGGATTCCGAACGTGTTGATAAAGTTATACTCAACCGTCTTGCCGCCGCCCTGGGCGTTGACCCCTACAGCCTGTATTCCTTCGACCAGGCCACCGCTGCGCTGGAAGAACACATCAACGCCCGGGAGCGGGTAAACACCGCCCTGGGCAAGCTGAACGGCGCCGGCATGGAAAAGGCGGCGGACGTGGTGGAGATTATAGCAGAGGTTCCCCGCTACAGGGCCGGAGAACCCCCGGCAAAGGGCGGCAGAGCCACGCCAGCCCCGCAGGAGGGTAAAGATACCACCCCACCCTCAGACGCGCCAGGAACGCCGCCAGAGGGGGAATAAACCCGATATCGGAATTCCGATATCGGGCAAAAAAAGAACCGCCCACAGGGGCGGACGCAATCGGACTTCATCGGACATATTGACAATTTCAAAGTCAGCGGTTATACTGGAAATAGAAAGGGCGCTGCCGGTAGACGGTTGGCCCCTTGCGTTAAGTTACAGAAGTAACCGCTTGCTGTGGGGACAGGGGGCGGTTACTTCTTTTTGTTATGTACCTGGATAACCAGGCCCACAATGCCGATCATGACCATGCAGAACTGAAACAGCTCTGAATAAGTCAGCATAGGCACCCCCTCCTTTCTCAGAGGGGGGCAAGAAGTCCCCTCCGGGATGGAGAGACCAACCGCCTACCGCATACTGGCAGCGCTGAAAGCTATGCTTTCCTAATATACAGAATAACACAGCTTTCCGCAGAAATCAACAGAAATAGCTAGGGGTGAAATACATGAGAGCAGCGGCCTATGCCCGGTACAGCACGGATCATCAACAGAAAAACTCTATCGAGTACCAGCTCGACGCCATCCGGGCCTATTGCCGGGAACACTCCATCACGATCACGGCCACCTACACCGATGAAGGTGAGACGGGCACCAACACAGACCGTGCCGGCTTCCAGGCCATGATGGCAGCGGCAAGGCGGGGGGAGTTTGAGGCCGTGGTGATCTACGACATCAGCCGGGGCTCCCGTGATGTGGGGGACTGGTTCCAGTTCAGAAAGGCCATGCTCCAACTCGGAATACAGGTGATCTCCACCACAGAGCAGCTAGGTGACCCGGAGAGCGGCAATGACTTCCTCGTGGAGCTGCTCAATGTGGGCTTGGGCCACCGGGAAGTGCTGGAAACCCGGCAAAAGAGTATCGCCGGGGTGGCGGTCAAAGCCCAGCAGGGGAAATTTTTGGGTGGCGTGGCCCCGCTCGGATATGATATACTGGATGGGGCCTATGTGGTCAACCCCACAGAGGCCCGGACGGTGCGGACCATCTTCGAGCTGTACGGGGCAGGGAAGAGCTATAACGAGATATTGGACGCTGTGGCCGGGGCTGTGGGCAAGCGTGGCCGGCCGTTGGGGAAGAATAGCCTCCATTCTATCCTCACCAATGAGCGGTACATAGGCACATACTCTTGGAACAAGCGGCGAGTGAAGCTCTTCCGCAAATGGGCGGGCGGCGCTCCAAACCCGAAAGCGGTTAGAATTGAAGGGATGATCCCCGCCATTATTGACGAAAGCACATGGGAAAGGGTGCAAGAGAGAATGAGCGATAATAAGCGGAATGCCCGGAACAAAGCGAAGCGGTCTTATCTGCTGTCTGGCCTGATTGAGTGTGAGGAGTGCGGCGCGGCCTACGTGGGGCACACCTCCACCAGTTCCAAGGGGGCACAGACACGCTATTATGTCTGCGGGAATAAGTACCGCACCCGGACTTGTGGGGCGAAGAACATCAATGCGGACGAAATCGAAACCTTTGTGGTGCAACAGCTCAAGGCGTATCTGCTGGGCGCTGACTTTGAGCAGGAAGCCCAGCGGATTGCCGATCAGGTGAACGGCTCCACGCCGGATCTGCGCACTGAGCGGGCGGAGCTGGCCGATGTGTCCGCCCAGATCAACAACGGTCTCAAGGCCATTTTGACGGGCATGGATATCCCCGAACTGCGGGATGAAATGGACCGGCTGCGGGTTCGCAAGGCTGAGTTAGAGGATATCATAGGGCGCCGCACGGCCCGCCGGAAGCCTGTAGACCCTAAAGATATTGTGCGTCTATTTGAGGATTCCGTGGAGAATTGGGACACCGATTTACCGATGATTATCAAACAGCACATAGGCAAAATATACGCCCACACCGACGGCTCTATTTCCGTCAATGTAGGCGTACATTTGAATGGTTGCGGGGGCCGGATTTGAACCGACGACCTTCGGGTTATGAGGGATATACAAAAAACAAAGCCAGAAAAATGTGCCCAGATGCTTCTAAAATGGGGCATCTGGGCATTGGTTTTTTGATGAAATTTTATGCGTTTCTCATTTTGCCAAGTTTCATCAAATGAGAGTTGGAGCAAATTGGGGCACTCTATTTATCTAAACGGACAGGAAGCCTGCAAAGGAATATCCCGCTCGGGGGTTCATATTGATACCTTCAAAATATGGATTTTTATGTCATCGGGTCAATGTATTGTTCCGTCATATAAAACGTGGTGTCCAAGAAAGACTCCACATTGCAACCACCCACATATGGATTTCCATGCACATATAGTGTGTAGTTATCCTCAATCCAACCATCCCGTTCGAAATACAAACCATTGCCAGAAGAATCCTCAAAAGCAATTACCATATACCCATTATGATAGTCCATTGTACCGCCTGATGCTGTGAGTAGCGGAGAAGCGTTGTTGATGGCATCGGCTTGATTCGCATATATATTTATAAAATAGTTTACACCCTCTCCAGTTCCAACAGAAACCACAAGGACACGTCCATATTCGTCAATATATTCGCCTAGAACGTCAGAATAGCCCTCAATTGGAGTAAATATTGGTGGAAAATCACTGGTGTGACTGTTCGGGATTTCATTGCTGGGCTGTGGACTTGCAGTCTGCATAGCGGTTTCTTGCTCTGAGTTTGGACTGTGTGAGACCGAATCGTATGAATATGTGTTGAGTAAGTTTGCAAATTCTATAGATCTTCCCCAATGGTCGTATACAATTCCTGAAATATCAATCCAATCCCCTGCCTTAATTTGACTGTAAACGTTACTGTCGTTAAAGTATACGGCCAACCCACGGTTATCATTTGTTGCCGCATCAAGAATTGTACCAAATATTGAATCTGTGTCGACTTCATCGTACCATATTACGCAATGCGTTGGTTCAACAGAGCCAACGTATACCCTGTTTAATCTAATCCTGTCATCTCTGCTGTATTTCCTTTCATCATAGAAGAATTCATGGTTATCAATTTCAATAGCCTCACCGATGCACTCTGAATAAGAGCGTCTGAATATATCTTCTGTATTAAGAATTGCATCTGATATGCTGAGATCATTATAATTATATTGTCCAGTTACCCAAATAATGTCACCTTTTTCAAATGTTTCAATATGTTTTTTTATGATGGGGTAAACTGTAAAATCTGCATAGTATTCAACGCCATAGTGAACTGATTCGATCTTGACAGTAATTGAATTTTCTGAGGTCCGCACCACGACCCCACCAATATCAATATATTCTCCATCGTATGGAGTTATATTGCTATTGTTATCTCGTTTATCATATTGAAGGCCATCCTCATTGATTAGTATGGCACTATGATTTAATAAGGTATTACTGTTTATTCTTATTGCAGTAGTATGCTTCGATGTCATCACATCTTTATTTGTTAACTCTTTTTGAGCCATCGAACAACCCGCCATGCAGCCGAACAACAAAACAACCAGAAAAATAGAAGTAATTGCGCTTCTCCGCATTTTTTTAGGCCATAACATTAAAGAAACCTCCTTCAATTATCGAAAAAACTAATACAGGGAATTCAGAACAAGTGTTTAGCTCAGATTGCCGTACTGTGGGCATTGAGCATCTTCTTTCGCTCTAACATTCATTATAACGTAAAATCGTTATAATATCAAGCGATTATATCGTCTTTTTCAATCTGACTAAAGAAGTACCTCCCAGCTACAATAGATACATAACCTACGCTGGAGGGGACACAGATGGACGAATTCAATGTGATGGGCCGGATCAAGGAGCTATGCGCCTCTCGCTCATGGACCTACTATCGTCTGGCGAAAGAGGCTGACATCCCCTATTCCTCCCTGAGCACCATGCTCCACAAAGCCTATGTCCCCTCCATTCCCTCCCTGATGAAGATATGCAGGGGCTTTGATATCACCCTGGCCCAGTTCTTTTCTGAGGAGGATGATACCGCGAAACTCTCAAAAAAACAAAAGGTCTGTTTAGAGCGGTGGGACAAGCTGGACGAGTATAGCCAAGCTCTGGCGCTGGCCTACATGGAAGGGCTGGCGGACCGACAGAATCATGAGTAATCCACCCTGGGGAGTGTTAGCCTCCCCAGGGTGTCTTTTTGTCATGCAAGCTGTTTCACCTTCCGATAAAAGGTGCGCGGTTTCATATCGAGCCGCTTCATAGCTTCCACAGCCGTGATTTGGCCCTCCCGCCATACAGATACTACCTGTTCAAAGTCAGGTCTCTCGATGGGCTTCCTACCTTTATATATCCCGTTGGTTTTGGCAATGGCAATTCCTTCCTGCTGGCGCTGCAAGATATATTCTCGTTCCAGCTCGGCTACGGCCCCAAAGATGGTGAGCATGAATTTCCCGCTGGGCGTGGTGGTGTCGATGGCCTCCTTTTTGGACACGAATTCCACCCCCTTGACCGTCAGCCGTTCCACCAGCTCCAACAGGTCGCGGGTGTTCCGGGCAAAGCGGCTGATGGACTCCACGATCACCGTGTCGCCTCTGCGCACATACTCCATCAGCTTTTTCAGCTCGGGCCTATCGGCGCTCTTGCCGCTCATGCGGTCAATGTAGATCTCGCTCACCCTTAAGCTCTCCATCAGTGCCTCCTGCCGGATGGTGTTCTGCTCCTGAGTACTGACACGGACATATCCAATTTTCAAAGCATATCCCTCCAACTGCCAATAGGGTCAGTTTCAAAGCTGGCATATGCCAAAGCCTTAAAACCGACCCTATTGCTATCTTTTTCCGCTGTGCCGTTAGGGTATACCCCAATGGCACACTCAGCACACCCCGAAGTCCGCCATGATCTCCCGGACACAGCTCTCCCGGAGCTCATGGTCATATAGAAACTGTTCAATATCAAAGGCATCATACCCAGCATCCATCAGCAGCCGAAGCTCCGCTTCCGGCACACCATGACGCTGGCCGTACTCCAATACCGTTTCCATGTAATCGTCCAACTCCCTGGGGGGTGCCACCGCCCGCTCCCACTGTCCCCAGTCAAAAAAGTACCGCTGGGGCCGCAACTTGGCATCGTCAAACCGGGCTGTGGTACGTCTGCCGCCAGCGTCAATCGCCATAATATCCCCTTGGGTGATGGGGATATTGGCTTGACATAGCCCGGATAGCCCCAGTGCATCCAGGGCCATATCCAGAATTTCATCGGTGGAAGCGTAGAGATAGCACCCCAGGTCGGGGAACAGCCGGATGGTGAGCGGGTTGTTTCCCCGGACAAGGTACAGGGTGTTTCTCGCGTCCAGCACCGTAATCGTGAAAGAGCCATCCAGTGCCTCAGCCATCTGCCGCAGACTGTCCGAATCCAGCTTCCCATCCTTTTCCAGAAGCTGTACCGCCACATAGCTGTCCGTCTCGATTTTAGTGCTGGGAAGGTGCCGGGTGTGCCGCAGTTCCACATCGTTGTAGAGTACTCCGTTGTGGGCCAAAGCAAAGTTCTGCTGTCCGGCCCTGCCGGAAAAGGGGTGATTGTTGTAGTTCCTGCTGGCCGCGCCCTGGGTGGTCATGCGGGTATGGCCCATGAGATACTGGGCTTCCGGGACAATCCGCCAGCGCATTTTGCTAGCGGGCCTGGGGGCCTTTTGGATTTGAATGGTCCCATTTTGCACATAGGCCACGCCGCTGGCATCCGTGCCCCGCATTTGTGCCGCATGAGCCAGTTCCCGGAACAGGGCCTGACGTTGGGTGGGGATGAGCTTCCCTTGAAAATCCAGCACACCAAAAATCGCACACATGGCTCACACCTCCTCGTCAGCGGCCACAGGCTCGTTGACATATAACCGCCGCTCTTTGAGGTACTGCACCAGCTCCGGGGATTTACAGCCCGACACGAAATCTGTCCAGGTCAGGCCCTGCATCTCCTGGTCGGACAAATAAATAGCCACTTCACAGATGCGGTCAACCATCTGCAAAGTGGCTAAGAGGGTATTCAGCTTCAAAGTCCCCCGGAACATACGAAATTCAATGGTGCTGTAGTTTGTGAGATTAACGCATTTGTACCGCTGATAGTGGTTTTTCTTGGCGTTGTCCAAAACAGCTTTCGGGTCATCCTTCCGCCCATAGCGGGAGGCCCACTGCTCCATCTGATCCAAAGTTCTCCGGCTGAACCGTAGCAGCTCGTTCCAATGGTTCTCCACGAAAAACAGGATGCGGGCGATTACCTCCTCCTGTTCCCACTGGCTGTCGCCAAAGGCGGAACGGTTGACATGGACGTGGAGGCCGGCGGTACAGCTCTTATGGCTGAGATAGCCCATATGGATCGCTTCTGTGAGAACAGCGTCCCAGGGCATTTCCTTCATGTGATAGTCCAGGGTCATTGGGTGAGTGACAATCTCCATTCCGTCATCCAGGGAGCCGTCATGTTTGATGTAGATATGGGACTGACCGTGATTACCGATCTCCATCAGCCGATTGGCCCTGGAATCGCTCTCGCCGCCCTCATCAATTTCAAGCTCCACTCCGAAGTAGCGGGGACCTTCCCCGTAGAAGATGGGTTCCGGCTTGTAATAGTAGCTTTCAACGCCCTGGCTGGAATTGTGGGCCTCATAGCAGGAATCGCAATAGCCCTCCCGATCATAGTCGTTCAGATAGTGGAGATCATCTTCATGGATCAACCTTCCACAGCCATGGCAATGGGCATAGTTGTCCAGACAGGTGTAGCAGAGAGTCAGGTCCTGTTCCTGGTGGACCTCGTTGGTGAAGAAACGCTGGCCGCAATCGTCACAGATCGCGGTCAGATCGGTGAAACAGTCCAGGCAGTACAGCTCGCCCCGGAACTCATGGAGCTCCGAGCGGGGGTGATTGGCACCACAGTGGGTACAGGCGAATGTCTCAGTCATCGTCAGCCACCTCCTCCGCTACCTTGAGGATGATGCTGAGCAGGACAAGGATAGTTCTTGGGTCAATCATAGGTGTGACCTCCTTGGTAGAGATAGCCCTCACTTTGCAGGAGAGGCTTCACATCTATGATATACAATTGAAAAAGTTATGTTTTCGTATACTTTTCGCATTTGATTAGGGGTTGTTTGAAAAATAAATATTGCACAAGACGTGTGTAGGTGCGAAAATAGGTACATGAAACGATATGA
>ERZ808051.1589-NODE-1589-length-14310-cov-9.519778_pt1 | contig 14310 bp, 13 predicted proteins | sample MGYA00380199_ERZ808051 | MGnify/ENA primary metagenome ERZ808051 (study PRJEB31490, sample SAMN06133391) | mouse gut metagenome | isolation source: J11 | host: mice | place: China: Chengdu | collected 2015-05 ...
TTATCTTATCACCAAACAACAAAGCACCTTGATAATTGAATAGACTTTACACTTCGAATGTGATATACTCATTACAATACAACTTGAAACACAATCCAATAAAGGAGTGATCACATGACTGATAATGAATTATTATTAGCAATATCAAATATGATGGATACAAAATTAGAGCATGTCACCAAAGATGTTCAGGATATCAAAAAGGGTGTCAAAAAAGTCAATACGAGACTTGAAAAAGTTGAACTGAGAATTGGAAATCTTGAAAAAGATGTCAATGAAATTAAGTCAAAAGTGCTAAATATCAACTTAACACTTGAAAATGACATTGAACCACCACTTGACAACATTCAAGCTTGTTACACTTCAACCTATGACAGATACAAAGACAGTGTTGAGGACTACGAATCAATGAAACAAGACATATCTATAATGAAGCGGGTAATAGAAGAACACAGCGAAAAATTAAACAAATTAGCATAGCAACTACATAATGAATATCACATGAAAAGCGTAAAGTCTATTGAATTGTCAAGAGACTTTGCACTTTTTTATTTTAGGAGGGACAACAACAATGTTCAAAACAGTCACATACTTTGAATACCAGGCTTTAAAGGTAATCGGTAAAAAGATCACCGTATTAAGAGCTAACGACAATACGGCAACCATTATTATAGGTAAGTAGACAATTATCAAGAATATAAATAGGAGGTCATGAGATATGAAGTATTTTAAAGATGTAAGCACACTGGAAGAGTAGAGACGGCAATACAAAGAGCTATTGAAAAAGCATCACCCTGATAACGCAAATGGAAGCACGGAAGCAACGCAAGAAATCAACAGTGAATATGACAGACTGTTCAAGGTACTGAAAGATAAGCATGAAAGCAAGTCAGACAAGACAACAGACAGTACAGCACACACGGGATCAAGTTACAATGCTAATATGTATGCATATATATCACCTTTTCTTTTAGATTTCAGAATAATAATAATAATATAAATCTGTGGAGTGAATCTTAACTGTAAAACCATACTATTAACCCCATAGAAGCCGCAGACTTCTATGGGGTTAATATATAACTCTTATTCTCTTTTATTCCCAAGAACATCTGTTCCTTTTCACCCTTACTTATGATATGGTTCCCCATTAATGATCCGATAACACCGATAGATCTGCTCGATCAGGATAACCCGCATCAGTTGGTGGGGAAAAGTCATATCCGAAAAGCTGAGCTTCTCGTCCGCCCGCTCGATAACGCTGTCATGCAGTCCGAGCGAACCACCGATCACAAACACCAGATTGCTCTTTCCATTGAGTCCAAGCCGCCCAATGTGCGCTGCCAGACCAGGAGAATCCCGCTTTTTTCCGTCTATCGTAAGCGCGATACAATGTGCATGATCTTTGATGTTTTTTAATATGCGCTCCGCCTCTTTCTGTTTGATCTGATCCTCCAATGCCTCCGATGCCCTGTCAGGTGACTTTTCGTCTGCCACCTCTATCACATCCAGCCTACAATACTTCGAGAGTCTTTTCTGATACTCTGCAACCGCATCCCGAAAATATTTTTCTTTGATTTTTCCCACTGTCACCAATGTTATGTTCACTTGTCCCACACTTTCATAATCAAATTCCCATACATGCTCTATTTCCCCTCAAATATATCAGCATACAGCTCCTCGCACAACGCATCGAGATAGGAAGCGTCCACATTGCCAAACTCCTGTGTGACAGCCGTTTTGATCGCTTCGAAATACTGAAAATACTTCATCTCGTCCGGTGTACCCTCCTCGAACCAGACACTTTCTTTGATAGAATCCGCCGTGATCTGTTCTTTCGCCCACGCCTTGATCCTATCTGTCAGCACTTCCTCGTCTGCCGCTTCCCCGGCATATCTTTTTGAAGACCCAAACGACAAAATCCCGATCACGATAAATACGACAAGCAGAACGCCCATCCCCCCGTAGGTAATGTATCTGCCAGCACCGGCAAAACGAAAAGGCAGCACCCCTGCCCACATCATAACAAGTGCAGCCAGCCCGATTACCCCCACCAACAACAGCGTATAGGCAGAGCTTTTGTAATCCTCTGCCTTTGTTTTTTTGTCCTGATATACTTTTACATCGTCGTTCCTGTCTGACATACGTCAAATCTCCTATACCTTTGAATTTTGTCTGCGACGCAACGCGCCTTGCGTTTTTCATTATCTGCCGCACCAATCTGAATATTGTATAAGTGCCCTCGAAAATTCTCCGAGAGCACTCACACTGCCTATTTATTAATTAAATACTCATGGATCCCCTTTGCAGCCGCTTTGCCTGCACCCATCGCAAGGATCACCGTCGCCGCGCCCGTCACCGCGTCGCCGCCGGCAAACACACCCTCCTTGGAAGTTCTGCCAAACTCCTCGTCCGCGACAATGCATTTCCATTTGTTGGTCTCCAATCCCTCCGTCGTAGAGGAGATCAACGGATTCGGTGAGGTTCCCAGTGACATGATCACCGTGTCAAGCTCCATCTCAAACTCACTGTCCGGAACCTCAACCGGTCTGCGCCGTCCTGATGCGTCAGGCTCGCCGAGCTCCATCCTGATACACTTCATACCGCGCACCCAGTTGTTCTCATCCTCCAGGATCTCCGTCGGGTTTGTGAGCAGGTCAAAGATGATGCCCTCCTCCTTCGCGTGATGCACTTCCTCCACTCTCGCCGGAAGCTCCTCCTCACTTCTCCTGTACACAATATGTACCTCTGCGCCCAGACGGAGCGCTGTCCTTGCCGCGTCCATAGCAACATTGCCGCCGCCTACGACCGCGACCTTCTTTCCGCGCATGATCGGTGTGTTGGAGTCCTCGTCAAACGCTTTCATGAGATTGCTCCGGGTCAGATACTCATTGGCAGAGAACACACCATTCGCATTCTCACCCGGAATCCCCATAAATTTAGGAAGTCCCGCACCCGAACCGATAAACACAGTCTCAAATCCCTCTTCCTCGATCAGCTCGTCGATCGTGATGGATTTGCCGATGATCACATTTTTCTCTATCTTGACTCCCAGGGACTCTACATTTGCGATCTCCTTTGCCACGACATCTTCCTTCGGAAGCCTGAACTCCGGTATGCCGTACACCAGTACGCCTCCCGCCTCGTGGAGCGCCTCGAAGATCGTGACATCATATCCGAGCTTCGCAAGATCCCCGGCGCAGGTAAGACCCGCAGGACCAGAACCGATCACTGCGACTTTCCTGCCATTTTTCTCCTTTGCAGGCTCCGGCTTGATGCCGTTCTCTCTCGCCCAGTCTGCAACGAAACGCTCCAGCTTGCCGATCGAGACCGGATCCCCCTTGATCCCCCTGATACACTTGCCCTCGCACTGGCTCTCCTGCGGGCATACACGCCCACATACAGCCGGGAGCGCTGAGGAACGGCTGATGATCTGATATGCCTCCTCGATATTGCCAAGCTTTACCTGCTCGACAAACGCAGGAATATCGATCGCCACAGGACACCCCTTGATGCACTGTGCATTCTTACAGTTAATGCAACGCACCGCCTCTTCCATCGCTTCTTCTTTATTATATCCAAGGCAGACTTCATCAAAATTCTTTGCCCTGGCAGCTGCCTCCTGCTCACGTACAGGTACTTTCGTTAATACATCCATATTTTGCCTCCAATCCGCTTATCTGTGTAGATCACTGTCTATGCACCCTTCGAAAATCTGCTAATCATTTTCACAGTGACCGCATCCGCCATGATGCGTATCGCCTTCCTGCAGCTTCAACATCGCCCTTCCCTCGGCAGTCTTGTAGATCTGCTGACGCTTCATCGCCTCATCGAAATTCACAAGATGCCCGTCAAACTCCGGACCATCAACGCACGCAAACTTTACTTTGTCACCGACTGTGACGCGGCATGCACCGCACATGCCTGTGCCGTCTACCATGATCGGATTCAGGCTGACGATCGTGGGAATCCCCAGCTCTTTTGTGAGTTTGCAGACAAACTTCATCATGATCATAGGCCCGATCGCGATACACAGATCATACTTCTTTCCCTCGTCGACAAGTTCCTGTATCGTCTGTGTCACCATACCCTTGCGTCCATAGGATCCGTCATCTGTCGTTATATAGAGATTTCCGGCTACAGCCTCCATCTCCTTCTCGAGGATCAGCAGATCCTGATTTTTTGCACCGACAATGACATCCGCCCCGATGCCATTGCTATGTAACCACTTTACCTGCGGATAGACAGGAGCGGTGCCGACACCGCCCGCCACAAAGAGGATCTTCTTCTGCGCAAGCGTCTCCAGATCCTCGCCGACCATCTCGGAGGCACAGCCTAACGGTCCTACAAAATCATGGAAAAAATCCCCTGTTTTCAATACCGCCATCCTGGTCGTCTCAGCTCCTACGGTCTGAAAAACAATCGTTACCGTTCCCTTTTCTCTATCATAATCACAAATCGTAAGTGGTATTCTCTCCCCATCTTTGTCCATTCTCACGATCACAAACTGCCCCGGCTGGCAATTCTTTGCTACGCGCGGCGCTTCCACTATCATAGAGTAAATGTTCGTAGTGAGTTCTTTAGCCTCCAAAATTTTGTACATCAACTGTTTCACCATACCTTTCCTGTTTTATACAGATTTCTTCGTTTTCCGATTCGCACATCTCTATCATTGTATACGAAACACAACACAATTTCAACTTTTTTCGACAACTCGATATGCCTGCTGCCGCTGTAAATGTTACTGTTTTTATCACGGTTCCTCAAAAGGTTCAAGATCATACTTTCCCTCATCGACTTTGTACGCCCGATACAGGTCTGCCGTGTTCGCATCGATCGCATAAATGTCACTGGTATCGTGGATCTCGCCCGAAATATCCACATATTCCTCATAAACGATATAGTATATGGTCTCTTCCCTCTTAAACAGTGTTCTCACCTTGTATTGGTTCATACCAGGCTTATTCGGCACATTTCCTTCTACACTCGACAATTTTCCGTTCGCCCACAGGTTGTTCCTCAGCACCTGCAGCGCAAGCTCCGGGTCAAAATTGGTCTGCAATTCCAGATGGTAGGTTCTATTGACTACCTCGCTGCCAAGTCCCGACTCGTCTATCGCTACAAAAGAAAAATTGCTGATACCATACGGCATCTCGATCGAATCCGTGTATCGCATACTGTTCTTAGTCGGAACAGAACCATCTGTTGTATAGTACACCTTTGTGCCGTAGGCGCGGTGTACCTCTATCAGGGCGGGCTCTGCATAAGTCCCGCTGTCCGGTTTGATCACGGGCGCGTCAGGCGCAGACAGATTGATATAGTAGCGCTGCGTCTCCACCTCACTCTTGATTCCATATATATTTACAAATACCGCCTTGATCGTGTACTCCCCCGCCTCAAGCAGGATCGGCGTCTCATACACAGGCGAGCGTTCCGTCGGCATTGTTCCATCCAGCGTGTAATACACGGATCCCTGCGTATTCCCTTTGAGTGAAATGGATATCAGTTCATCATACACGCCCCCCTGCTTGTTAAATTCGGGTTTTGACGCCGTATACTTATTGTATTTTGCCACAATGTGCGGTACATCACATGCATCCAGCACTTCACTCAGTTCAGTGTACGCTTCCCTGGATTCATATATGCCCAGCAGCATATCATATACTTCATCTCTTTTCTCATATTTTGTATCTATATTAAGAAGTTCCTTGAGCAGCGATATTGTACTTTGTTGCTGTCCTATCTCTTCGTAATATTTCGCAAGCAGAAATCTTACATCTAAATCTTCCGAATTGATGGCGAGTGCCCTTTCCAGATATTGCACCGCCTCGGAGTAATTGTTGTGTGCCGCGCACACAACCGCCTTGTCATACTGATAGTCAAAGGAATTGTACCTATGATCATTTACCATGTGAACCGTTAGCACCGCTATGCCGCCCGCCGTTATGGTAAAAAGAGTCAATATCAGAACTGCCTTCTTTATTTTGGACAGCCAGATCGTTTTTTTGGGGAAATAATCGCTGACCGACTCCTTGATATCCTCCTCAAATCCACGATCACTCCCCTGGTCAGACGCGCGGTCAGCCATATTTTCCTCAGCCATATCTTCCATCATAGAGCTTATGGACTCTTTCAGTCTGTCCTCAAGCTCTATGTCAAATTCAGGTACAATCTTCACCTCATAGCCGCAGTATTCGCAAAGCAGTTTTCCCTCTTCCAACTCATTTCCACAATTTGGACACTTCATGCTTTACTAGCCCCAATCACACGTCTCAAAACAAACCTGTTATCACACCATCATCCGTCACGTCAATACTGTACGCCGCCGGATTCCTGGGAAGTCCCGGCATCGTCATGATCGCGCCCGTGAGCACAACCACAAAACCAGCCCCCGCTGACACATATACTTCCCTCACATTCATGGTATAGCCCTCCGGTCTGCCAAGCAATACCGGATCGTCCGAGAGCGAATACTGCGTTTTTGCCATACACACCGGCAGCGCACCGAAGCCTATGCTCTCAAGCTTTTCAATCTGTTTCAGTGCAGCAGGTGCGAACGCGACATCCGCCGCCCCGTATATCTCCTTCGCGACACATCTGATCTTCTCGATGATCGCACATTCGTCACTGTAGAGCGGGGCAAAATGACTCTCTTTTGTCTCCAATGTATTCAACACCGCATTGGCAAGCTCTACACCGCCCGCTCCGCCTTTTTCCCACACTTCCGAGAGCGCAAAATCACAATTCCTGTCCTCACAGAATTTTTTCACAAAGTCGATCTCTGCCTGCGTATCGGACACAAATGCATTCAATGTGACGATGACAGGCACTTTATACTTATGTATGTTCTCAATATGTTTTTCCAGGTTCACGATACCTTTTTTGAGTGCTTCGAGATTCTCCGTGTTCAAGTCACTCTTTGCCACACCGCCGTTGTATTTGAGCGCCCTGATCGTCGCCACCAGCACCACTGCATCCGGGGACAGCCCCGCCTGGCGGCATTTGATATCAAAGAATTTCTCCGCGCCGAGGTCTGCGCCAAACCCCGCCTCTGTCACAACATAATCTGCCATCTTTAAAGCAGCCTTTGTCGCGCGCACACTGTTGCAGCCGTGTGCAATATTGGCAAACGGACCGCCGTGGATAATAGCGGGCGTGTGCTCGAGCGTCTGGATCAGATTCGGTTTGATGGCGTCTTTCAGCAAAGCCGCCATAGCGCCTGTCGCATGGATCTGTCCCGCTGTCACAGGCTCCCCTGCGCAATTGTACGCCACGACCATCCTGTCAAGACGTCTTTTCAGATCCTCCATGTCGTTGGCAAGGCAAAGCACTGCCATGATCTCCGATGCCACAGTGATGACAAAGTGATCTTCCCTGACAAACCCATCCATCTTGTTCCCGAGTCCGACGACAACATTTCTAAGAACCCTGTCGTTCATGTCAAGGCATCTCTTCCAGACAACCTGCCTCGTGTCGATCCCCAGCTCATTTCCCTGCTGGATATGGTTGTCGAGCAGCGCCGCACACAGATTATTGGCAGCCGTGATCGCGTGAAAATCTCCTGTGAAATGCAGGTTTAAGTCCTCCATTGGCACAACCTGTGCCATTCCGCCGCCTGCCGCACCGCCCTTGATGCCAAAGCACGGACCAAGCGAAGGCTCCCGCAGCGCGATGACAGCCCGCTTTCCCAACCTGCCAAGCGCCTGACCCAGACCGACGCTCGTGGTGGTCTTGCCCTCCCCCGCCGGCGTGGGGTTGATCGCAGTCACAAGGATCAGCCTGCCGTCCTTATTGTTCTCTATTTTTTTCAGGTACTCCTCAGAAATTTTGGCTTTGTATTTTCCATACAGCTCAAGGTCATCTATTGTCATGTCAAGCGCCTTTGCAACCTCCGTAACCGGGTACAGTTCCGCTTCCTGCGCGATCTCGATATCAGATTTCATAAATTATGCTCCTCCTTTGCAGTATTTCTTATTTTAATAGAATACCATTTATCCCGTTCAGTGTCCATTAAATTATAGATGTTCTTCCATATAATTTTGGAATTGCTCCATGCTCATCAGAATACGGCGGGGTTTTGTACCCTCCTCCGCACCGACTACACCTGCATCCTCAAGCTGATCCACGATGCGCGCGGCACGGTTGAATCCGATCTTGAACACACGCTGGAGCATACCGATCGACGCCTTATCCTTCTCGATCACGAACTTTGCCGCCTCCGCGAAGTAAGCATCCGTGTCGTTTCCACCACCTGCGCCCGAACTGCCTGCCGCGCCGGAAGAGGACTGCATGGACTTGATCCGCTCCTCTATGTCACTGTTGTATGTAGTATTGCCAAGCATCTGGTTTTTCAGGAAATCGACCACATCGGACACCTCGGAATCCGATACAAAAGCCCCCTGGACACGCGCCGGTTTCGTGTAGCCCTGCGGATAAAAGAGCATATCGCCCTTACCCAAAAGTTTTTCCGCGCCGTTCATATCGAGAATCGTGCGCGAATCCGTACCGCTCGATACACTGAACGCGATCCTGCTGGGCATATTTGCCTTGATCAGACCTGTGATGACATCGACAGACGGTCTCTGTGTCGCGATCACCAGATGGATTCCGCAGGCTCTCGCCAGCTGTGCCAGACGGCAGATGCTCTCCTCCACCTCTCCCGATGCCACCATCATCAGATCCGCAAGCTCGTCCACGATGATCACGATCTGAGGCAGTTTCCGGATCGCCTCCCCGTCGGGTGTCGTCTTTCCCATCTCCGCCGCTTTGTTATATCCTTTTAAGTCACGGACATTCAGTTCGGCAAACTTTTTGTAGCGGTCATTCATCTCCGCCACACCCCAGTTCAACGCAGCCGAAGCCTTTTTCGGATCCGTCACCACCGGTATCATCAGATGCGGAATGCCATTGTACACACTGAGCTCCACCACCTTGGGATCGATCATGATCAGCTTGACATCCGCCGGATTCGCCTTGTACAAAATACTCATGATGATCGTGTTGATGCATACCGATTTACCGGAGCCTGTTGCGCCGGCGATCAGCACATGGGGCATCTTTGCGATATCTGTGACGACCACCTGCCCTCCTATATCCTTTCCCACTGCAAAAGCAAGGTTGGACGAAAACTTTTCGAAAGTGTCGGATTCCAGCAGATCCCTGAATGCGACAGCACTGGTCTCCTTGTTTGGCACCTCGATCCCCACCGCGGCTTTTCCGGGGATCGGCGCCTCGATCCTGATATCTGTCGCGGCTAGATTTAACTTGATATCATCCGCCAGCCCCACGATCTTGCTGACCTTCACGCCCTGCTCCGGCTGCATTTCATATCGCGTGACGGACGGTCCCTGGCTGATGTCCGTTATCATCACTCTGACACCGAATGTCTGCAGTGTCTGCTGCAGGTGCAGCGCCGTCTCCTTGAGCTGGTTTGATGAATCGCCTTTTCTGCCGTCTCCCTTTTTCAACAGATCCAACGGCGGGAGCATATACGGCTTAGGAGCTGCCTCCACAGCGGCAGCCGCCCGCTCCTGCACCTTGATCTCCTCCTGTCTGCGCTCCGCCTGTTCCGCCTTTTCGTTCTTCTCCTCCGCAGGCTGTGGCAGCACGGTGTCCTCCGTCACCGGCTCAGGCATACTGTCGATCGCTTCGGCGTCATACTCCACAGCATCAAACTCATCCCAAAAGGATCGTTGCGCCGAGACGCCCGGATTGTCGGCAAAGTAATCTGTGGCGGCAGACAGATCTTCCTCTGTTTCACTGCCGGCTGCCTCACCCTCCATAAGATCATCGCCTGTCATTTCATCCTGCATCCTCTGATCATAAGACGGATCTGTGTTGACAAAGGTCTCCTGCGTTGCCTCGATATATGCTGGCTGGGCATAGTCTTCTTCCTGATATGCGTCCTCGCCGGAAGCAGTGCCGTCATATTGCCCGTCGCTGTAAATTTCCTCGAAATACGGTTCTCCCGCACTTTCCGGTTCAGGATACGCTGCCTCATTATATGGTCTTGCCTTGATCTCCTCAAAAGCATCTGCACCCGCCTCATCATCCAGCAGCATGATCTCATGGATATCCTGCAGTTTTTCGGTCTTGAATGTTATGGCAGCGCTTGACACCACCCCTCTTGCCCTCTTGTCCATTCTTTTGATATTTTCCCTGGGCAGTTCGCTTCTCTGCTCTCTGTGATTTTTTTCACTTTTTACCCGCCTGGGACGTCTGGGGCGGACTTTTTCCTCATAGACTGGTTCTTCCGTCTCTTCATACTCATCAGGATCGTCATACGCTTCGTAATCATCATACTCTTCGCGCAGACTTTCTCTGTATTCCCGCATTCTTGCCGCGTCCTCCCTGGCAGACTCATACAGGTACGCGCTCCCCCGCTTCACGCCGGACAAAAAGCTTTTTTCCGTGATAAAGACAACACTGATAATGCCGAGCACCACCGCGACGAAAAGAGTTCCGCCGAAACCGATGAGCTGGTACATCCCGTGCGCTATACTGCCAAAGAGCACGCCGCCGCCGGCATGATGCTCCACAGACGTCTCATACAGTTCCCTGACAAGCGCGTTCCCGTTGAGCATCGCCTCCTGTTTCAACAGCATATATGACAAAATCCCCAGCAGAAATATCAGTATCACTCCGCTGACCATTTTCACGATCGCAACTGTGTTTCCCTTGTTGGAAATGCCAAACGCAAATCCGACAAAAATGATGACCGGTATCAGATAGGCCAGCAATCCAAACACACCGAACATAACATTGCTGATGCCGGTTGCTGCCGCTCCATGGATCACACCAATGATGCACAAGAACATAAAGATCGCAGCGGCAAATATGACAATGAGCATGACCTCGCTTTTTACTGCGATATCCACGTTTTGTCTGGACGTCTTTGACGGTTTCCTGCCTCTTGAATTGGAGGTTGATCTTTTTGCTCCCTTCGATGTGCTCTTTGCAGCACTGCTCTTTGTATTTTTTCTTGTATTTGTTCTGCTCCTCGATGTACTATTTCCTGATGCAGATGCCATAATACGCCTCCCCCTAAACAAGTTTTACATGATATTATAGCACTTTTTTGGAAACTTGTCATATTTTATTTCACATTTTCCACAGTTCTAGTACATCTGTTCAGTCCCGCATGTCTATCTCCTGCCAAAATCTACATATTTACCAATTATTTTCCGGCAGCGATCAGTTCATGCAGCTTGGCGACCGCCTGGGAGATCCCGCCGATCTCACATATGATGCCCTCACGCACAGCCTCCTCACCCTCCAGCACACTCCCCACATCTTTGGTGAGCACTTCCGTCTCCATCATCAACTCCTCATACCGGGTTTTTGATATGTTACAGTGTGAGCACACAAACCCTGTTATGCGATTCTGAACCTCCCTGAAATAGTTAAACGTCTGGGGCACCCCGATCACCATACCGTTCATCCGCACGGGATGCACCACCATCGTACCCGTTGGCACTATAAATGAATAGTCCGTGCTCACAGCGATCGGAACCCCTATGCTGTGGCTCCCGCCCAAAACCAGCGAAACCGTGGGTTTACTAAGGGAAGCCACCATCTCCGCAATTGCAAGCCCTGCCTCCACATCGCCTCCCATCGTATTCAGCAGCAATAACACCCCGTCAATTTCATCGCTGTCCTCTATAGAGGCAAGCTGCGGCAGGAGCAGCTCATACTTCGTCACCTTGGACTGGTTTCCAGCGTTCTCGTGTCCCTCGATCTCACCTATGATCGTGATCAGATGTATCTTATGATCACTGCTATTTTCGTCCAGAGTCACCTGACTTTCCTTCTCTATTTTCTCATCCTTATATTTCTTACTCTCAAGTTCATCATTCTTTTCATTCTGCTCTTCATTCTGAATATCCATCGCGCAAATCTCCTTGTCATCATAATCAAATCGGTATTACACTGATATGATCAGGGTACCGCTTTCGCTGACATTCTTCCTCGGGGTGCCCGTGTGCAAAAAAAGGACCCTGATCAGAGTCCTTAATAGTATGCGCAGCTAAATATTCCTTTTATTCAATATCATAAAAATCTTTGTCTGACAAATCTTTTATATCATAATCATCACTGCCTGTCGTCTCAAATGCGTAGTCCATCTCCTTGTGTTCCCTTCGTTTGGGCACTGGAAGCGGGTTTTCGATATACTGAACCTTGTCGTCTTCCAGATCATCATACCGAATCTCCTTCATGGAAGTGTCCTGGACCGGACGGATGCTCATGTCGATGATTTCACTGTCATTACTTTGTGCCTCTTTCAAGTCCGCCTGATCCGCGGCTGTCTGATCAGGAACATTTTTTTTCGCCGTGCGCCTGTGATAGATCCATAGAATCATCAAAATAACAACCGTGCTGACCAGAACCGCGATACAGATGAGCATGTTCAGCATTGTCACTTTCGACAGTGTATTGATATATGCCGGAAGGATTGCCAGAATCAGACTTCCTGCAAATCCCACATATCGGTTTGTCACACTCTTGATCACGATATACACCAGAAAAACAGTCAGAAGCTGATACAAGATATTCAGATAAACCCCCGCCACTGTAAAGTTCCCAAAGAGCAAGAACACAAAATACAGATTGCATATGTACAGCGACTCCATCTGAAAGCCGTCCGCAAAGGCGGCCGCCGGACCTCCTGATCCAGCGCTCACCTTTGCCGCATTATAAATGTCCTCGTCGATGTTAACCTCGGACATCATATAACTTACATAATATATCCTCACTATAATCGCGATGCTCAACAGAATGATCAAAAACAAACCTGTCAGTACGTTTCTTTTTCTCATAATATTTTATTATCTCATAATCAAATGTGTGCAAGCGCCTGCTCTATGTCAGCAATAATGTCATCAGCATTCTCTATTCCCACTGAAAATCTGATCAGATCTGGCTGAACGCCTGCCTCGATCAATTGTTCATCATTCATCTGGCGATGCGTGTGACTTGCCGGGTGAAGAACGCAGGTTCTCGCATCCGCCACATGCGTCACGATCGCCGCAAGCTTCAAATGATCCATAAAGTCCACACTGACATCTCTACCGCCCTTCAAGCCAAAGGAGATCACCCCGCAAGTGCCATTCGGCATATACTTCTGCGCAAGCTCATAATACTTGTTACCCTTTAAGCCCGGATAATTTACCCATGCCACTTTGTCATTCTGTTCGAGCCACGCAGCCACCTTCAGCGCATTTTCGCAATGTCTAGGAACTCTCAAATGCAGCGTCTCAAGACCTATGTTGAGCAAAAAGGAATTCATCGGGGAAGGAATCGATCCAAGATCCCTCATGAGCTGCACTGTCGCCTTTGTTATGTATGCCTTCCTGCCAAATTTCTCTGTGTATGTCACGCCATGATAAGAATCGTCCGGAGCCGTCAACCCATGAAATTTGTCACCATGCTTTGTCCAGTCAAAATTGCCCGAATCAACGATCGCACCGCCCACACACATGGCATGTCCATCCATGTATTTTGTCGTGGAATGTGTGACAATATCCACTCCGTATTCAAACGGCCGGCAATTGATCGGTGTGGCAAATGTATTATCCACGATCAGGGGAACGCCATGTGCATGTGCGGCATTTACAAATTTCTCAAAATCCAACACTACCAGTGCCGGATTTGCAATCGACTCTGCCACGACACACTTTGTATTGTCCTGAAATGCTTTATGCAAAGTCTCCTCGTCAGAATCCGGATCCACGATCGTGCACTCTATTCCCATTTTTTTCATGGTGACAGTCAACAAATTGAATGTACCGCCGTACACAGTGGAAGAAAGCACAACATGATCCCCTGCCTCACAAATATTGAACACAGCGTAATAGTTTGCAGCCTGACCTGATGAGGTCAGCATCGCTGCCACTCCGCCCTCCAGCTCGCAAATCTTCGCTGCAACCATATCATTTGTCGGATTCTGCAATCTTGTATAAAAATATCCCTCAGCCTCAAGATCAAATAGCTTTCCCATCTCATCCGAGGTCTCGTATTTGTATGTTGTGGATTGATAGATGGGCAGCACCCGGGGCTCGCCATTTTTAGGCTGCCATCCCGCCTGAATGCATTTTGTTTCAATTGAATACTCTGAATTATTGTTCATGTTGTCAGCTCCTTTATATCGCATATCGCATTATCTTTTCTGATGTAGTATATCATAATATAACAACAAGAGCAATGATTTTTATATCATTGCTCTGTCATTGCCCTTATCAAATGGGACCTATAGGGCTCGAACCTATGACCCTCTGCTTGTAAGGCAGATGCTCTCCCAGCTGAGCTAAGATCCCA